>Ga0335394_10006423_pt1 | contig 13267 bp, 7 predicted proteins | sample MAT03_FD_205741 | JGI IMG/M metagenome (GOLD analysis project Ga0335394, IMG submission 205741) | Freshwater microbial communities from Lake Fryxell liftoff mats and glacier meltwater in Antarctica - MAT-03 (spades assembly) (version 2) ...
CAATCCATCATCGATCATGGCTCTGGCTCCCCCGCCTCGCTCTTCGGCTGGTTGGCCAATCAACATTAGTGTGCCTCGCCAGCGATTCCGATTTGCCGCCATTAGTCTCCCGACCGCAATCAAGTTGCTCATGTGAACATCATGCCCACACGCGTGCATGACGCCAGATGTTGCGCCCGATGCAAGCTTTGTTTTCACTTGAGATGCTCTGGGCAAGCCTGTGATCTCGGTAACGGGCAGGGCATCCAAATCGGTCCGGAGCATGACGGTGGGCCCGTCCCCATTGCGGAGCAAAGCCACGACACCAAAGCCGCCAACGTTGGTTGTGACTTCGAAACCCGATTGCTTCCAAGCCGCTGCGATATACTCGGCCGTCTTTTGCTCCTGGTAGGAGAGCTCGGGATGCTCGTGGAGCCACCAATAATCTTCCGCGACGGCAACGAGATTGGAATCGATCCAAGACTGAATCCATTCGGTTTTCGCGACCGGAGGAATTTCACTATTCGTTGCCTGTGCACGAACAGGAACGTCGCACCCCACGCAAATCAAACTGGCCGAAAAGACAAACGAATGAAGTCGCATCATCATTTGAAAAGTTTCTTTCCTGGGTTCCCGCAAAAAAGGTACATTCTGTGCAGCTAACACAACTACAAAACCACCGAATCACCTAACTTGGGAACTTGGACGTCCGCAAACCCCATGTCTCGAAGCTGACTCTGCAAAGCGGCCATCTGCTCCACTTCCCCGTGAACCAGCCGCACATGGGAAGTATTTTCTACAGCCCCTCGCAGCAGATGCTCGAAATCGTTTTTGTCGGCGTGACCCGAGAAGCCTTTGATTTCAGCGACTTCGATCCATTTGTTCCAGATCCTTCCTTGGAATCGAACAGTAGAAACGTTGGATAGCAACGCCGCGCCGAGTGAATCAGGAGCTTGGTAACTTACCAAAACAATCGTCGAACGGGGATCGTCAATGTGGTTCTTCAAAAAAGGAACGATGCGGCCACCTTCGCACATTCCCCCCGAGGCGATAATGATGCATGGCTCACGCTGCGTCGAACGCATCCACGCTTCCTCTTCGGAGGAAATCCATTCCACCGGGATCTCCTTGGATTCTGGAAGCAACAATGCTCCGTATTGAGTGTGGACATCACTGATTTCTGCGGCGACGGGATTGTCGACATAAATTGGCAACAATGGGATTCGTCCCGTGGACATCCAGTTGCGAATATAATGGAGCACCAGTTGCGTTCGCCCCAAGCTAAACGCAGGAATGAGTACTTTTCCACCACGGGCTATCGTCCTATGAACGACGTCTGCCATTTTCTGTGACATCTCCTCCAACGAAGAATGCGTTTTGCCGCCGTAGGTACTCTCGCAGATGACGAGGTCTGCAGGCTGCACGAGCGACGGGTCGCAGACGAACGGTAGTCCCCGTCGACCTAGGTCACCGGTGAAGGTAATCGTATGTTTTCGTGCCTCGCTTTGAATGGCGATTGCGATGCTCGCGCTGCCCAGGATATGGCCGGCATCGCTGAAACAGATCTGAACATCTGGCTCGACAGCAACCGTCTCGCCATACTCAACTCCCTCGCATGCCGCGATCGTATCGTCGACATCTTGGTAGTCGAACAGACTACTGGAGCCGCCGCGACCGCTGTAAGCGAACTGGCGTTTGTTTTCATGAACACGAGCCGAGTCGGCGAGCATGATAGCTATCAGATCGCGGGTCGCGTGGGTGCAGTAGATCGGACCAGTAAACCCGCTTCGAACCAAATTGGGGAGGTTGCCGCAGTGGTCCGCATGAGCGTGGCTCAGAAATACAGCATCGATCGTGGCTGGATCAAATGGGAAAATAATATCGCGCGATCTCCCTTTGTCGCGCCCCCCCACTTTTATTCCACAATCCAGCAGGAATCGAGACGTACCCGATTCGATCAAATGCATTGAACCCGAAACGGATTGCGTCGCACCTAGAAAGGTAATGGAAGGGGAAGGGTGGTTCAAAGGTCGAAGAAATGTCATTGAGGCATTGTACAACCAGATTCATACTTTTTGGCGCACGAAGGCTAGAGAACGGCCGCTATCTCAAATCTTATCGACGAACCGTCAGGCGGGCCTAGCCTGCCATTAAGAGGCATTCGAGCTAGTTTCCGCTGCAAAAAAGAGATTCCACAACGATTCGAAAGCGGTACGAATCAGCCCCAACCAGTTAGCAACAAAGTCTCCTGCGCCGGAAAAGCCATTGAGCGAATACGCTGCCACCAGGCCCGCAACAAACAGGTTCGCAGCTGGCAAGAACATCCAACAAAACTTGCGACCCAATCGCCGCAGTTCGCTAGTGCCCGAACTGCACTGGAGGGCGACGGCGGTCACATGGTAACTGATGCCAAAGCCCAGAACCAAGCATCGAAGCGATTGGAACAATATCAAGGAAACCAGCCACAGGATGAGCGTCGCCGTCGGCACAAAATAGGGAGCCGCCAGCATGATCCAATTGCCTCTGCCAAGCCATCGCACCCGGGAGCCTTTGTTCTGATTTTGGCCGTAACCGATCACGGGGTGCATCATGGCCATGGCCAGCACGGATTGCGTCAGATCCCTTTCTAACTCGATCAACCGTCTCGCAAAGGCCGTTTTTGCCAAAGTGGAACGAGCCAGAAGCACAAAAAGTCCGACTCCTATGCCAAACATGATAGAGAACCCAGGGTATTTTGGGACTTGTGAGAAGAGCTGGGTCCAGGCGTAAACGGTCAGCGGCAAGCTCAAAACGGCGAGGCACGCTGCCGGCCATTTTGTCCATTCCACCATTCTGTCGATGCGTTTCGAAATCATTGCGAATTTCAGTGTACTCGGTGTGTTCGCTTTGTTGACCACGCGTTGACCTTGGAATTTGAGACAGGGCCGTTAAGCTTTGAGGCTGGCCCGGTGGCCAAGACTCTCTATTAACCAATTTTCCCGATACTTCGCGTTGATCACCACCACACAAGAGTACTCATTGAGGAATCTGCATTGCAAACCCTTGAGATTTTGAGCCTGAGGCGCTAGCCGATCCACGCCGCAAGAAATCTCGAGATTTTGAGCCTGAGGCGCTAGCCGAGCCATGCCGCAAGAAATCGGCTAGCGCCTCAGGCTCAAAAAGAAAGCAGTTCATTAGGCAAAACGCTAGGCAACCATCAGAAATGGTGGTGTTCGTAGAGAAGTCTCCTTTTTTCCAACCTTTTTCCGTATTGTAAGTTGAGGGATCCATGAAGATTGTTGAGCACGATGTCGTCGTTTTGGGTGGCGGTCCTGGCGGCTATGTGGCTGCTATTCGAGCCGCACAATTGGGACTCAACGCGGCGTGCATCGATGAAAATACCAAGTTCGGCGGCACTTGCTTGAGAGTCGGTTGCATCCCCAGCAAAGCTCTTCTCGAATCCAGTCACATTTTCCACGATACCAAAAGCGGTCTTTCCAGTCATGGCGTCGTCGTCGGAAGCGTGCAGCTGGATCTGTCCGTCATGATGAAGCGAAAGGATCAGGTTGTCCAGGCGTTGACAGGGGGCATCGACCTCCTCTTTAAGAAAAACAAAATCACCGGCTATCGCGGTAAGGGCCAGCTCCGCGATGCAAACTCGATCGTTGTGCAGGTCGGAGACGAAGCAGTCTTGCTGCGCGCCAAACACATTATTTTGGCAACCGGCTCACGGCCCGCAACCATGCGAGGAGTCGAAGAGGATGGCGATTTGATCGGTAACAGCACGGCAGCATTGGCCTACCCGACGGTCCCAGAAACTTTAACCGTCATTGGCGGTGGATACATTGGCCTGGAACTAGGAAGCGTATGGAACCGTCTTGGGAGCAAGGTAGTAGTGCTGGAGGCCATGGATCGGATGCTGCCCGGAATGGATCAAGAGCTGAGCCAAATGGCATTTCGGATTTTTAGCCGACAAGGTATCGAATTCCGACTCAACTCCTGGGTCGAAAGCGCACGGGTGGAGAACGGCAAATGCGTCGTGCGTTGCAAAGGCGCCGAACCGATCCATTGCGATCGAGTTCTACTAGCCGCTGGCCGCTTCCCGAATTCCATGGGCCTGGGCTTGGAGTCGGTCGGCATCAACCCCGATAAGCGCGGCTTCATTCTGGTCGATGCCAACTACCAAACTTCGGTCCCAGGTATCTACGCGGTCGGCGATTTGATCGGCGGTGCGATGCTAGCCCACAAGGCCATGGAAGAAGCGGTGGTGTGCATCGAACGTATCGCCGGAATTCATTCCCACTTTAACAACGACTGCATCCCCGCCATAGTCTATACGCATCCCGAAATCGCGACCGTGGGTAAAACGGAAGAGCAACTCAAAGAGGCGGGTATCGAATACAAAAAAGGTGTTAGCGCTTATAGTGCCAATGGCCGGGCTCGGACGCTGGGAGATATTGAGGGCCGTGTAAAAATCTTAGCGGATGCGAACACCGATCGAGTGCTCGGAGTCCACATCATCGGCGGCCGCGCCGGAGATTTGATCGCAGAAGCGGCTATCGCCATCGAATTCGGGGCAAGCAGCGAGGACATCGCTCGAACCTGCCACGCGCACCCTACGTTGGCAGAAACCATGCACGAAGCAGCCCTGGCGGTTGACAATCGCTCCATCCACTCAGCTTAGCACCGTCCGTTGAGCCCAGCTCTGTCCGTTGATCCAAGCACCGTCTGCTGGGCATACATCCGCTGGGCATACATCCACCGAGTATACATCCACCGGGCCTAAATTCGCTGGGCCAAATAGTTCTACCACTTTTCTCGACCTATCCTCTTTTCGCAAGCTTCCGCTATGCCCCGTTACAACCCAGCTGTTATCGAACCGAAATGGCAAGCCTACTGGGAAAGCAATAAAACGTTCCGATGTCCTGAGCTCCCTCAGGCAGAAAAAATCTACATCCTCGATATGTTCCCATACCCGAGCGGTGCGGGGCTACACGTGGGGCATCCCGAGGGCTATACAGCTACCGATATCCAAAGTCGGTACTGGCGGATGAAGGGAAAATCGGTGCTTCATCCCATGGGCTACGACGCCTTCGGGTTGCCGGCTGAGGAATATGCAATCCGAACCAATACGCCCCCGCGCGTCAGCACGGAAAAGAATATCGGGGAGTTCACTCGCCAGCTAAAGATGCTTGGTTTCTCGTACGATTGGGACCGCTGCCTGGCCACCACGGACCGCGAGTATTTTCGTTGGACACAGTGGATCTTCTTGCTCCTGTTCGATACCTGGTTCGATCTCGAACAGCAACGCGGTCGGCCGATTTCCGAGTTGCCGGTTCCCCAGGAAGTTTCCTTGCAAGGCGAAGATGCCATCTCCCTCTACCGCGACCGATTTCGATTGGCTTATCAAGATGAAGCGCTCGTCAACTGGTGCCCGGGGTTGGGAACGGTCTTAGCCAATGAAGAAGTTATCGACGGAAAGAGCGAACGGGGCAACCATCCTGTCCAACGCATGCCACTTCGGCAGTGGATGTTGCGCATCACGGCCTACGGCGACCGGCTCATCAGCGATCTGGACGGACTGGACTGGACGCCTGGCATCAAGAAGTTGCAATCCGATTGGATTGGAAGAAGCACAGGTGCCGAAGTGGATTTTCCAATCGTACCGTCCGCCGAGTTTACCGCTTGGCAAACGAGCAGAACCGGCCAGCCCTACCCGGACACCATTCCTGAGAATGTGCTACGCATCTACACCACACGGCCCGATACCTTGTACGGCGCTACCTACATGGTTGTCGCGCCTGAGCATCCCGTTCGTAAAAAAATCACGACTTTGGAACAAGCGGCTGCGGTCGAGCAATACTGTGGCGCAGCCGCTTTCAAGAGCGATCGGGACCGAACCGATGGCGACAAAAAGAAGTCGGGCGTCTTTACTGGTTCTTACGCGATCAATCCTGTCACCCGAAAACCCATTCCGATTTGGATCGCGGATTATGTTCTGATCGGCTATGGAACGGGTGCTATCATGGCCGTGCCAGCACACGATGAACGTGACTTTGAATTTGCGAAAACTTTTCAGCTGCCTGTGGAATGCGTCGTAGCACCGCCGACCCTCGATCCGGCTCGAGACAGAATTTTGGCTGGTGAAGCTTGCTTTACCGGCTCTGGCCTAGCCATGAACAGCGGTTCACTCGATGGCCTCGGCACCCATGAAGCCAAAGAGAGAATCATCGATGCATTGACTGTGAGCAGTGTCGCTCGCAAGGCGATCAACTATAAACTTCGAGACTGGCTCTTTAGCCGTCAACGATTCTGGGGAGAACCGTTCCCGATCTTGCATGAGTTGGGAGTCGATGGAAAACCCACCGGGGTGATTCGGGCTCTGGAGGAGAAGGATTTGCCAGTCGATTTGCCGCAACTGGAAGACTACAAGCCGCACGGTCGGCCCGAACCACCGCTAGCCAAAGCCGACGATAGTTGGCTGATCGTTACTCTGGACGGCAAACGCTATCGGCGTGAAACTAATACGATGCCGCAATGGGCGGGTTCGTGTTGGTACTATCTGCGATTCATCGATCCGAAGAACAGTGCGACCCTGGTAGATCCCGTCAAGGAAAAGGCTTGGATGCCCGTCGATCTTTACATTGGGGGCGCCGAACATGCAGTTCTGCATTTGCTCTATGCACGGTTTTGGCACAAAGTCCTGTTCGATCGCGGCTATGTCTCCCACCCCGAACCGTTTCACAAACTGGTCAATCAAGGCATGATCCTGGGGGAAGTCGAGTTCACGGGGTATCAAACCGAGGCCGGCCAATGGGTGAGTTCCGCACTGACAGAAAAAGGGGATTCGGGCATGCTGCATGCAAAAACCAAAGAAGCCCTTTCGCAAATCTCAGTGCCGGAAAGCGACGTTACGAAAACCGGAGACAATTTTGTGTTGGTTGCCGAGCCTTCGATTCGCATCGAAAGCCGCGCTCACAAAATGTCGAAGGCGCGAGGAAATGTCGTCAACCCAGACTCAGTGGTCCAAGAGTATGGGGCCGATTCGCTGAGGCTCTATGAGATGTTCATGGGCCCGTTGGAAGCCACCAAGCCGTGGAGCACGACCGGCGTCAATGGTGTACGCAATTTTCTGGATCGCGTATGGCGATTGATGATCAACACGCACGCCGACGACAACCAGCTCGTGGAATCCATTCAAGACGTCTCCCCGACTACAGAACAGAACCGCGTGATACACAGTACCATTATGGCTGTGACGAGGGATATTGAGTCGCTCAGCTTTAACACGGCGATCGCTCGCATGATGGAGTTCGTCAATTTCTTTACTAAAGAAACGGTTCGGCCTCGGAAAGCAATGGAAGCGTTGGTTTTGCTATTGGCACCTTATGCTCCACACATGTCGGAAGAGCTATGGCAAGCCCTTGGTCACACGGGCAGCTTGGCCTACCAATCTTGGCCAACGTTCGACGAGTCTCTTACCCTGGCGAGCGAGATCGAAGTGCCCTTGCAGATCAACGGTAAACTGCGAGCCAAGATTGTGGTGGCGGCCGATTGCACCGCCGAGCAACTGGAAGCAACCGCTCGCGGTTATGAAAAGTTAAGTGATTTGTTGGACGGAAAGCAGATCGTCAAGGCGATTGTGGTTCCGGGCCGGATGGTCAACTTCGTCGTCAAGTAGTCTTTAGCCACGCGGCACTACCGACTGTTTCGAAGTGATGACTTAGAAAACCTCCTTGCTGCCGTAACGCGACCAGTGGCAGTAACGAAGCCAAGATATAGGTCGAGCATTTTCATTTATGATCAAACTCGAAGATCTCGAACCAGGAAGCGGGCAAAGACATGCGAAAATTGCACTGCAAAAGAACGGAAATCCTCCTCCCGAATTCATCTTTGGTGACACCTATTTCGGCGTCATCATCCGAGGCAAGCAAACATGAAAACGATCGCATTCTTTAATAACAAAGGTGGAGTGGGCAAGACATCGCTTGTGTATCACGTCGCGCACATGTTTACCGACTTGGGTCTCACTGTCGTTGCCGCAGACCTCGACCCACAGGCAAATTTGTCTTCGATGTTTCTTGATGAAGAGAAATTAGAATCTGTTTGGTCAGACGTCTACGCTCAGACCATTTATGGGGCGATTCGACCATTGATCGAAGGCGAAGGTGACATAGGCGACATTCGTCCTGATTTATTCGAAAGGGACTCTCGCTGATCATCGGCGACTTGTCACTGTCAAAAGCGGAGGATGAACTTAGCTCGCAATGGCCCGACTGTCTTGACCGAAAGGCACGTGCGTTCCGCGTTCTTTCTGCGATCTGGAGAATCGTCGAACGAGCAGCCCTTCATGCAAAAGCAGATGTTGTACTGCTCGGTGTCGGTCCTAATTTAGGTGCTTTGAATCGCGCTGCCTTAATCGCCGCGCAGTACGTTGTCGTTCCACTGGCCCCCGATATGTATTCCCTTCAAGGATTAAATAATCTTGGCCCCACTTTGCGCCGATGGCGGAGTGAATGGGAAGAGCGACTCATCAAAAACCCTGTTGAGAAATTGTCGCTCCCGAAAGGCGAAATGGAACCGGTAGGCTACGTCGTGATGCAGCACGGTTTGCGAGACAATCGACCGGTGAAAGCTTACAAACGCTGGATGGACCGAATCCCCAGAACGTATCGGGAGTCAGTCCTCAATGATGTAGGAAGTGCGCCTGCGGAGGTTATGAATGATGAGAATTGCTTAGCCTCGCTGAAGCAATATCGCAGCTTGATGCCACTCGCTATGGAGGCCCATAAGCCGATGTTTCAGTTGCGTCCTGCGGACGGTGCGATCGGCGCCCACGTTGCCGCGGTTCAAGCTTGCTATGCAGATTTCAAGAAATTAGCCTTTAAGATTGCAGCTAGCATTGGAATTGAGATTCAGCCGTGATTAGCGAACACCCCATTGTCTCACCGAATCTATGGCTTCAAAGGCATCGGGCTACAAACAAGTACGAGCTCTCTATGCTTCAGGCATCTGACCGATACGAAGTTTAGCGAGGCTCGCCATCACAATCATGGCAAACGCGAACTTTGGGTAATTGGGAGTGGCTCATCCGGCGTTCCGGGGAGGTCGGTTTAGTTAGTCTGATCTGAGGTACGGTAGCGGAATCGAGTGAACCCATGGTTTTGGGTTATTCGAATACCGTTTTAAAGATGGATGCCAAGGAGGGCGCTGACACCGCTGTTTTTGATGGACGATCGGAAATGCTTTGAAGAGGTGCGGCGGAGGGGACCAAAGGGGCTCGTTGTTCCACCCAAGTCCTGCGATAGTGCAGCCCGGAGGGCGAAATATCCCTGCCGGTGGCGTGAGCCACCGGACCCATGTTGATCGGATATGTGTGGTACAACGAGCGCTCGCGGGAGAGAGATGCCGAAGGCGGGGTGAGGGTTTGCTCGCACATTAAGATGGAGAAGAAAAATAGGTCAGGTCGGGCAGGTCTCTTTGATGGCATTAGCAAGTAGTTGCACCTAAGTGCACAGTGTCTGAATCGCCGGTCAGGCACGATGGCCGAAGACTAAGGTCACTTCTCTGCGGCGATTCGCGATACTCTTCCCTTTGAAAGAATGCAACCAATTGGATTGGGACTGTGTGCTTGGATGTTGGGTGAATAAACCATGTCGATGTGAAGGCGACCGATGAGCTTGGTCGTGTTTTTGTCATCGAGGCCCAAATAGTGGTTCACTCGATTTTCGCGAAACGAGCCGTCGTTTACGCCTGCGAAGCCTACACAGATCAGCTTCGAGCGGGTCAGGGTTACAGCGACCTGAAAGCGATGTCCTCGATCCGCTTTGTTGATGACGTATTCGACCTGGGGGGACACAAAACAGCAATTTTAACAGCAGTCATAGTGCGAAGCGGTCTCTGCAAGGTGCGAGAACTCGCCACGGACCGGTAGCCAGCAAAGCGGCTCTACCAACGAAAAAACCCTAGTTTCGCAGGGAAAACCTAGGGTTTAAGGTCAAAAGGCTCCGGTGGGAGTTGAACCCACGATGGCGGATTTGCAATCCGCTGCCTTAGCCACTTGGCTACGGAGCCACATTCGTTCTCGCGACCCACGCGGTTTTAATGGACTTTTCGCACCCGGTCAAGATGGTTTTTCCATCGACGCGGGGACCGTACTCGCTTTAGTACCCGTTGTGCCTATTCGAATTTCCGCCAAAATAGATTTCGCTGGATCGTGTTTTGACCAAACGTGTCAATCGTCGAGGACCTAATAAAGACTGCGAGTTCCGCTAGCATTCTTTACTCGGTTCGGAACTGTGCAAGGAGGTGATTTGCTCATGGCTACTACCAAAATTCCATTTCGTCAGCGTCGACCGCTTCTCGAACAGACTCAATCTATCCAAACGCATTATCTTGGATGGAATGGCCCCATCTTGCATTCTGCCTGCGATTTTTTGCTGAGGCACTACGCCCGCGGTAAGAAATGGGACATGGACCAGTGTCTTCTGGTTCTGCCAGGGGGATTCGCCGGCCGAAGACTAACTCAGCTTATGGCGATCCGAGCTAGCCAAAATTCGCTCGTGCTCCGCCCTCCTGAGTTACTTACCATTGGGACCTTGCCTGAAAAGCTGTATTCGGCAAAATTCCCGTTTGCCAGCGATTTGGAGCAGGTTCTGGCTTGGACGAAAGTGCTGCGAGCGGCTGACCATGAGATGCTCAAGCCGTTGTTGTTAGAAGTGCCGGATTCGGCCGAACTGCGACCTTGGATGGATCTGGCTCGCATATTGAGCAAACTCCATCGCGAATTGTCGTCCGATCTGGTCGATTTTGACGACGTGGTGACCGAATTGAGAGGTTCTGCTGAAGAGGAACGCTGGCAAGTGCTTTCGAAATTGCAGCGTCTCTATCTGGATGAACTCCACACAGCTGGTCTGTGGGACGTGCAATCGGCTCGTCGTTTTGCGATCGACCACGATGAAGTGCGTACGAACTCGGAGATCATCATGGTGGGTGCCGTGGATCTCAACCGGGCTCAGCGCCGGTTTCTGTCCGCTGTTTCCGATAGCGTTCGTGTGTTGATCGGGGCTCCGGAATCGTACGCGAGCGGCTTTAACCAAGATGGAACACTTGCCTCCGAGTATTGGCAGGACATCGAAGTTCCGATCGAAGAAGACCAATTGCACGTTCGCTCCAGCGCTTCCGATGCCGCAATGGAACTTGCTAGCCAACTGGCCAGTCTGGGCAATGACTATTCCGTACACGATATCACTGTCGGAATTCCCGATCCGCAGATTGTGCCGGTCTTGCAAGAGACATTGGCTCGCGGTGGCATCTCGCTTCGATTTGGGCCTGGAACCTCGGTCACGCAATCGCCCTCCATGCAAGTCATTGAGCTTGTCGGTGATTACCTGATGGATGGATCGATCGATATCTTTAGCAGTTTGGTTCGTGCACCGGCGGTATACGAGTGGCTCGTCCGGTCGACTGTGAAAGAAGATGGGGGAAAAACGTTGCCGGAGGATTTCCTGGCTCGACTGGACGAATACCAACAAACCACGTTGCTTCGCAGCGTCCATGTACCCGAATGGCCAGATGCCAAAGGGCGCGAGGTTTTTCTGGATGTTCTGAACCGACTGGATGTCTGGCTGAGGCCACTGCGTTTGGTCAAGGCCAAGCTTACCCAATGGGCAATCCCCTTGAGGGAGGTACTGAAAACGCTGTACCAAGGGGTGGAAGTCGATCGAAATGATTGGAACGGAAATCTCTCGCTGCGGGCCTGTGCTGAAATCAATACGGCCTTGTCGAATCTTGGCGAGTTGCCGTCCAATTTGGATGCCGAAGCGAGCTTTCAAGAGGCGATGGCTTGGTTGCAGGGGCAGCTTGAAACGGCCAGCATTCCTCCGCCGCAAGACGAGTCCGCCTTGGAAATGCTTGGTTGGTTGGAGTTAACGCTCGACGATACGCCCATTCTGATGCTAACGGGCATGCACGATGGCATCGTGCCGGAAAGCGTCAACGGCGATGCATTCCTGCCGAACCAGCTTCGTTCCGATTTAGGTTTGATGGACAACGCCCGTCGCTACGCGCGTGACTGCTATGCAATGTTGGCTATGCTCCACACCCGCGAAAGGGTCGATCTGGTGCTCAATCATCTGAGCTTAGATGGCGATCCACAGACCCCGAGCCGGTTGCTATTGGCGGTCCCCACGGATCTGCTCGCGCGACGCGTCAAGCTGCTACTATCACCCCGAGAAAACGCTCCCGACGATTTGATCGCAGACGCCTGGGTACCTCGCGAAAACCAAACCAATATTCCGATCCCATTGCCCGATCCGGGCAAAGTGATTCGCGATATGGCGGTCACCGACTTTAAGAAGTATGACCAATGCCCCTATCGCTTCTACCTCCAACGCGTCGAAAAGGTACGAGCCTTTGATCACGAACGTTTGGAGCTGGATGGGGGCGGTTTTGGTGATTTGCTGCACGTCTGTCTTGAGGATTTGATCAAATCTCCGGTAGCAATCTCGACCGATGCGAAGGCCACCGCGGACTGGTTGACTGAAAATCTGCTCGGGCTCGCGCGCAAGAAGTTTGGTGTATCGCTTACGCCGGCTTTACAAATCCAAGTCGAGCAGGCGATTCGTCGATTGGAGGCATTCGCAGAACATCAAGCGGCTCATATCGCTAGCGGCTGGCGCATGAAACACATTGAACACAAAGTCGACAAGACCAATGGCATCGAACTGGAAATCGATGGCCAGATCATGATCCTCCACGGACGCATCGATCGTATCGACTACCACCAACGAGATGGATTGTATTCGGTATGGGACTACAAAACGGGTGACTCGGCAGGCAAGCCGAAGGAAGCGCACCTCCGGCAGAACGGGACATGGACCGATTGGCAACTCCCACTCTATGGGAAATTGATTGAGACACTGAAGATAGAGGATTTGTCGAAAGTCAGTTTTGGCTACATTTTGCTCCCAAAGAATCCGAGCGAGACGCGATTTATCGTGGCTGACTTTACGTCCGAGCAGCATGCCGCGGCGATCGAATCGGCAAAAGGGATCGCCCGAAAAGTTTTGTCCGGTGAGTTCTGGCCCCCCAAATACAAAGGGATCTATCCAGACGACGAATGCTGCGCCATTACGCAGTATCCGGTAGTGCGACGCTGGGACGAAACGATCGCAAGCGCTGATCGCGACGCCAAACGTCAACGGGACTTGGCTGCAGCCATCCATCCGTTGCCCGAGTTTCGAGTCGAGTCGGTTGCAACGGCCCCGGATGCTTTCAGTGAAACCGCTATCAATCTGCGTATGAAGCG
>Ga0335394_10006428_pt1 | contig 13264 bp, 11 predicted proteins | sample MAT03_FD_205741 | JGI IMG/M metagenome (GOLD analysis project Ga0335394, IMG submission 205741) | Freshwater microbial communities from Lake Fryxell liftoff mats and glacier meltwater in Antarctica - MAT-03 (spades assembly) (version 2) ...
GGGCCGACCGACTTCCACTTCCTGGGTGATCGCCTTCAGGCCCTGCGCCCGGAACCAGGCGGCGATGAACTCGGCGACCTGCTTCTCCTGGCCGGTCGGACTCGGAATGCTGGTCAGATCGCAGCCGAGCTGCGCCAGCTCGTCACGGTCGATCTGCGCGAGCACGCGTTTCGCTGCTTCGATGTCGAGTGCCATTGGGCCTCCCTGCTGAGTATCTTTGCGCGCGCCGACGGCTCAGTTGCTGTCGATCTTGATGTTGGCGGTCTTGATCACGTCTTGCCATAGCGCGATCTCGCGCACCAGGATCTCGCGGAACACTGCGCCATTGCCGCCGACGATATCCCACCCACCGCTCTCGAGGTTGGTGCGCCCGGCACCAGTGCTGACCACCGTGATCAGGGTCGACTCGAGCCGGCTGCGTATCTCTTTCGGCAACCCTTTCGGCGCCGCGAACGCCTGCCAGGAATACACCTCCAGGTCCTTGTAGCCGAGCTCGGTCAGCGTCGGCAGGTCGGGGAACTGCGCAATGCGCTTGCCGCTGGAGACGCCCAGGGCGCGCAGCCGCCCGCTGCGGATGAACGATGCGGCGCTGCCCAGGCTGGTGAAGGTGAAGTCGATCTGGCCACCGACCAGATCAGCCATCGCAGCACCGGCGCCCTTGAACGGCACGATGATGCCGCTGGTGCGGGTACGCTGCATGAACAACTCCGAGGTGAGATGGCCGGAAGACCCGATGCCGGCCACGCCCCAGGTCAGCTTGCCCGGGTTGGCGGTAAGCAACTGCACCGCCTCCTTTACCGTGCTGGCGCCAACCTTCGCACTGGTGACCAGCACGTTCGGGGTGCGTGCGGACATGCTGAGCAGATCGAAGTCGCGCAGCGAGTCGTAGCCGCGGTCCTTGTAGGTGATCATGTTGATGGCGAAGGTGCCCACCGAGCCGATCAGAATCGTGTAGCCGTCCGGGTTGGCCTTGGCCGCGAGTGCGGCGCCGATGGTGCTGTTTGCCCCGGCACGGATATCGACGATCACCGGCTGGCCGAGCTGCTCCTGTAGCCGCGCCGCCACTTCGCGTCCGACGACATCGGACGGGCCGCCAGCGGCGAACGGCACGATCAAGCGGATCGGCCGGTTCGGCCAGGCCTGGGCAAACGCCTGGCCACTCAACACGACGGCAACGATCAGGACAACCGACACACGTAACGACTTCATGAACAGACTCCAGAACGGTGAACAGAAGGTGGGACAGGCGCTGCACCAGCAGCGCAGCTCGCCGGGTTATTCACACCGGCAGCAGTTCGCTCGCGACGCTCTCAGCGCTTGCGCCGCGCGGGGTACGATCACGGATCAGGTCGGCTGCGCGTTCGGCGATCATCAGCACGCAGGCATTGATGTGAGCGGAGACGATATCGGGCATCACCGAGGCGTCGACCACACGCAGCCCATCGACCCCGCGAACCCGTAGCGCGCAATCGACCACCGCCTGCTCGCCCTCGCCCATCGGACAGGTGGACGACGGGTGATGCACGGTGATCACCGTGCTGCGAACCCAGGCCTCGATCTCGGATCGGGTACGCACCTTCGGGCCAGGCGTGATCTCGGCCGCGCGAAACGCATCGAGTGCCGGCGATGCGGCCAGCTCGCGCGCACGCTCGACACCGTCTGTCAGGGTGGCCGTATCCTGCGCCTCGCTGAGCAGGTTGAACCGGATGCGTACCCGGTCACCCGGATCGACCGAGCGCAGACTGACCTCACCGCGGCTCTTCGGTTGCACCACTGCCGGGCGCACACCGAAGCCGTCGGTACCCGCGGGTCGAACGCCGGGGAACCAGATGCGCGGGCGCGCCGGGGCGCAGCGGAACATGAACTCGAGGTCCGGCACATCGAGCCCGGCGCGTGACTTGATGAACGCATAGATGCCGCTGGGCAGCACGGTCGCCGGCCCGGTGCCGAAACACCAGGCGCGCAGCATGCTCATTGCGATCCGGTCGGCACGCATCTGCGCGTGGAATGGCCCTGGCGTGCGGCGGGCAAAGCCGAGGCCGACGGTCGGATGATCCTGCAGGTTGCGGCCCACCGGCAGATCGGCAATCACCGGTATGCCCAGTGTCTGCAGCGCAGCCGCCGGACCGACGCCGGAAAGCATCAGCAGCTGCGGTGTATTGAACGTGCCGCAGGACAGGATCACTTCGCATGCCACCTGCGCACGAATGACACGACCCCGATGAACATACTCGACGCCGCGCGCCCGCCCCTGCTCGATCAACACCCGGTTCGCGCGCACGCCGGTCAGCACCTTGAGATTGCGCCGGGTACGCACCGGATGCAGGTAGGACACCGCGGCCGACGCTCGTCGGCCGCGGTCGATGAAGTTCTGGCCGCGGCTGAAGCCTTCATGCTGCGCGCCATTGCAGTCATCGGTCCACGCATAGCCGGCCGCACGCGCGGCCTCCAGCCAGGCATCGTTCAGCGGATCGATGAACGGCGAGAAGCGCACCCCGGTCGGCCCATCGCCGCCGCGCAACGTGTTGGCCCCGCCTTCCCAGCGCTCGCTCCGGCGGAAGTAGGGCAGGACCTCGTCGTAGGACCAGCCACGGGCACCATTGCGCGCCCAGCGGTCATAGTCGCCACGATCACCCCGGGTGCAGGTCATCACATTGATCGACGATGAACCACCGAGCACCTTGCCGCGCATCGCTTCGACGCGGCGTCCGTCCAGCGCCGCCTCCGGCTCGCTCTCCAGGCCCCAGTCGAACATGGTGTGCTCATGCATCTTGCCCACCCCGAGCGGGATATGGATCAGCGGGTGGCGATCCGGTCCTCCAGCCTCGAGCAGCAGCACGCGCGCCTGTGCATCCTCACTCAGGCGGTTCGCCAATACACAGCCGGCACTGCCGGCACCGACGATGATGTAGTCCCAGTGATCGCGCTGGGGCATTGAGGGCGGCACTGCAGGGGACTGAACCAGACTGGGGTCTGTTCCCCCGGCTGCGGAAGCAGCGCGTAGTGCAGAGCGGAGTGTATTCATCGATTGCGTTGTGAAAGTCCGACAGGTTGTTCCAGGGCCGCTTGGGGCCGCCGTGGGGCCGCAGGGGACAGACCCGGGGGGTCTTGCCCCTCAGTCCCCTTGATCGCCTCAGTCGACCGGCTTGATGCCGACGTCCTTGGCCAGTCGGATCATCCGCGCCGCCTGATCCTTCATCATCGCCGCCATCTGCTCCGGTGAGCCGCCCGCGATGTCGAGCCCGGCCTCGGTGAGTCGCGCGCGCGTGTCCTTCTCGGCCAGCAGCTTCGCCAGTTCGCTGTTCAATCGACCGACGGTCGACGCCGGCAGACCGGCCGGTCCGGCGAGCCCCATCCAGCCATCGAACTCGAATCCGGGCAGCCCGGACTCGGCAATGGTCGGCACGCCAGGCAGGGCGGCCGAAGCCCGGGTACCGGTGAGTCCGAGGGCACGCACGCGCCCTGAGCGCACCATCTGGATGGCTTCGGGGATCGTCTGGAACATGAGATCCACCTGCCCCCCGAGCAGATCGGTCATTGCCGGCGCCCCGCCTTTGTAGGGCACATGCACCATCTTCACCCCGGCCAGACTGCTGAACAGTTCACCCGACAGGTGCTGGGAAGAACCGTTGCCGCCCGAGCCGTAGTTGAGTACCCCGGGACGCGAGCGCGCCAGCGCGATGAACTCCTTCACCGTCTTCGCCGGCACCGACGGATTCACGATCAGGACGTTGCTTTGAAAGACGATCATCCCGATCGGAGCCAGATCTTTCAACGGGTCATAGGGCATGCGACTGTAGATCGCCAGATTGCCGCCCAGTGCCCCGCCACTGGACAACAGCAGCGTATAGCCATCGGCCGGCGCGCGCGCCACCAGCTCACCGGCAATGTTGCCACCGGCACCGGCGCGCGTCTCGATGATCACTGGCTGCGCCAGGTGTTCGGCCAGACGCGGCGTGGTGATCCGGGCAACCAGATCGACACTGCCACCGGCGGCAAAGCCGACCACGACGCGCACCGGCTTGGTCGGCCAGAACTGCGCATTGGCCGGTGCAGACACCGCGACCAGCAACAACAGTGGCGTGAGACTGCGGATCATGGAAGTAGCCCCTCAGAAGATATCGACCTGGACTGACTAGCAACAATCATGCGCCGATGCAGCCAGTGCACACCGAGTCTGGCGGAACTTGCCGCGGGAAAAGAGGTCAGGTGTTCCTTAAGTGTTCATCTGCGAGAAACGCACCGTTGCCGCCCGCGCCCGATAATCGGTCACCACATTGACCACCGCAGTCATGCCGCTGTCGACGGCGCGCTGCGCCCGCTCCAGCGCCGGGCGGATGTCCTCCGGCTTCTCGACATACTCGCCATGGCCACCCAGCGCGATTGCCATCTGGTCGAAGCGGGTATAGCCCAGTTCACGCCCAGGCTTCTTTCGCTCGGCATCGCCAGTCCAGCCACCGTTGAGGCTGATCACCACCAGCACCGGAATGCGATGGCGGATCGCGGTGTCGAGCTCCATGCCGTTCAGCCCGAACGCACCATCGCCGTGCAGCACGATCACCGGCGTGTCCGGTTTGGCCATCTTGGCGCCGATGCCGAACGGCAAGCCGACCCCCATGGTGCCGAACGGCCCGGAGTTCAACCGATGACCGGCCACATGGGTCGGGATCGACTGGCGCCCGTAGCTGAGAATCTCCTGCCCGTCGACGCACAGGATCGCCTCGCGTGGCATGAAGTCGCGCACCTCCTTGCACAGGCGCAGCGGATGGATCGGCATCTGGTCGGTCGACAGCTCGCGCTCCTGCGTGGCCTGCTTCTCGGTGTTGATCGACAACAGTTTCGCCCGCCATTCGACATAGCGCTTCGGATCGACCCGGCCGCGCGCCGCCACCGTGAGCTGATCGAGCACTGCCCGGGCGTCACCGACAAGCCCTACATCCAGCCGCTGCGTGGTGGCAATTTCAGCGGCATCGACATCGATGCGCACGATCTTCGCGTCGGCGCGAAACCGCGGTGGCTTCAGGTGGCCGAACACATAGTTGACCCGGGTGCCGACCACCAGGATCGCGTCGGCCTCCTTCAGCGCAGTCGAGCGCGCGTTCGGAAAGCACTGCGGATGATCCTCCGGCACCACACCGCGGCCCTGCGGCGTCGTGTAGAACGGCATGCCGCTGGCTTCGATCCAGCCGCGAAAAGCTTCGCTCGCTGCCGACCAGAGCACGCCACTGCCGGAGAGCACGACCGGCTTCTCGGCTTTGGCCAACAGTGCGATCGCCGCTTCGATACCTGCCGGATCGGCCAGCGGTCGGCTGCGCTGCGGGCCAAGGTGCTTCGGCCAGACCACCGTAGCCTCATCGATCGACGACAGCAGCACATCGGTGGGCAGGTCGAGATACACAGGCCCGGGCTTGCCCGCCCAGGCCGTACGAAACGCCAGATCGATCAGCTCCGGAATACGCCGGGTCTCGTAGCAGCGCTCGGCCCACTTCACCAGCGGCCGGGCCAGCGCGACCTGGTCGATCTCCTGGAATCCGCCGGTGCCCCACTCGTTCCACGGGCTGGAGCCACCGAGTGCAACCACTGGGGCACAGTCGACCAGCGCGGTCGCCAGACCACTGACCAGATTGATCGTGCCCGGCCCGGAGCAGGCCATGCATACACCGCTTCGGTTGGCGACCCGGGTGTAGGCATGCGCCATCATCGCGGCAGCCTGCTCATGACGCACATCGATGCCGCGCATGCCGCGATCGAGGCAGGCCTTCTCGGCACCGAGCATCGGGGCGCCCATCAGGAAAAAGAAGGTGTCCACGCCCAGGCGTTCCAGCGATTGGGCGACGAGTTCAGAACCGGTGACTGGCATGTCTGGCAGCTCCTGTGACGACGTTGATGCGGATTACAGCTGGTACTTCCCGCCCTGCTTCTCCATCCAGTCGACCTCGCGCCCGAAGGCCTCGGGGTCGGCGGCGCGGCCATAGTAATAGGGCAGCAGCGGACGATGCATGTCGTAGATCCGGCGCAGCTCGCCGATCGGCTCGGGGTGATGGTCGACCCGCAGGTCGATCCACGGGAAGATCTCGTGTCCGAACACCTTGAGCCCGCTCGAGTGCTGGCCGCCGACCTGACCGCCGGCATCGCGCCCGGCCTCGAGGCCGAGCATCAACCGCTCGTCCAGGTCGAGCGCCCCGGTGCTCTCCCAGGAGTCTGCCATCGCCTGAGCGGTGCGCTCGCTGGTGAGGTAGTTGCCCATCGCCACCAGATTGCGCCGGGTCACCGCACCCGACCACACCTTGTTGTTCGCTCCGGTGCGCGCCACCGCGTTGCCGTCGCGATCGATCACGCAGAGCTGGCGGAACTCGATGCGCGGGTCGCTTGCCGCGATCTGGGTGAGCGTCGCTGCCGCCGAGAATCCCTGCGTCAGCAGACTCAACCCGAGGGGACCCAGGCGCGGATCGGTGGTGGCCATGGTCACCACGATGCCGACATTGGGCGCGATGAACGGGCAGCGAGCGCCGACCGCCACCGGATTGGTTGAAATGGCGACACCGAAGCGTCCGGTACGGGCGCAGCGCCCGGCGATGGCGAAGGTCATGTGTGGTCTCCCGGAATGAAGTTGCGCGATGCGGGGATGCCAGGCCATGCAGGCAGGCACTGCGGGCAACCACCGGGTACAGCCGGTGGCTGCCGCGATTGAACTACTGCGGAGGGATCCCCGCCGCCTTGACGATCGAAGCGTAGCGCCCGATGTCGGCCTTGATGAATGCCGAGAACGATTCCGGCGTGCCCCCGGCGACATCGAGCCCGAGTTCGAACAGCCGCGGGCGCAGATCACCGGCGAGCATCTTCATCACCTCGGCATTCAACCGGTTGACGATCTCGCGCGGCAGCGCTGCCGGCCCGAACAGGCCGATCCAGCCGCGCAGCTCATAGCCTTTCAGGCCCGCTTCGTCCAGCGTGGGCAGGTCCGGGAACACCTTCGAGCGCTCACTGGAAGTCACCGCCAGCGCGCGCACCTTGCCCGCCTTCACCTGCGGCACGGAGGTGGGCGCGGTGTCGAACATGAAGTCGATCTGCCCACCGAGCAGATCGGCCATTGCCGGCGCCCCGCCCTTGTACGGCACATGCACGATCTTCACGCCGGTCATCATCGCAAACAGCTCGGCCGCCATGTGCTGGCTTGAACCGATGCCCGATGACCCGTAGTTGAGCTTGCCAGGATTGGCGCGCGCGAGCGCGATGAACTCCTTCACCGAGCGCGCCGGCACCGACGGATGCGCGATCAGCACATTGGGCTGGTTGGCGATCAGCACCACCGGTGAAAGATCGCGCAGCGGGTCGTAGGACATCTTCGCGAACACACTTGGCGCAGAACTTATCGACGCTGCACTGCCCATCAGCAGCGTATAGCCATCTGGCGCCGCCCGCGCCACCGCCTCGCTGCCGATCATGCCGGATGCACCGGGACGGTTGTCCACGATGAACTGCTGGCCGAGTGCTTCTGTCAAGCGCTGGCCGGCCAGGCGGGCGACGGTGTCGATGCTGCCGCCGGGGGCGAAGCCGACGATCACCCGGACCGTACGGCTTGGCCAGGCAGCGGCCGAGGGCTGGGCGAGACTGGGAGTGACCCAGGCAACAGCAAAGAGCAGCGTCAGGCAACGGAGCGAGCGCCGCACGCTCGACATGCTGGCAGATCGTCGTGAGGCAGGGTGCACAGCGAACTCCCGGAGAATTGATCACACGGTACCGCGACCCTGCATGGCTTGGCAACTGGCGCCGCCACCGGCGCCAGCCACAGTCGATGGCACGCACCAAAAGTGTACCTGGCCGCACCGAATCGATGCTGGTCCTCGAAGCCATGCCGAACTGTGCCGAACCGCGTGATCAGAGCGCGCCGCTTTTGCCTTCTCCCATCAGTTCCCGCTGCAGGATACCCCGAGAGGCGCCGCGGGTCAGCCAGTACGACCCGGGGCCGTCGGCGCACGCTCCACGTCTTCGCGCGTCAGCGCGATATGGACGTTGCGCTCTTTCCAGTCGACGTCTCGGATTGCCGCCGGTTCGATCTGCACATGGCGGCCCGGTAACCAGTAGCCTGTATTCACGATGACCCCTGTGATGCGCCATGTCGCCGGGTCTATCAGGAAGTCTTCGGCATGGCCGATCTCGCCATCGCTCGCCTGAATCGTGTAACCAGTCACCGCGTTGCAACTTCTCAAGTGGGAGTCCTGGCCAGCCTTGAGCACATCCTTCGCTGCCGGCTCCAGTGAGGCAACCCCGGGGATCGGCGCCAGAGCCATGCCATCCAGATCGGGACCCATCCAGTAGCCGCTGTAGCCGTAGTATTCGGCATAGGCGATCTCGTATTGCCGCGACACCGGCTGGTGGGTGTCAACTCCAGGGCTATCCTCCACCTGCTTGCGCGACACTCGGGCAAGCACAGGGCCTTCTGGCCACTGCTCGGCTGCCAGCGCCGCTGGCGCGATCAGCACTTCCCGGCTGTTCAGCCATGTCCCGGTGTCGACGACCAGGTACCGGACCGTCCACTGCCGGTCGTCGAAGTACACATCGGTGACGCTTCCTACTGCGCCGTCGATCGCATTGATTGCTCGCCCCTTCAGGTCCTTGTTGCGGTAAAGCATCGTCGTCCTCCTTCGGGTGGACGCATCGGCAGCACCGACGCGCTGCGCACATCGCACGCCCTCGCGCGCGATTCGGCGTTCACCATGCACGCAGGTGCCGTGCCCGCCCCGGAACTCAAGTTGCCTCGGCGTGACGCGGCGACGACTCGACCACTGCACGCAATTTCTTCGGTGCGACAACGGCATACCCGGAACTCACGAAACCCTCACACCGACCCGCAACGCCATACCCGGACATTGTCTGCATCAAGACGGCGGGCTCAGGCTAGCGCCAGCCGCGAGGCACCTGGTGCCACCAGCGCCAGACGAGCCAGCCGCCGATCAAGCCGCCGAGATGCGCATAGTGCGCCACCCCTGACTGCACGCCGGTCACGCCCAACACCAGTTCGAGCGAGGCATAGAGCAGGACGAACACCCGCGCAGGCATCGGAATCGGTGGAAACAGCGGCATCACAGTGCGGTTGGGGAACAAGAGTGCATAGACGAGCAGGATGCCGAACACGCCGGCCGAGGCACCGATGACCGGGCCACCCGAGGTGGCCGAACCGAGCAGCAGCTGGGCAATCGCGCCGGTCACCACGCTTGCGAAATAGGCCGCTGCCAGCCGTCGTGGGCCCCATACACGTTCGACGTCTGCCCCGAACATCCACAGCGCGAACATGTTGAACGCAATGTGGGCAACTCCGCCATGCAGGAAACTGTAGGTGATCAGCGTCCATGGCGAGAGCACGGCAAGCGGCATGCCAGCCGCGCCGGTCCCTGGCCACAGCGCAAACCAGCCAACCAGCGCGCCGCCCAGCTGCATCTGCAGCAGGAACACGATGACGTTGGCGATGATCAGATTCTGGGTGAACGGCGGCAGCATGGTGGTGGGGGCGCTCCTTCGGGCCAGGCCCCTGCGTTGAACACTCCAAATGAGGTCGAGGCGCTTGCCCGCGCAGTCGACCGTGACAGCCTCGTCCGGTTCGTCATGCGCCAGGGGTGATCGCGTCCCACGTCCAGCCTGATTGTGCACGATGGCGTCCGGCATCGGCCCGAACCGGCTGCGCGTTCGAGCGTCTGCTTGGCACATCCAGCCGAACGCGTGCCGGCGGACACTGGGCAAGCCTGCAAACCTGTATCTGCAAGCGGCGACAGTGCACACTTATGGACTTAGTTCCCGTGTCAATGCGCTGTGCATCGCCCCGCGACGGGTCGCCTGACGGGTTATCCGTCGATCCCGCACGGCCTGAGTCATGCCAGCTCAGTGGAGCACCGCTACAATGGATTTTACCGTCGGTGTGCTGCTCGCCACGTTCATTCTGTCGATCGCGGCGTTGTTCATATTCATCTGGTCGATGTCGAGCGGCCTGTTCGGAGATGGTTCTGCTGCCGCCACTCAGATCTTTGCTCCGAACGAACTCGGTGCAGTCGAGGACCCGGCGGCAACGGCGAAGCAACTCGGTGGCCTGCAGCAGGCGATGTCGGGAGAGCGACCCGACGAGGTCGGCATGGCACCAGCCGATGAGCTCGCCCGCGATCGCGCCGATCAGTCGAGTTCATTGGTGGTCGGCGTATGCCTGACGCTCGCCGTGATCTGGCTGGTACTTGCATCGTTTGCCGGACTGATCTCCTCGATCAAGCTGCATGCCCCGGACTGGTGGGTCGAGCCGGCCTGGATGACGTTCGGCCGTATCAGGCCGATCCACCTGAACATCGTCGCTTATGGCTGGTGTTCGATCGCGGGTATCGGGGTGGCGCTCTGGCTGGTGCCGCGCCTGCTGATGACCGAGCTGGTCGGCGCACGCTATGCGCTGATGGGTGGTGCACTGTGGAGCATCGGCGTGTTCGCTGGCGTCATTGCCATTGCAACCGGTCACTCCGACGGACTGGAGTGGCTGGAATTCCCCTGGCAGGTGGATATCCTGCTGGTGGTCGGCGGGGCAATGGTGGGCATGCCGCTTTGGCTCACCCTGATGAAGCGCCGGGTCAAGCATCTCTATGTTTCGGTCTGGTACATCGCAGCCGCACTGCTCTGGTTCCCGGTGCTGTACCTGATCGCGAATATTCCCGGCCTGCATTTCGGCGTGCAGCAGGCGACGATGAACTGGTGGTTCGGGCACAACGTACTCGGGCTGTGGTTCACCCCGATCGGGCTCGCCGCGGCGTACTACTTCATTCCGAAAGTACTCGGCAAGCCGATCCACTCCTACAACCTGTCGCTGCTCGGATTCTGGTCGCTTGCCTTCTTCTACAGCCAGGTCGGCGGCCATCACCTGATCGGCGGGCCAGTACCGTCCTGGCTGATCACCATCTCGATCGTGCAGAGCATGATGATGCTGATACCGGTGTTCGCGGTCGCCGTGAACCAGCACATGACGGTGCTCGGTAATTTTCGCGCCTTGCGCTACTCCCCGACACTTCGTTTCATCGTGCTCGGCGCGATGCTGTACACCGCGGCCTCGGTACAGGGCTCGCTGCAGGCACTGCGCAGCGTCAATACGCTGACCCACTTTACCCACTACACCGTCGCCCACGCGCATCTGGGCCTGTACGGGTTCTTCTCGATGGTGATGTTCGGGGCGATCTATTTCATCATGCCACGCGTGATGGACTGGGAGTGGCCCTATCCGCGCCTGATCGCGCTGCACTTCTGGCTGGTGCTGGTCGGCTTCGCGATCTACTTCATCTCGTTGTCGATCGGTGGCTGGTTCCAGGGGCTGGCGATGCTCGACCCGGCACGGCCGTTCATGCAATCGGTCCTGCTGACCGTGCCCTACCTGGAAGCGCGTTCGATCGGCGGTGCGCTGATGACCCTCGGCCACCTGGTCTTTGCAGGGCACTTCTTCGCGATGGGCTGGAAGTTCGGCCCCAGCCGCCTGGGCGCAGCCCTGCTGGGCAGTCCGGCCCCTGCAAAGCCGATCGGTGTCGGGGCGAGCGCATGAACGGCGTCAAGAGCATCTGGCAGATGGACGAATTGCGCCTGGTGATTGGCGCGATGGTGATCCTCGGCGGCGCGACCGCGCTGCTGGTGGCAATGCCCTATGTACTGCTCAAGGACGTGCCGCCCCCGCCCGGTCTCAAGCCATACACCCGTGAACAGCTCGCCGGCCGCCAGGTCTACATCGCCAACGGCTGCGTGTACTGCCACTCGCAGCAGCCACGCGACATCAGCCAGGCGCCTGACGCCCAGCGCGGCTGGGGACGGGCATCGGTCGCCGGAGACTATGCGTATGACACGCCGCACCTTCTTGGTACGATGCGCACAGGTCCAGACCTGCTCAACATCGGCGTGCGCCAGCCCAGCCGCGACTGGCACCTCGGACACCTGTATCAGCCACGCGCCTACAGTCCAGGCTCGATCATGCCGGCGTACCCGTTCCTGTTCGAAGTACGCAAGGGCGCGGCACGCGAGGGTGAGACGGTCGTCACCCTGCCGCCGCAGTATGCAAGAGCAGGCGAAGTCATCATCGCGCGGCAGGAGGCCCTGGCACTGGTGAGCTATCTGCTGTCGCTCGACCGCACCTATCCGGCGCTGCCCCCGGCTGCAGCGAACGCCGCCAGAGCGACCCGATGAGCGCACCGCGAAGCGGCAACCGGAAGCAGGACAACCGGCCGCCCGATGCGCACAACCCGCAGGCCTCCGCGCAGCGCAGCCGGGAGAATGCCGACCCCAGCGAACGGGTACACCCGCTGCCGTGGTTCCTGATCATGTTCATCGGCGCGATGGGCATGTGGGGCGGTTTTTACATCTACAGCACGTCATCGGGTTCGTCGTCCGCCTATGGAGACCAGCGCACCACCAGCACGCTGCGCCCGCCTGAGGCCACCCTCACTGCAGCGGTGGCAGTCGATGGTGCACAGATCTATGCTGGAAAATGCGCTTCCTGTCACCAGGCGACTGGCGCCGGCATCAGCGGCGTGTTTCCACCACTGGCGGGCGCGGAATGGGTGACTGGCGACGAAAAAATCCTGTCCAACATCCTGCTGCACGGTGTGAACGGTCCGCTCGAAGTGAAGGGCAATGTCTACAATGGCGCGATGCCCGCATGGAACTCCCTGAGCGACGAAGAGATCGCTGCCGTCCTCACCCACATCCGCCGCAACTGGGGTAACCAGGCACCAGCCGTCACCGCCGCCACCGTCAAGGCGCAGCGCGACGCGACCCAGGGCCGCACCGGACCGTACCAGGGTGGAACCGAACTCGCTGCCGGCAACTGAACGCCCCGGCGAGTCGGCGGCCGGGCTCTGGCGAACGTTCCTCGCCAGCACACTGGTGCTGGCTGCGAGCCTTGGCCTGCTGTTCGCGGCAACCGAAGGCGGCAGCGCGTTCACCACCGAGACCCTGCGGCGCAGCGCAGTCATGCGCGCGCCGCAGCCGATACCCGACCTGCTGGTGATCGACGCAACGGGCACGTCGGCTTCACTGCTGGCACGCCGTGCTGCCGACCCGCGAGTGTGGATCGTCGACTTCGTCTACACCCAGTGCACTTCGGTTTGTCTGTCTCTGGGCACCGTGTTTCAGCAGTTGCAGGCCGAGATCATCGCGCGCGGATTGCAGGACCGGGTGGGGCTGGTCTCGGTCAGCTTCGATCCGGCACGCGATGACGCGCCGGCACTGCTGGCCTATGCCAGCCGGTGGCGCATCGAGC
>Ga0335394_10006429_pt1 | contig 13263 bp, 11 predicted proteins | sample MAT03_FD_205741 | JGI IMG/M metagenome (GOLD analysis project Ga0335394, IMG submission 205741) | Freshwater microbial communities from Lake Fryxell liftoff mats and glacier meltwater in Antarctica - MAT-03 (spades assembly) (version 2) ...
GCTCGCTTGATAGGCGTTCCTTTGAACTGCACGACTTGGCCCTAGAGGCGTCCAAGCAGGGATGGATGAATTATAAGGCAGCAGGGGCAGTCGTGGAGATAACATTTCCGGGGCTTCTGACCCCAATTGAGGAAAAGGTAGCCAATGAGCAAAATTGATCTTCTGAAGAAGAACTACCAGCGAATATGCAGCCTACCGTGGGACCGCAATGTGTCTGGGGCTCAAAAGGTCTGGCTAGCCGTCTATGAAAAAGAAGACGAACGTCGCCTAAGACTTCGAATCGGGTTGTTCGAAGAGGCAACGATTCAATCCGGCCACAAATGGAAGTTGCTTGATTTGACCGACGCTTTCCCAGCTTGGTTATGCACTCCGCCCTACTCCGACTACTCAGAGAGCTACTTTGAATCGCCAAGCAGACTTGGCTCAGCCCCGCTAGCAGCCTTCAAGAAGTCAGTCGCCAGTAAAATCAGCGAAGCACTTACAGGGAATGAAGTCGACGAAAATTCCGTCATTGCGGTTGCGGGGGTTGCGTCACTCTTTGGATTCCTTCAGATCTCTGAAATCCTTCCGATGATCGAAAGCGATATCCGGGGCCGTTTGCTTGTGTTCTTTCCAGGCGTATATGAGCAAGATAATTATCGCTTGCTCGATGCACGGGACGGATGGAACTATCACGCAGTACCAATAACAGCAGGCGAAGGAGAAATTCGCAGATGAACAACTTAGAACTATACGAAAAAGACCCACGCACTAATCGCCTACTCAATCAGGGAGTAGCTAAGGTCACTAGCGGCCAGTCGGCGTCGGAACTTGAAACACTGCGGTACGAACTGAGCAACTTCGTTTGCGATGGACACTACGCTGATGGATTGAGCCGGATGCTCACAACGTACCTCAGCAACTTGGACAAGACGGAGCAGCCTGGGGTTTGGGTGAGTGGATTCTTAGGATCTGGTAAGAGCCATTTGGTGAAGATGCTACAACACCTTTGGATTGACTTTGAGTTTCCCGATGGAACCAAGTCGAGAGGATTGCCTAAGAATCTTCCAAGCAATGTCCAGGAGACGCTCAAAGAAATATCTACCGCATCCAGGCGGGCCGGTGGTGTTCACGCCGCTGCCGGGACTTTGGGCGCAGGTGCCGGTGAAAGCGTTCGCCTTGAGCTCCTCGGAATTATTTTCAAGTCTATTGGTTTGCCTGAAAACTATGCGAGCGCCAGCTTTGTCATGTGGCTACGCCACGAAGAAATCGAAGATACGGTTCGTGCCGAAATTGCAAAAGCAAATCGCGACGTCGATCTGGAAGTGTCCAATCTCTACGTCTCGGATGTAATGGCCAGAGCCATACTTACTGTTAGGCCAGACTTCGCGGCGAAGCCCGCTGATGTCAAAGTCCTTTTGGAAAAACAATTTCTAGAGAAGTCAGACGTATCGATCGAAGACATGATCGCCAAGATCAAGCAAGCATTGGGCAAGAAGGGGAAAATGCCACTGACGCTCATAGTTCTTGATGAAATCCAGCAATACATCGGTGATAGTATCGACCGATCGAAAGCCGTGCAAGATTTGCAAGAACAGTGCTGCGCCAGACTCGGGGCAAACGTGATGTTCGTTGGTACCGGTCAGAACGCGCTCTCAGGAACCCCACTTCTTCAACGATTGCAAGGCCGCTTTCCTGTTCCAGTTAAGCTACAAGATACGGACGTTGAGCAAGTCACTCGCGAAGTTGTGCTTAAGAAGAAGCCAACCGTTATTAACGACCTCAAAAAGCTTCTGGAGGGACAGAGTGGTGAAATCGAACGCCAACTCTCATCCTCCAAAATTGCGTTCAACGCACGTGATCGCAGTCTATTGGTCCAAGACTATCCCATCCTCCCCGTTCGGCGAAGGTTTTGGGAACGCGTTCTTAGGGCGGTCGATAAAGCTGGAACGGGTGCTCAACTCCGAACGCAACTTTGGATCGTCTATGATGCCGTTCAAAGGACTGCTGACCTCGCAGTCGGAAACGTAGTCAGTTCAGCTTTCTTGTTTGAACACATCAAAACAAAAGTTCTTCAATCCGGAGTCTTGCTGCAAGAAATCTCCGAGACCATAGCCAAGCAAAAGCAAGAGGAAGATGGCGAGACACGCTACGAGCTTTGTGCACTCATCTTTTTGATTGGCCAGCTACCCCATCAGGGGCCAGCCGACGCAGGGATTCGGGCCGATGCGAAGACGCTTGCGGATTTGCTGGTCACCGATTTGAACAAGAACAGTGCCGACCTTCCCAAAAAGATTCCTGAGCTACTTGAGAAGCTAGTAGCATCGGGAGCCATAATGAAGGTGGACGAAGAGTATCGCATGCAGACTCGCGAAGGCAGCGAGTGGAACCAAGCGTTTCAAGAGATTCGAAACAAACTCCTAGGCGATGCAGGTAAACTTGGTAGCGAGCGATCGCAGCTACTCAAGTCGCAGTGCAGCGAGATCCTCAAAAAGTCCAAGCTGGTACATGGAGTAAGCAAAGAGGCGAGGCGTTTTGATTTGCACTTTGGAGCAGACGCTCCAGTTACAGGCGGACAATCGATTCCTGTTTGGATTCGTGACGGATGGGAGGTCGACGAAAAGACCGTTGCCAATGAAGTACGCGAAGCAAAGGATGCCCCAATTGTCTTTGGATACGTACCTCGCAAACAAGCCGAGGAGCTAAAGCAGGCAATTGCAAGCTACTATGCGGCCACGACGACTATTCAGTCCAAAGGAATGCCAGCCAGTCCCGAAGGGATTGAAGCTCGTAAGGCAATGGAAACACGACAGGAGCAATCTCAACGAACTCGTGATGGAATCATCAATGACATTCTGAACGAGACGCTAGTCTACATTGCCGGTGGCGATCTCGTCGGTGGAATGTTGTTAGAGAACAAAGTCCAAGATGCTGCTAAGGCATGCTTAGATCGTTTATTTCAAGAATTCGGCAAAGCAGATTCACCTGATTGGCACAAAGTGATTGAGCGTGCGAAGAAAGGGGATGGCGATGCGCTAGGCGCTGTTGGACATAAAGGCGATCCAGAGAATCACCCTGTTTGCAAAGCGATCATTGACTACGTGGGAAGTGGCAAGAAGGGGACGGAGATTCGCAAGCAGTTTGCTGGTCCTCCCTGGGGATGGCCACAGGATGCGGTCGATGCGTCGCTAATCGTTCTATTCAACGCGGGTGTACTCCAAGTTCGCAGTGGCACTGAACCACTGGCCAAAGGAAAACTCGATCAAAAGAACATTCAAGCGGCAGAATTCCGAGTTGAATCAATAACACTGACAAAGGTTCAATTGATTGCCATCCGTGGACTATTCAAGTTGGTTGGCTTGAATACCCAACCGAATCAAGAATCGTCACATGCTCCCGAATTCATTAGTCGCATGGTCCGGCTGGCCGATGAAGCTGGCGGAGAAAATCCATTGCCCACCAAGCCGAACACGACGCACCTTATCGACATTCAAAATCGTGTTGGCAATGACCAACTCAAGCAGCTTTTCGATAGCATCGATCAGCTTAAAAAGGAGATTACCGATTGGGTCTCTCGGAAAGACGAAATTGCCAAACGCATTCCGAATTGGCGTAATGCGACCGCGTTGCTTACTCATGCTAACGAATTGCCGATTGCAACTTCCATTCGAAAAGAGATTGAATCGATTCGCGAACATCGACGTTTGCTAGACGATCCCGATCATGTACCTGGATTTGTTTCCATGTTGACGAACGCTCTATGTGAAGCCATCAACACAAGTCATGCTGCATGCACCAGCCAACATGAGTCTGGGTTAGTTGAGCTTGAGCATTCGGATGTCTGGAAAAAGCTCACTCCAGAGCAGCGATACGAATTGCTATCGCAACATGGAGTCAGGCAGATGCCAGCCGTCGCAGTTGGAACAACAGCCGAAGTCCTCAACACACTGGCCAAAACAAAATTAAGTGAGTTCGACTCGATAGTACATGCGTTACCCACTCGATTCAGCGCTGTTCTAACTAGCGCATCGAAGCTACTAGAACCAAAAGCACAAAGCATCTCGTTGCCGAGTGCGACGATTCGCAATGAAGAAGAGATGAAGGCGTGGCTCAACGAAGCCGAAGCTCGCATTCGCAGTAAACTCAACGACGGACCTATAATTGTTTGAACCACAAATTCGTGATTGAACCACAGAGACACAGAGACACAGAGAAGCGATTAGTGGACAGGGATAAATGGATAAATTTTTCCATTTCCTCTGTGCCTCTGTGTCTCTGTAGTTAATTTTGTCTCTGTGGATAGCTTAAAAGAAAAGGGAAAGCATCAATGACAGATGAACGAGATCCTCTCACGGGATTAGTGATCGGGGCGGCGATCGAAGTGCATCGCGAGATGGGACCGGGACTGTTGGAGTCGGTCTATCAAGCGTGCATGGAGGAGGAACTACGTCTGCGAGGTGCGGCGTTTACGGCACAATATCATCTCCCGTTGGTGTACAAGTCCAAGCCGCTCAAAGACTATCTTGTTCTCGACCTCTATTTTCCTGGCCAATTGGTCGTTGAACTAAAAGCCGTCGAGCGAATGATCCCCCTTTATGACGCTCAGTTGCTTACCTACCTTCGGCTCAGTAAAACTCAGGTCGGTCTGCTAATCAATTTCAATGTCCCCGTCCTCAAAGACGGCCTCAAACGCATGGTCAACTGAGAGAATCGTGATTGAACCACCGAGACACAGAGACACAGAGAAGCGATTAGTGGACAGGGATAAATGGATAAATTTTTCCATTTCCTCTGTGCCTCTGTGTCTCTGTGGTTAATTTTGTCTCTGTGTCTCTGTCGTTAACTAAAAAATGAACCTCCACCAAACACTCCGCAAGCAACTCGAAAACGTTATCATCGCTGCACGCGACAAAGCAGAGGACGCGGCAATTGCAGCACTTCAAAAGCGTGCCGTCGATGTGGCTGAGCCATTTGCCTATTTCAAAGCAGAAGACAAGCAGTTACGCAATCGACTTCGAGCTCGCGCGAGGCAGGCTGGAGATGATCTTGATGGCAAGACTCAGCAGATCGAGCTAGTATCGCAAGAGTTAGCCTACGAGTATTGGCATCGAATGCTCTTTGCTCGATTCCTAGCTGAGAACCATCTCTTGATGCACCCCGATGGTGTAGCAGTCAGTCTTGAAGAGTGTGAGGACTTGGCAAAAAGCGAAGGGGTCACGAATGGCTGGCAGCTTGCGGCGAGTTACGCTTGTCGCATGTTGCCAGAGATATTTCGTGTCGATGACGTGCTACTTGAAGTGGAATTCTCGCCTGAACATCGAATCGCACTTGAAAAGCTTCTCGCTAGTCTACCTAGTGAAACATTTGTTGCCGACGACTCCCTTGGATGGGTTTATCAGTTCTGGCAATCGAAGCGCAAAGAAGAAGTCAATCGAAGTGAGAAAAAGATTGGGGCTCGCGAGATTTCGCCAGTCACCCAGCTCTTTACCGAAGACTACATGGCCGACTTCTTACTCCAAAATACGCTCGGCGCTTGGGCTAGGGAGAATTTAACCACAGAGGCACAGAGACACAGAGGCACAGAGACACAGAGATGAGAGACACAGAGATGAGAGACACACAGATTCTTCCTCTGTGCCTCTGTGTCTCTGTGGTTCCATCCCGGTCCCGTATATGCGATTGAAAGAAGACGGGTTACCGGCCGCTGGCCCGTTTCAAACATGGCCCAAGTCACTTGCTGAATTCAAGCTTTTGGACCCAAGTTGCGGCAGTGGACATTTCCTCGTCGCTGCTTTGAGAATGCTCGTTCCCTTGCGAATGCAAGACGAGGGATTGTCGGAGATCGACGCAATCTCGGCGGTATTCCGAGATAATCTCTTCGGTCTCGAGATCGATCCGCGATGCGCGCAAATCGCAGCCTTTAATTTGGCTCTTACTGCATGGCGAATGGTGGGCTATCGCGAACTGCCTTCGATGAACATAGCCTGTGTCGGCATCGGCCCGAATGCCAGTGTCGAAGAGTGGCACGAGCTGGCCGAGCGATCCGGTCGACCGCTCAATGCGGTTTCGCGTGGCCCAGTATTGGATGGCTTGCGTTATCTGCATGAACTGTTCAGTGATGCAGCCACATTGGGCTCGCTGATCGATCCGAACAAACAGCAAGCTGATCTCTTCACCGCCGACTTCGAGACCTTGAAGCCCTATCTTGCAGCCGCGTTTCAATCGGAGAAACAAGACGCATTGTTTCACGAGCGAGCGGTTGCCGCACAAGGCATCGTCAAAGCCGCTGAATTGCTCGCTGGCCAAAACACGTTAGTCGCCACCAACGTTCCGTACTTGGGTCGCGGTAAGCAAGATGACAAGTTAAAAAAATTCCTTGAGAAGTATTATGCGGAGGGAAAAGCCGATCTGGCGACTGCCTTTGTACAGCGATGCTTGGAGCTATGCGATGTCGGTGGGACAACGGCTTTGGTCACACCTCAAAATTGGCTGTTCTTAACGACCTATACCAAGCTTCGCGAGAGGCTGTTGAAGGAATGCCAATGGAACATGGTTGCGAGATTGGGTGCAAACGCATTTCGCGATATGAACTATTGGGCTGCAACAACAGCTCTAACTGTTATTTCCGAAAGGCGTTCGAAGATGACGGATCACATCTTTGGAATCGATGTTTCGTCTGTGAAGGACCAGACATTCAAGGCAAAGGGCCTTGCTGGAAGCAACGATGCCAAGACCTATCACGTAACGCAATCGAGCCAGGCTTTAACTCCAGATTGTCGCATAACATTGATTCAAAGTGACGATTTGTCTCAGCTTTCAGAAATATCAAAGTGCTTGGCAGGCATATTGAATGGAGATTCGCCAAGATTTCAACGATGTATTTGGGAGTTCCAAGTTGTTCCCGTTGAGTGGATATTACAGCAATCAACTGTTGTGCAAACATGTGAGTTTGGTGGGAGGCATCTTGTAATTTACTATGACGATGAAAACGGTCATCTGCGGGAGGATGCAACCGTAAGACGTGATCGGCTTCATGATTCCGATCAACGCGGCAACAGTGCTTGGAATCGAAACGGGGTAGCGATAAATCAAATGAACACAATGCCAGTGGCATTATACTCTGGAAATAAATTTGATTCGAATATCGCTGTTGTTTCGCCATTCAACGACGAACATGTCGCTGCAATATTCTGTTTCGTGCAGTCTAGTTCTTTTCGTATATCGTTAAAAAACCTAGATGCCAAGGTAAACGTTACCAATGCGACTATCGGTAAAGTCCCGTTCAACCTAGCCCACTGGCAAGCCATCGCTGCCGAGAAATATCCGAATGGGTTACCTGAGCCTGAGAGCGATGATCCGACGCAGTGGTTGTTTCATGGTCGGCCGGATGCCTCGACGGCACCGTTGCAAGTAGCCATCGCGCGGTTGCTAGGCTATCGCTGGCCAGCGGAGACCGAATCCAAAACGAATACATTCTCCCTCTCCCCGGGTACTTCGGGTGAGAGGGACGGGGTGAGGGGGACAACATCGCTCGCGACTCAGCCCCTCACCCCCAGCCCCTCTCCCCGGACGAACGGGGCGAGGGGGGCAAGAGAATTCTTGGACGAGGTCGTATCCTCGCCTATGCGGGTGAGGGGAGCAAGAAATTCGATCGAGGACGATGCTATTGTTGATGGACCTGTTCCCATGCGATTGAGCCAACGTACTCACGATCTGGTCGCTTCATGCGATGTACTCCATTCACTGGCTGACGAGGATGGCGTTGTCTGTACATCAAGTGTTCGTGGTGAACCGCCCGCTGCCGAACGCTTGCTCGAAATGCTGCATGCCGCTTACGGCTCGAAGTGGACTCATTCGATGATCGACAAACTGCTCATCGAATCGGGATGCAAGTCAGGGACAACGCTCGACGATTGGCTTCGCACCAGCTTCTTCGAACAGCATTGCAAACTGTTCCACCATCGTCCGTTCGTATGGCATCTTTGGGACGGGCGGAAAGATGGCTTTTCTGTCTTGGTCAACTATCACCGACTCGACAACAATACGCTCAAAAACTTGACGTACTCGTACCTCGGCGACTGGATCACGATACAGAAACGAGGATCCGCCGACGGTAGGCCGGGAGCGGACTTGCGACTAGCAGCCGCACAGGACCTTCAAAAGAAACTCGAACTGATCCTCGAAGGCGAACCGCCTTACGACATTTTCGTTCGTTGGAAGCCACTTACCGAGCAATCCATCGGCTGGCACCCAGACTTGAACGACGGCGTCCGCATGAACATCCGCCCATTTGTAGAAGCTGGTATTCTCCGAAAGAATCCCAATATCAAATGGACCAAAGACCGAGGGAAAGAGCCTAACCGCCCCGCCGACCAATACCCTTGGTTCTGGAAGGACGGAGAATTCACAGGCGAACGTGTCAACGATATACACTTAAAGTTGTTTAAAAAGCAAACTGCACGCGACAAGAAATAATTTACCTAAAATTTCAATTTTATGACTGATTTTCAGTCAGCCAGTTGCGATGGGAAAACGACCATGATCGAAGAAGTCCATTTTGAAAATTTTAAATGCTTGAGCGATGTACGTTGCAGTCTTGCACAATGGACTGTATTCGTCGGGCCAAATGCATCAGGATAGACAAGCGTATTAGAAGGGATCTACCATCTTTCAAAAGTCGCAAGGCTTGAGAAAGGGGGTGACATTCGCAAGGTCTTTCGAGGGCATAAAACACTTGAAAATTTGCTTGGCAGCAACGGGGACGGACACGGTAGATTGGTTTTAGAATGTGAGTCGGGCGGAGATCGAGTGAGCTTCACTGCTTCGCCAAACGCGGTGAGCCGCGTCCAATTGGACCAAACGACCAACGGTTGGTATTTCGATTTATCGACTTGGGATGATGCCGATGTTCAGCGGGACAAACCTACCGGTGTCAATATGGCACAAGAAGCCATAGGAAGGTTTTCTTCCCGGATCTTCGTGCGTCAGAACTTGCCAAACCGTCATACGCAATTGACGTCGATCCATCAATGGCATCTTCTGGAGAAGGGTTGGCATCAGTGATTGCAAGCATGATTCTAACTCGCCCCGATGCATTCATTGATTTGTTGACGATGCTTAAGCGGATCATCCCTCAAATTAAAAACATTCGCGTCGCGAAGAAAAAGCTGACTAGGATGGAATGCGAGACGCTCAGTTTTCGTGGAAAATCGGTCGAGACCAGTATTCCCCGTTCCGTCATCGGTGATTGCCTTATTTTTGATTTTGAGAACGCGGCGGATGTCGCTGCCTTTAACGTCAGTGTAGGTACACTGATGGTGCTTGGGTTATTGACGGCCCTGCATTGCTCTTCTCGGCCACGAGTCGTGCTCGTCGATGATATCGAAAAAGGGCTGCACCCTGACGCGCAACGCGAATTGGCGGGACTCCTGCGAGAGGTATTGTCAATGGAGCCTGAACTGCAAATCATCGCCACGTCGCATTCGCCTTACTTTTTAGACTTTTTGCAATTTGACGAGGTCGGTCTAACAGTCTTGGATGAAAAAGGACACACCGTTTGTGGTCGACTCGAAAACCATCTTAAGTATGAGAAATGGAAAATGGAGCTGGCACCGGGTGAGATGTGGAGTTTGTTCGCTGAGAAATGGATGACAGAGGGGGCAAAGTAGTGCCTTTAAATTTCTGTGTTGTTTATGAAGACGAGGCAGACGATCCATGCAATGATTTGGAAACAAATCTGCTCGCCGAAGAAAGGCAGTTTCTAGGATTTAATCCTGTTGAAAGACCCCACGAACTTACGGCCAAACATGATGAAGTCAACGATAAGCGAAGTGCCAAACGGGTACTCAAAAAGCTTACGCAGGCGAACTTTTCGCGCGAGCAGGAATGCTGGACAGATACCCCACTAGCGACGCTGCGAGCGAGGGGCAAATCCAATGGATTGACAGAGTACCTTGATGAGGTCAAAGAAATCCTGGTGCCTCTAGTTATTCGTCCAGAGGGTCGTAGAGCACCAGCATGAGCGAAGAAACCGTCTTTGATGCAATTCTAAGATCGATTGCAAATGCTTCTGACCATAACCGAGACGATGCCATTGCGCCTGTTGCAATTCTTTGGCCGGACGAAAAGCGAGAGTGGGAGCGAATCGTCCCTCGACTACGCGAGTCGATTCCGCACTTCTACGTGTTTGGTCCCTATGACAAAGAAAACCGAACTGGTCCTGCAATCTGGCTGCGATGCGTCTTATCTGGATTTGTGTCAGATGTACAGATTCCTTCCGGTGCCATTCCGGTAATTTACTTGCCAGGAGTTAGCCGCACGACGCTACGAGCGACTGAAGATTGTCCCGCCGAACTCAAACCACTCGCCGAACTGCAATATCGCGGCGTATTTTGGTCGCAAGTGAATGGCAAAGATTGGACCGTTTCCGCTTTCATGCAGACCAACCACGGGGGACTCAAACTCAAGATCCCCAAAGATGCTGCAACATCACAATCTCTTAAGCGTGCCATCGATCGCGTCATGGAAGTTCCAACGGAGTATCTTCGCTCCAAAGCTGCCGCTGGTGAATTGAACAGTGCTTACTTCGACTCGCTTAGTCGAGTTGGCAATCGAAAAGGGCGCATCCGTGATTCTCATGCCGGTATCGTCTCGAAAACAGCTATTCGATTTGTCCGATGATCTCGCGACTAAAGTCACGATTGTCTACTACAACGACGCTCGCGAAGCCTTGATTAAGGCGATTGAAAGCTGATGCTCTATATGTTTGGAATCCAGAGTCGAATTCACACGGGAGTGTCATCAATAGCGGTGGTTGGAACCGATGGAGTTCTGCCATGAAAGCCACTGAAGCTAAGTTAATTGAATTCCTGAAAAAGTCGCCACAGTTTGTGATTCCGATCTACCAAAGAACCTATTCCTGGACGGCGTCTGAATGCACACAGCTTTGGGAGGATACATGAAACATGGTTGCATACGCTGGGAAACCTGACACTGACCGGCTATAACTCAGAGTACAGTGATCGTTCATTCAAAGACAAACAGACTATGAAAGGCGGTTTTCAAGAAACGCCTCTTCGAGTAAGTGCTGGACTGGGCCAGCTCGATAGTTGGGACGAGCCAGCTATTAAGTCCCGCGCGAAAGCCCTCGCTACGACAGCAATCAGTGTTTGGGCCTCACCTAAATTGGCTGAAGATGTCCTTCAGAAGCATCGCAAGCAGACTTTCAAAGTGGCGGACTGGTCGATCAATGATCATGCGAATCTGCTGAAGAGCCCGAACGCCAAGCGTTTGAGCGGCAAATGGGGGACGGTCTCAATTAGTTCATATTCGTATTCGTTCAACCCCATCAAGCGTAATTTCGTCACTGGGCCGATCGTAGAGCTTGGTTGTCCGAGGACTCTCGTGGGCAGGAACAGCGTGATCCTTACCGCCTTTCTCCCGAAGCCGAATCCAGGATCGCTTGCCGATTTGGTAGTAGTCATCGACTTTCAGTCCGATTACGGCGCTCACTCTGGCAAAGGTAAAGAGCATGGTTGCAATGAGCGCTCTGTCACGAAGGCCAATCAAAGTTGATATGTCGATGCTATCGAGTAGCTGCCGAGCTTCCTCCGCCGTTAGCACTGGAGTCTTTCCGCGTTTGATGACGTACTTCGGTCCTCGGACCGAAGACGCTGGGTTCATCGGAATGATTTGGCCAACACCAGCCAATCCATGCAAATGCGAATAGCAGCCAAGTGCTGCTTGACGGTCGGCTTCGAGTAGATCGTTCCCAAGTACTCGACAGAAGCCGCTGCGATTACCGGCTCAATGTCGATTAGCCCTACGTTTCTATCTGCAAGCCAAGTGCCGGTTTTGGCTTGAGCCGATGCGTTTTGAGAAAGCTACGAAGAATCGTGTACTGGCCATCAAAGCCTAGGTTTCGAAGCTCCTCTAGGGCGCGCTGTGCCGTAATACGAGGATAACGTTCAAGCAGATGAAGTAATTGCTCCCTGTAAGGATCGAGTTTGCTTGCTCGGACCAATGGAGCTTTGCCCAGACTCGTCGGTGGTGTGGTAGCAACCGATCCAATCGCATAGATTGCAGGACTTAATCACCATAAAACACAGTCAACCAAATCGTTTGCTGGTCAGGCGTAGTCCATCCAACCCGCTACTCGCTTTCGATCTTCGCAGCCAGAAACCTAAAAAGGTTTTCAGCATCATCAGTTCCAACACGCAAAGTACCCCGAGCCAAAAGGATCAATGGGATTGCAGCAACACCCAGGATGAGAGTGTCGGGATATTTCTGCAATCAGATCGCAGTGATGAGCAAGATGAATGCGGGCAGATACAAGGCAAGACAAAGGGGAGAGGTCTGCTTGAGCGAGTAGCTTGAAACGGAATCACTTGTCATCAAATTGCACTACCTTCAAGACAATTGGTACATCGATCTTGCTCAGCTCATCCAGCATAATGGATATCGATTTCCCGGATAGGTAACCGCCCACTCAACCGCAATCGGTCCGGATCGGATAGTATTTGCTAGCTCGCTGACGACGAACCTGAAATGGTGAACAGCATCGCCTCGATTCTGTCCGGTTGGGCCTTCTCTTCTGGAACAAGAATTGAGGTTAAAATTCAAAAAGCGGGGTGTAAGCTCGAAAAGAACCCTGGGAAAACCCGAGGTTGACAGTCCGAGAAAGACGCTGACCCTATCTATCAGCCGACCTGCTCACTACAGTAAGTGCTTTCAAAAGGAACGCCGACGGCACGGATGGGGGATACTTTTATGGACACACAAGCTACTAAACACGAAATCAAGGGTCCAGAGGCGACGCCCTCCGCTGCTGCTGCCTATGGAGTGTCACTGGCTGCCGTCGCTGTTGCGGTCGTGGCTCGTCTGCTGCTTGATCCACTGCTGGCTGATCATCTTCCGTTCACCACCTTGTTTCTCGCTGTAGGCTTTGCCGCTTGGTACGGAGGAAGGGGGCCGGGGTTGCTGGCGCTCGTCACCGGTGCGGTCGCCGTCGGCTTTTTCATTATGCAGCCCCGCTACTCATTTGCCATTTACCAACTCGAATATGAAGTCGGCCTCGTCCTCTACGTAGCCGTCGGGTTCGCCTTCATCGCCATGTTCGAGTCGGTGCGGAAAGCACATCGGCAGGCCGAAGAGCGCCGGAGACAATTGGAGCAGGAAGTAGCTGCCCGCCGACTCACCGAACAAGCTTTTGCCGAGCAAGCCGAGCGTTTACGGACCACGCTCGCCAGCATCGGGGATGCGGTCATCACGACCGACATGGCGGGC
>Ga0335394_10006439_pt1 | contig 13250 bp, 6 predicted proteins | sample MAT03_FD_205741 | JGI IMG/M metagenome (GOLD analysis project Ga0335394, IMG submission 205741) | Freshwater microbial communities from Lake Fryxell liftoff mats and glacier meltwater in Antarctica - MAT-03 (spades assembly) (version 2) ...
CGGCACATCGTTCGTGGCTATCCCCGGGCCGGGCTGGGCCACGCGCTGGACCGGGGCCAGCATCGAACTCTGAGCCTCGAAGTCGGCGCCCTGGCGTAACGCTGCCTTCATCTGAATCGCACCGGTAGGCGCGGTTGCTCCCGCGGCGGGCACGCTCGAAGCATGATCTGGACTTTCTGAACGGTTGAACATTGCGCACCTCGGCGAAGCCGTATCCTAAGTCGTCTATTTCACGGGCGAGGCGAGACCGTCAAACGTGATTTCCCGCAATGTGGCCTGGCTTGATGCGGCGTATTCTAGGCCTGCCCGGCCTACCGTCCAGCAGCAGCGCGTGTCCGGCGTGTCCGGCGTGTCCGGTCGGCGTCGGGCCGTCGCGCCGGGTGCTCTCAGACTGTGCGACGACTCCGGGCAGGCGGGGGAGAGCGTGGCTCGCGGATAGCGTGTGCAGGTGGAGGGCGCGCCTTTCTCGGATCGCGGCGTCAGCGCATGGATGTGCCATCGATCAGTTCAAAACGCCTCATGCTGCCCTCGCCTCGATGACGGCGAAGGGCGACATCGTCGGGATAACCTTCGAGGTCTTCATGCCGGCACGCTCGAAGAGCGCCCCGAACTCGGCAATCGTGCGCTCTTTTCCAGACAGCAACACGAGCATGTTGAGGTCGAGCAGCGGCGCTGGCGACGGGGCCCCCTCCGCGCCGATCACCATCTCGACCACGACGACACGCGCCCCGGGGGCCATCGCGTTTCGCACGTTGGTCAGGATCGCCACGCACTCGTCGTCGCTCCAGTCGTGCAGGATGTGCTTCAACAAGTAGACGTCGCCGCCCTCGGGCACGCCGGCAAAGAAGTCACCTCCAACGCGCTCGACCCGCTCGGAGACGCCCGCGGGTCCCAACGTCGCGTCCGCGCCCGCGACGATGTCGGGGCGATCGAACAGCACCCCACGCGCTGCGGGCACCTTCTGGAGGACGGCAGCGAGGAACCCGCCGTGCGAGCCGCCGACGTCGACGACCTGCTGCGCGCCGGCGAAGCTGTAGACGGGAATGACCGCCTGCATCGCCATCGCGGAGAGACCGCTCATGGCCTCGGCGAAGTGATCACCTTCTTCGGGATTCTTGGCGTAGTGCTCCCAGAGGCTCATTCCGAGCGCCTCATCGGTCGTGGGCTTGCCCGTACGGAACGCCTTCTCGCACCTTCCCCAGGGGAGCCAGTGAGCCGGCGCCGTCTGCGCGATGACCATGGATCGCAGCGAGCCGGGCACGTCGCTGCGCAGCACCTCACCGACCGGCGTGAGCGCGAACTTCCCATCCGCGACATGGGTCAAGACACCGACCGACGCGAGGCCGCGCATCAGGCGATGGAGCGCCGATGGGTCAGCGCCGACGCCCAGCGCGATCTCTTCGGCCGATCGGGGCCCCGCGGCGAGGTGATCGGGGACCCGGAGCCGCGCAGCGGCACCGATGGCCTGCGCGGCCCAGATCCCAGAAACGAACTGGAAGATGACGGCAGCCGGCGGTGCGTGTGATGCCATGGGCTCTCCTGTGATCTCATTGGTCAAGGCGCGCTTCGCCCCGCGGCGTCCCGGAGCAGCGGCGGAAACGTATCGGACTTCACCGCGCCACGCGAGGCGACGCCCTCGGCGAGGGGGCCTCGACCGCGCTGACGCCTGCACCGATAGGGTCGAGCCGGGTCGGTCCCGGCAGCCAGGTGATTCCAGCATGCCCGTACTCGCGAACACACCCACGCACACCTCCAAGACATCGTCGTCGCCCCCGGAACAGAGCGGGTCCGCGACCGGCGGCGGCGCCGGGCAAAGCGGCTATCACGCCCAGGTCCAGCGCCTCACCCCGCGCGAGAGCCTGCCCGGCTTGACCATCGCGGGCGTGACGCTCGGGGCGCAGGCGACCGGCGTGACGTTCCAGGCGCTCGAGAAAGCGCTCGGCGACGGCTGGGCGCGTAGCGCGCGGACCGCGGCGGCCAAGGGAGCGGAGGCGGTGCTGCTGCAGGAGGGCTTCGGCCGGCAGCTCGATTCGCTGGTCCCACAGAGCGAAGGCGCGTCGCTGCACGTCAAGGGCAAGGTCGCCGTCTCGGTCGAGGTCGTCGCGTGCGGGGTCGAGGTCGAGCTCGAGTGCGTGCGCACCCGCGAGGGCTTCGAGATCTCGGGCGAGGTCGGCTTCGAGGTCGGCATCGGCAAGACCCACAACAAGTTTGTTTTCAACTCGCACATGTCCGGTAGCGGCAAGGGCAGCGACGCGGTCGTGGCGATGAACCTGATTGGCCTCATCGGTGAGCGCACCATGCGCCGCTCCGACCCGCCCAAGGATCCGCTGGTCGAGGTCGCGATGGGCCCGGCGTTCCTGCTGTTCAAGGGCACAATTGGCGACTGGGTCGCCAACGCGTTGTGGGGCAAAGAGTACGCCAATCACATGGTCGAAGGCATGGGCGCGGACGACGAGGCCACGCTGGAGGCGGGCCTCGGCGTCGCGTATGGCGGCGGCGAAAAAGACGCCGAGCTCGAGGTCGGCCTCGACTACAGCGGCAGCGAGACTTGGAACAAGGGCGTCGGCGCCGACGGCCGGGTGCCCACAGACGGCGACGACTGCGGGCAGGCGAGGGAGAGTGTTGTCCGCGGACAGCGTGTGCAGGGCCGTCCCCTCATCTTCGATCACACCCGCCTCCCCTCGGGTTGCCCCGACCTCGCAGGGGTGCTACCCTAAACGATTGGGTCAGTCGCACATGAGTGCGACCCACGCATGGCGACGCCCGACGAACAACCCCAAGCCCCATGACCTCCGTTCATGTCGGTCGTTTCGCGAGCACCGCCACGGAGCCGGATGTCGGCACAGCTGGTACCCATGTCGGACGTGAAGATCCTGCTGGTCGACGATCAGCCCGCGAACCTGGTCGCGCTCGAGTCGATCTTGGAGCCGCTCGGTCATCAGCTCGTCTTGGCCGACTCCGGTGCGGCGGCGCTGCGTCAGCTACTCTTGCAGGATTTCGCCGTCATCCTGTTGGACGTGCGCATGCCGGGCATGGATGGCTACGAGACCGCGGCCATCGTCCGACAGCGCGAGCGGTCGGCCCACACGCCGATCGTGTTTCTGACCGCGGAGAGCGGCGACCGGGCGGCGATGTTGCGCGCCTACGATCAGGGTGCGGTCGACTTCCTGACCAAGCCCTTCGAGCCGAAGATCCTCACGGCCAAGGTCGCGATTTTCGTGGCGCTCTTCGTTCAGCGTATGCAACTGACGGAGCAAGCCGCGACGTTGCGCGATACGGAGCGGGCGGCGCTAGCAGCGGAGGCAGCGCGCCAGGCCGCGGAGTGGCGTCGTGAGCAGGAGACCAACGAAGTCCTGCGGCACGAGGAGGCGCGGCGCGTGGCCGAAACCCATGTCGCGACGTTGGCCCAGATGAGCGCCGAGCTCGTGCGCAGCAATCGTGAGCTGCAGCAGGTCGCCTACGGCGCATCGCACGATATCAAGGGGCCACTGCGCGGGATCTCCGCGCTCTGCGACTGGCTCGAAGAAGACCTCGAGAGCGTGTTGACCGACACCGCGCGCAAGCACCTTGCGCAAGTGCGTGAGCGCGTGCAGCGCCTCGGCAATCTCGTCGACGGGATCCTCGCCTTCGCCCGCGTCGGCCATGTGCAGTCCCCCCCGGGATACGTCGACATCCGCAAGCTCATCGAAGGCATCCTCGAGCTTCAGCCGCTGGTTCCCGGCGCGACCGCCCATCTTCAGCAGGATATGCCGGTCGCGCGCATCCAGCGCGAGCTCCTCGAGCGCGTGTTCTCGAACCTCATCTCCAATGCCTTCAAGTATGCGCGTCGCAGCGATGCGCGTGTGGAGGTCGGGTGCCTCGAGACCGCCGAGCGCTTCGAGTTCTGGGTCTGCGACAATGGGCCCGGCATCGAGGCGCGATACCACGACCGCATCTGGAACCTCTTCCAGCGCCTCGAATCGCGCGATACGATCGAGGGCACCGGCGTTGGCCTCGCGCTGGTCAAAAAGATCGTCGAAGGGCAGGGCGGGTGCGCCTGGGTGGTGTCACAGCCCGGAGACGGCGCATGCTTCCGTTTCACCTGGCCGAAGCTCGATAAACTCTGAGCCCTTGCTCGAGCCGCTGAGACCTATTGATCGAGCCACACGCGCAAGATCGAAAGGAGGTGATCCATGTCGACCGGCTTGGCGATGTAGTCCGAAGCCCCGGCCTGGATGCACTTCTCGCGGTCGGCGTACATGGCCTTGGCGGTGACCGCGATGACCGGGAGCCGCTTGAAGCGGTCCTGCGCGCGAATGCGCCGGATGACTTCGTAGCCGTCCATCTCGGGCATCATGATGTCGGTCAGCACGACGTCGATGGGGTTGTCCTCGAGGACCTTGAGGCCGTCCTTGCCGTTCTCGGCGAAGACCACCCGAGCCTGGTGTCGTTCGAGCGCCGAGGTCACCGCGAAGATGTTCCGCACGTCGTCATCGATGACGAGCACGAGCGCACTCGCGAGGGTGTCGGTCGCGCGATGCAGCTTGGCGAGCATGGCGCGCTGCGCCTCGGACAGGTCGGCATCGGCGCGATGCAGGAACAAGGACGTCTCCGCGAGGAGCCGCGGCAGCGAAGGCGCGACCTTGATGATCACGCTCTCGGCGAGTCGTGCGAGCTGGGTATGGTCCTCCTGGGTCAGCTCCTTGTCGCAGTACACGACGATCGGGAGGTCTTCGAGGGCCTCCTGCAGCTTCATCGCGGAGATGAGCTCGAGGCCCGGCATATCGGCCAGCCCCAAGCCCATCACCACGCAGCGGAACTGCTTCGAGCGCAGCGCCTCGAGTGCGTCGGCACCGCTCGCGACCAGCGTGGGCTCGATGCCCGGGCCCCCGACCGCAGCCAACATGCCCTGCCGGGTGTCCTCGTCGTGCGCGATGACCAGGACGCACTGGTGCGGCTCCTCGATGAAGGCGCTGAGCGCGCCGAGGGCGATCGTGACCTGTTCCACCGAGGTCGGCTTCTGCAGGAAGTCGAAGGCACCCATCTTGAGGCCACGATGGCGCTGCCCGTCGGACGAGACGACGACGACCGGGATCTGCCGCAGCGCCGGATCGTGCTTGAGCTGATCGAGCACGGTCCAGCCGTCGATGTCGGGCAAGCGCAAATCGAGCGTGATTGCAGCCGGCTTGAGGCGACGGGCCAGGGCCAGCCCCACGTCGCCGTCGCTTGCGAGGACCACCTTGAAGCCCTGATTGCGCGCAGTGTCGAGCACCACGCGCGCGAAGTTGATGTCGTCCTCGATGACGAGGAGCACGGAGTCTTCCGGTCCCAGGTACTCACGATCATCCATGCCCGCCAGCGAAAACGCGGTCACGGTGGCGGGCACCGGCAGGTCGTACCTGGGCGAGCTGGACTGCGAGCGCAGGCCTATGCCTTGGGCCGTGCGCAGCGCGGTTTCGAAGCCCTCGCTCGACGGGGCGAAGGGCGTGTTCATCTGCGAATACACCCGCGGCAGGAACAGCGTGAACGTCGAGCCGAATCCTGGTGATGACGTCACGCGGATCTCGCCACCGAGGAGACGCGAGAGCTCGCGGCTGATTGACAGGCCGAGGCCGGTGCCACCGTATCGCCGGCTGGTAGTGCCGTCGGCCTGCTGGAACGCCTCGAAGATGATGCGCTGCTTTTCCTGAGGGATACCGATGCCGCTGTCGTTCACGGAGAACGCGACCACCATGTCGGCGGCCGCGAGGCTCTCGTGCTCGCGACTCCAGCCGTCGGTCACGGCCTTCACCTCGAGCGTGACGCTGCCACGCTCGGTGAACTTGAAGGCGTTGGACAGGAGGTTCTTCAAGACCTGCTGGAGGCGCTTGGGATCGGTGATGAACGCGCGTGGCAGGCCGGACCCGAGGCGCACCGCGAAGTCCAATGTCTTTTGCTGGGCGACGTGGCGGAAATTCTGCTCCACGTAGTCGCGCAGATCGCGGAACGGCACCTCGGCGGCATCGACCGTGATGGTGCCCGACTCGATTTTGGAAAGGTCGAGGATGTCGTTGATCAGCGCCAGCAGATCGGCGCCCGAGCCATGGATCGTGCGCGCGAACTCGACCTGCTTGCCGGACAGGTTGCCGTCCTGATTGTCCGACAGCATGCGCGACAAGATGAGCAGCGAGTTGAGCGGCGTGCGCAGCTCATGGCTCATGTTGGCGAGGAATTCCGACTTGTACTTCGAGGTCAGCGCCAACTGCTCGGCCTTTTCCTCGAGCTCTTCCTTGGCAAACTCGACCTCACGATTTTTGAGCTCGAGCAGCGTCGCCTTCTCGCCGAGCTGGTCGTTGGACTGACGCAGCTCTTCCTGCCGCTGCTTCAAGCGATCTTCGGACTCGCGCAGCGTGGTCGCCTGGTGCTCGAGGCGCTCGTTGGTCTCGCGCAGCTCCTCCTGTTGGCTCTGCAGCTCGAGGGTCAGCGACTGTGATTGCGCGAGCAGCGTCTCGGTTCGCATGCCGGCGGCGATGGTGTTGATGACGATGCCGATCGACTCGGTGAGCTGATCGACGAAGTTCCGGTGGATCTCCGACAGCTCCGAGAACGACGCCAACTCGATGACCGCGTTGATCTTCTCCTCGAACAGCACCGGCAACACCATGATGGCGCGCGGCTTCGCTTCTCCAAGGCCGGAGCTGATGCGGATGTAGTCCGAGGGTACGGTGGTGAGCAGGATCTTGCGTTTCTCGAAGGCGCACTGCCCGACCAGGCCCTCGCCCAAGCGGAAGTGCCGAGGCACCGAATCGCGCTCGACATAGGCGTAGCTCGCGAGGAGCTTCAAATCCATGTTGCCCGCCTCGTCGGTCTCGGCGATGTAGAAGACGCCGTGCTGCATGTCGACCAGCGGCGCCAACTCCGAGAGGATCTGCTGGCCGACCGTGACGAGATCGCGCTGGCCTTGCAGCATGCGCGTGAAGCGCGCGAGGTTGGTCTTGAGCCAATCCTGCTCGGTGGTCTTCTGCGTGGTCTCACGCAAGTTGCGGATCATCTCGTTCATGTTGTCTTTGAGCGCCGCCATCTCGCCCGACGCCTCGAGCGCGATCGAGCGCGTCAGGTCGCCCTTGGTCACGGCGATGGCGACGTCGCCGATGGCGCGCACCTGCGTCGTCAGGTTGCCTGCGAGCTGGTTGACGTTGTCGGTCAGGTCGCGCCATGTGCCGGCCGCGCCAGGCACCTTGGCCTGGCCACCGAGCTGGCCTTCGACACCGACCTCGCGAGCCACGCTGGTGACCTGCTCGGCGAAGGTCGCGAGCGTGTCGGTCATGTTGTTGATGGTCTCGGCGAGCTCGGCGATCTCGCCGCGCGCCTCGAGCGCGAGCCTGCGTTTCAGGTCGCCGTTGGCGACGGCGGTCACCACCATGGCGATGCCGCGCACCTGCGCCGTGAGGTTGCTCGCCATCGAGTTCACGTTGTCGGTCAGGTCCTTCCATGTGCCGGCGACGCCGCGTACCTGCGCCTGTCCTCCGAGCTTGCCCTCGGTGCCGACCTCGCGCGCCACGCGCGTGACCTCCGCGGCGAACGCGTTGAGCTGATCGACCATCGTATTGATCGTGATCTTGAGTTCGAGGATCTCGCCCTTCACCTCGACCGCGATCTTCTTCGAGAGGTCGCCATTGGCGACGGCGGTCGTCACCTCGGCGATGTTGCGCACCTGCGCAGTGAGATTGCCGGCCATGAAGTTCACCGAGTCGGTGAGATCCTTCCACGTGCCGCCGACCCCACGCACCTGTGCCTGGCCGCCGAGGCGACCTTCGGTGCCGACCTCGCGCGCGACGCGCGTCACCTCCGAGGCGAACGCATTGAGCTGATCGACCATCGTATTGATGGTGATCTTGAGCTCGAGGATCTCGCCCTTCACCTCGACCGCGATCTTCTTCGAGAGGTCGCCGTTGGCGACGGCGGTGGTCACCTCGGCGATGTTGCGGACCTGGGTCGTGAGATTGCCGGCCATGAAGTTCACCGAGTCGGTGAGATCCTTCCACGTGCCGGCCACGCCGAAGTCCTCGGCCTGGCCGCCGAGCTTGCCTTCGGTGCCGACCTCGCGGGCCACGCGTGTCACTTCGGCGGCAAACGAGTTGAGCTGATCCACCATCGTATTGATCGTGTTCTTGAGCTCGAGGACCTCGCCCTTCACGTCGACGGTGATCTTCTTCGAGAGGTCACCCTTCGCGACGGCAGTGGTCACCTCGGCGATGTTGCGCACCTGGCCGGTCAGATTGCCGGCCATGAAGTTCACCGAGTCGGTGAGGTCCTTCCAGGTGCCACCGACGCCGAGCACCGCGGCCTGACCACCGAGCTTGCCCTCGGTGCCGACCTCGCGGGCGACACGGGTCACTTCCGAGGCGAACGCGTTGAGCTGATCGACCATCGTATTGATGGTGTTCTTGAGCTGTAGGATCTCGCCCTTCACGTCGACGGTGATGGTCTTCGAGAGGTCGCCCTTGGCGACGGCGGTGGTGACCTCGGCGATGTTGCGCACCTGGGCGGTGAGGTTGCTCGCCATCGAGTTCACGGAGTCGGTGAGATCCTTCCAGGTGCCGCCGACCCCGGGCACTTCGGCCTGGCCACCGAGCTTGCCTTCGGTGCCGACCTCGCGCGCCACGCGTGTCACTTCGGCGGCGAACGAGTTGAGCTGATCGACCATCGTATTGATGGTGTTCTTGAGCTCGAGGATCTCGCCCTTCACGTCGACGGTGATCTTCTTCGAGAGGTCACCCTTGGCGACGGCGGTGGTCACCTCGGCGATGTTGCGCACCTGGCCGGTCAGATTGCCGGCCATGAAGTTCACCGAGTCGGTGAGGTCCTTCCAGGTGCCACCGACCCCGAGCACGGCGGCCTGACCACCGAGCTTGCCTTCGGTACCGACCTCGCGCGCCACGCGTGTCACTTCCGACGCGAACGAGTTGAGCTGATCAACCATCGTGTTGATGGTCACCTTGAGCTCGAGGATCTCGCCCTTCACGTCGACGGTGATCTTCTTCGAGAGGTCGCCTCGCGCCACCGCGGTGGTGACCTCGGCGATGTTGCGCACCTGTCCCGTGAGATTGCCGGCCATGAAGTTCACCGAGTCGGTGAGGTCCTTCCAGGTGCCGCCCACGCCCTTCACGTACGCCTGGCCGCCGAGCTTGCCTTCGGTGCCGACCTCGCGCGCGACGCGGGTCACCTCGGAGGCGAAGCCGTTCAACTGATCGACCATCGTATTGATGGTGTTCTTGAGCTGGAGGATCTCGCCTTTGACGTCGACGGTGATCTTCTTCGAGAGGTCACCCGTCGCCACGGCGGTCGTGACCTCGGCGATGTTGCGCACCTGCGCCGTGAGGTTGCTCGCCATCGAGTTCACGTTCTCGGTGAGGTCGTTCCAGATGCCACCGGCACCCTTGACCTGCGCCTGACCGCCGAGGTTGCCTTCGGTACCGACCTCGCGCGCCACGCGCGTCACCTCCGAGGCGAACGAATTGAGCTGATCCACCATCGTGTTGATGGTGTCCTTGAGCTCGAGGATTTCGCCCTTCACGTCGACGGTGATCTTCTTGGTCAAGTCACCACGGGCCACCGCCGTAGTCACGTCGGCGATGTTGCGCACCTGCGCCGTGAGGTTACCGGCCATGAGGTTCACCGAGTCGGTGAGGTCCTTCCACGTGCCGGCGACGCCTTCGAGGCGCGCCTGTCCGCCGAGCTTGCCCTCGGTGCCGACCTCACGCGCCACGCGCGTCACCTCGGAGGCGAACGAGCCGAGCTGGTCCACCATGCCGTTGACGACGTTCGCGGTGCGCAGGAACTCGCCCTTGAGCGGGCGCTCGTCGACCTCGATCAACATCTTGCGCGACAAGTCACCCGACGCCACGGCGCCGATGACGCGTCCGACCTCGGTGGTCGGGCGCACGAGGTCGTCGATGAGCTCGTTGACCGCGTCCGCGCATGAGCGCCAGTCGCCACCCGCCTCACCGAGGCTCGCGCGCTGGTTGAGCCGCCCGTCTTTGCCGACCACCGCGCTCACGCGCTGGAGCTCGAGCACCAGGCGCTGATTGATCTCCGCACAGTTGTTGAACGCCTCGGCGATATCGCCAGCGATGCCGCTCCGGTCGAGGGGCAGCCGTGCCGTGAAGTCGCCCTTCTTCAAGGCACGGAGCACAGCGAGCAGCTCGCCGGCTCGGAGCACTTCGTGGATCGGTCGGGCGGTGTCGATGACGTTCATGGAACCTCACTCGCGCGCGATGGCGCAGCGTCGCAAGCTGGGTGTGGCAGAGACGTGCGCCACCCAACCGTGAAGCGGGCGCCGAGAATGTACGAAGCCGCTGAGGCGGTCAACCGCTCCAATGCCTTCCTTGCCATCCTATGCCATCCTAAGCCATCCTAAGGTTAACGACTCGCCGCCGACGTGCGAGAGCCAGCGCCGCCACCAGTTGCGCCGAGTTCGAGGTCGGCCTCGACTACAGCGGCAGCGAGATCTTGGGAGAAGGGCGTCGGCGCCGACGGCAAGGAGGGGCTCGTCAAGAGTTCGAAAGAGGAGTTCCAGGCGTACGCGGACCTGTCGCTCGACCTCGGGGGATTCCTGTTCGACCTGCGCGGGTCATTCACCTTCCCGAGTGTCGACGAGCCTGCGCAGCCTGCGCAACACGCTCCTGAAGTACGGTCAGCGCATGGGCGGGAGCGTCTTTGGCAACATCGTCGATCGCTCGTCGCAGGCGTTCGAGATCGCGCTCGCGTGCGAGAAAGCTGGACCTCGGACGGCAAGCTCGCTGTCACTGTAGGCGGCAGGAACAAGCTCAGCGTGGGCCATGCTGGCCAAGACGCGATCGAGCGCAAGCGCGTGCTCGGGCGGGTCGTCATCGTCGTCCCTGCGACCCCGCCGACGGAGGTGCCCAGTGAGCACCCCAATAGGCAACGCGCCTATCCCTGGGCGCAAGTCCGCAAGGTCGCCATCGCCGCCGGTCCGGTCGGCGTCGGGCCGTCGCGCGGGGTGCCCACAGACGGCGACGACTGCGGGCAGGCGAGCCAGAGTGTTGTCCGCGGACAGCGTGTGCAGGTGGCGGGCGCGCCTTCCGCGGAGCGCAACGTCAGCGCATGGCTCGGGGTTGTCTCGGTCGTTGGGACGGCGCGTCAACGGTCCTGCCGTCGACCGGCCCGCTGGCCACCCGCGACGCTCGCGGCGGCCCCAGGGCGGGCCCACCGTGGTGACGAGAATGTAGCGCAGCGGCGCCGAGGCGCGCTGCCGACCCTTCGTCGTTGCTCGAGCGATCTCGACCGCAGGTGAAGGGAGTGACACGCTATAGGAGTGCCCCAGAGACGGCCCCACTCGGGGCATTGTGGAAAAATCGCGCAACGGCTCAAGCCGCGACCACCGTCCGCACCGCAGGCGCAATGACCCCGATAGCCCAATGGTAGTTGGGTCGTGCCATGCACGGCGCCCGCGCCGGACGTGCCCGTGCGAGCCCGAGGTGCGGCACCTGCCGGAGCGGCCTATCGATTGAGGTCCCAACCGGCCGTTCAAAACGTGGGTTCGTGGCGGTGCCCGACATTCGGAAGCTGCCTTCGTGTACGAGTCGGTGGTGGGCCGTGCAAAGAAGGGCCGTGCAAAGAAGGGCCGTGCAAAGAAGGATCAATTTATCCCCGCAGGTCTCGCCCCCGTCGGCCCAATGCGCAATGTGATGAGCGTCGACCCAGTGTTGGCTATTGCACCCGGGGAAGCGGCACCCACCGTCGCGGGCCACCAGTGCCCAACGCAGTGCGGGCGCGATGGTGCGCGTCTTCTTGCCAGCGTCGAGCGGGCTCCCGGCGTCATCCACGGTCACGATGCTGGCACACGCATCGCAGGCGAGTCGCCGCATGGATTTGGGTCCGACGGGTCCGGCCGACGATTCCGCGGAAGCGCCCCCGGGGTTGAGCTCGGAGGCGCGCACACACACGATGATCTGCGCACACACACGATGATCTGGTGGCGTTCGCCGCCCGGGCGTCCTTCCGGGCGTTGCCCAGCGATGAAGGCGTCGGCGATGCGGAGGAGCCCGTCGGGTCGCGAGGTCCGAACTTCCGCGGAAGCGTCGCCAGCCTCTTGAACCGCCGCGTCGATTGCCCTCATCACCAGGGCCGCCTCGTCCGGATGCAGGCGGGCCTCGAGACGCACCATGCCGCCCTTGCAAGGGAGCAGCGTGACCTGGCGGGTCTGCGCTGCGGCGCCCTGGTCGGTGACCTGCTCGATGCCGCGGCACACGTCTCGAGCTTGGCGGCGCTCGCTTCCTTCGCCATATGTAGGAGGCGCGCCTCGTTGTCGGCGTCGCCACGCGGGTCATCGCGCGGACTTTCGAATAGCTGACCTCGGCGCGCGAGAATGCCGTGCTGATATGTGGCAATCGGCGAGTGCCTTGGCGACCCGCACTTTCTCGCGCGCCGCCGCCGGACCGAGCCCGACGCGCCACGACAGCCACGCCGCCAGCGACGGCAGACCCGTGGTCCCGATGGCGCTGGCAGCGGTCGAGCTCGCCAATAAGTGCCAGTAGGCGGTGCTCGGCGACGTCGAGCTGAGCGGATAGGGTAGCAACCTCGGCTTCGAGATCGCCGTTGGCGAGCGTGCGTGGATCGATGTCGGACATGGCGTGATATTGCCATATCTATGCATAAGATGCGAGGCACTCTCGGGCGCGAGCGCGTTTCCTTTTCCCGGGGTGTCAGCGGTGGCGCGTCCGGCGCGGATGCGGTCGGGCAGAACGGAGCGTCAAGAGGCGGCGAGAGTCCGGGGCGCAGAAGGTCGGAGCTTTCCCGACTTACTTTTCATGGCCTCGGTCGGTACGCACGAGCCGGAATCCGTAGATTTGACCGATCATGCTGTTCTAAACTAAATTCGTCTAGTGCTGCAATCCTGGAGACAGCGTTGCGGCACACATGCCTGCCCCGCCAGTGTTGTGGTGTCCGCCCATGACGTGCAGCCAATCGTCATGACCGATGACGGATAGAAATTCCTCCTTCCCCGTGACCGCGAACGGCGCAGACGAGTTCTTGGGTCGATCGGAATCGGTCAAGTCTGCCTTGGTCTGGGTCCACTCCGCGACGTTGCCCAGCACTTCATAGAGGCCGAATTCATTCGGTGCGGATCCCGCGGTGACGGTATCGTGGGATCAAGAATCGTGGAGCCGCTGTTGAGCGGGCATGATAAAGCTACAGCGTGTTGAAGTTGGGCCGGAACGAGGGTCGCGCGAGTCCAAGGTGAGCGCCTTGGACAATCTGGCGGAGAT
>Ga0335394_10006446_pt1 | contig 13241 bp, 10 predicted proteins | sample MAT03_FD_205741 | JGI IMG/M metagenome (GOLD analysis project Ga0335394, IMG submission 205741) | Freshwater microbial communities from Lake Fryxell liftoff mats and glacier meltwater in Antarctica - MAT-03 (spades assembly) (version 2) ...
GGGTGAACTTTCTGGTGGCGGACGGCTCGGTGCGGCAGATCAATAACACCATCAAGCCAGCGACCTGGAAGGCCCTTCAATCGCGAGCCGGCGGCGAACCACAAGCGGGCGATTATTGATTGGACATTGGGATCGACGCCTCGCCCAATGGCACTTACTTTGACTGCGAGGGGACCGACGACTGGGCTCCGAAACCTTCCCGAATCATTCGATCGTTACCTAGGGATCTGAGTACGGCCATTCGGCGTCTCGCCAGTGCTACAAGATTCAAGATTCTAACCAACTGGCAAGACGCTGGTGGGGTGCCCATGGCGTTCTATATGCCCATGGCATTGACTTTGCGTTCGCGGCGAACGTTGGTAGCCTTCCAAACAGCTTCCGGAATCGCTTGAGAGGTATGTTTAGCTCTATTAGTCGAGCTCAATTCGGCCTTCTGCTAGACCCGGGATTTCGCATCAACCGAAGTCAAAGTCAGTGCCATTGGGCGAGACGCTGGTGCCACACTTCAAAAACGACACGAGCCGGATTTCTCCGGCTCGTGGGGTCAAATGAACCTTTGCCACCGTGCGACTACTCGAGGAGCAGAGTCGGCTCCCAGCCGACGCGGTCGGCGCTGGCGCGAAGCTTTTCGAGGGCCCGGTTCTGGATCTGGCGGACACGTTCCTTGCTGATGCGAAGCAGGTGGCCGATCTGGCGAAGGCTGTGGGTGCCATTGCCGGTGAGGCCGAAGCGAAGGTCGAGCACCTTGCGTTCGCGGGGTCGGAGGTTTTCCATCAGGAAGCTGAGCGCTTCCTGACGCTCGTTGTTTTCCTGCATCACGAGGGTCCCGGTGTCCGGCATGGCCTCGGTGAGCTTGAAGTCGCTGTCGTCGTCGAGCACGGCGTTAAGGCTCACCGGCGTGCGGGTCGCCGTCTGCAGGTGGGTGAGGTGCTCGAGGCTGGAGCCGGTGCGGCTGGCAAGTTCCTGCGGGCTGGGCAGGTGCTTGCCGCCGTGGGCCAGGGCTTCGCTTTCCTGTTGCAGCAGGCCGAGCTCCTGAAGGTGGTGCGGGCTCAGGCTGACGAGGTGGCTCTGGCGGGCCACGGCGATCTGGAGCGTCTGGCGAATCCACCACGTGGCGTAGGTCGCGAGTCGGGTGCCGTGGCTGACGTCGAAGCGGTCGATCGCCTGCATCAGGCCGCAAACGGCTTCCTGAAGGAGGTCGGCGTAAGCGAGCGAGTGGTGGCGGAAACGCTTGGCGACGTGGGCGGCCAGGCGGATGTTCGCGGACGCGAGGCGGTGCTTGAAGTGCACATAGCGGTCGCGGAGACGGCGAACGGCGGTCACATCGCAGCGCTCATCGGTGCAGTGCTCGCGAATGAACTGAGCCATCGGCCACGGCTCAAGCGCCGGGCGGCTGGCGCGAAGCTCGTTCGGGTAATGGCGAAGGAGCACTCGCACGAGTTCGCTCTTGCAGTCCCAGAAACTGGTGAGCAGTTCGCGTTCTTCTTCCGGCGTGAGAAGGTCCGACGAAAAAGTGGTCAAGGACGACTCGGAAATCTGAGGTGTCTGAGCCGAACGCTTGCGTCTTGCAGTTTTCATCGAAGCCTTCTCCCCGCGGCGGTGCCTGTGTTGATGATGGCTCAAAGCTTGCCACGACGCCGGGGGGTCGTGGTCGCCCTGGTCTCGCCATGCCCTGGCCTGTCATGCCCTGGCGAGACAAAAAAAAACGCGACTCGAACAGGAGTCGTGTTCTTGGCCCGCATTCTCAACAGGAGAATGCGGCACACTGACTGTTTCTCCTACCCTCGTTTCCAACCCTCAATTCCGCCACCAATCCTTGATGGGTGGCCCCTGAGCGAATCCTCCATAAAGTGGAGGTGAGGCACTGCAAGGCCGAGTGCGGCCAAGTAGGCTGGGTCGGCCGACTGCAACGCCAAGCTTTTAAGCTTGGCCTCCCGATTCCTTCGCCTCTGTCACATTCACCAGGGCCGTTCGTGCTGGTCGTTCATGCTGGTCGTGCGTGAAGCCTGTGAAGTTTGCCGGAATTTCTCGCCCATGAACTCGAACGCCTTACGTTCTTCATCCCCTTGGGGATTCGCGGGGTCGTCTCGATTGGGCTTTGATACTTCTTCAATCAGCCTGATTGTAAATGGTCTTCGCGTTCCGATCAAGTAATAAGAGCCGCAAAAGTCACATTTCTTCCTCATTCGTTTTTCATCAAATCCGAATCTGACTCTTGACAAGCTCATGAGTCTCGGAATCATCGCCTGCCCCAAACTGCCTAAACTCGCCAAGGGCCTCAAAGTTGAATTTCGACAATCTCATCAAACTCCGCCAAGAGCCCCGGGCACTTTCGTGGAAGATGAACTATTGTATCTTCACATAGCGGTGTTGCGCTCAGGGAGAATCTTCAGCTTGGGCCCTTATCGAATTCGCAAGGAATCATTTCTCGCCCACGGGGTCCGAAATTTCGGCCAGGCCGTCGGTGCCCTTGAGTCGGGAAGTGTCTTATCGGCCGTGGGAACACGATTTTCGAATTGCCTTGGGCCGGGCGTGCAACAGTCGGAGTCTGGCAAGCGTAATGATCGTAATAGAACGCGATGGCACCAGGATTCCCGTTCCTCGAACAAGGGGCGGGACAGGTTTATGAATGCGACTCGTTACAAATGCTCGATCCTCGCGATCGACGACGATCCAGGAATTCTTGGCCTGCTCGTGGCGCAACTTTCGCAGGACTTTGAACTTGTGACCGCGTGCACGGCCGAGCAGGCCCGTGACGTCCTGGCCCAACGATCTGTCGATATTCTCATGACCGATCTCGCCCTGCCGGATGAGAACGGAATCGAGCTGCTTGAATGGGTTCGCAAAACCATCCCTCGAACCGCGCGAGTTCTCCTCACCGGCACCGCTCGCCTGGGCGACGCCATCGACGCCATCAACCAAAGCCAGGTGCACCGGCTCGTCCTCAAGCCCTGGCGAGCTGAAGACTTGCTCCAGACGCTCCGGGCCACGGCCCGCGGCCTGCTCCTGGAACGTAGCCATGAGCAGCTCCTTGACGAACTTCGTCGGCTGAATCTCGAACTGGAGCAGCGCGTCACCTCCCGCACGGAAGAGCTCAATCGCGCCCTGCACCAGCTGGAGCAGAAGAATCAGATCCTGGAGAAGATGGCCCTCACCGATCCGCTCACGGGGCTTCCGAATCGGCGAGCGATTGACCTGATCGCACGCAAGGAGCTCCTGAGGCGGAGCCGCTCGCCATTCCCCATTGCCGTCGCGATCATCGATGCGGACCACTTCAAGCTGATCAACGAGTCCCACCTGCTCTCGGGAGGCGATCACGCGCTGAGCTGGTTGGCGATTCAGCTGGCGAACGCGATTCGGGGCACGGACTCGCTTGGCCGCGTCGGCGGCGAGGAATTCATGCTCGTGGCCCCGGGCACGGACGAGGAAGGGGCTCGCATCCTGGCGGAGCGGATTCGCTCGCAGGTGGCCAACGGCTTTACCGCGTACGCGGGTAAGCCGATCCGCATGACCGTGAGTATTGGCTTCGCGACGGCGACGCACGACCTTTCCGTGAACTACGAATTACTGCGTGAGACGGCCGCCACCGCCCTCAAACAGGCCAAGGACCAGGGCCGCAATTGTGCTGTGCTTCGGCCGGTCGCTGCCATCGCAACCTCCTGACCTGAGATTCCCAGTATGAATTCCTTACCTCGCCGCGATTTCCTGACTCGCACCGCTGCTCTCACCGCCGCTGCCGCTGCGGCGTACTCGTCGAGTGCTGCGAGCGCGGGCGATCGGAGTTTCATGAACAACGTGCCCGATCCGCTTCTTTCGGGGAAGACGCTCCCCACGTTCAAGTTCGAGCTCGAGAAGTCGGAAGGGAAGGTGATCGGCAACAGCTATGGCAAGGAAGCGACCGTCGCTCAGCTCCCCATTTCCAAAGGCCTGGCAGGCGTGTCCATGCGGATCGAGCCTGGCGCGATGCGCGAGCTCCACTGGCATGCGACCGCGGCTGAGTGGTCGATCGTGCTCGAAGGCCGGGTGCGAACAACCGTGATCGAGCCGCAGGGCTTCGCGGAGACCAATGACTTCGAGGTCGGCGATGTTTGGTACTTTCCCCGAGGTCATGGCCACATGCTGGAATGCCTGGGCGACAAGCCGTGCAAGTTCATCCTGATCTTCGATAACGGTTACTTCTCCGAGTTTGGTACCTTTTCCATCACCGACTGGATCGGCCACACGCCCAGGCCGCTGCTCGCCAGGAACTTCAACCTGCCCGAGTCCGCGTTCGACGGCTTCCCGAAGAGCGAAGTCTACTTCGCCCGCGGCGCCCTGCCGCCGGAGGTGCCCGCCAAGCCCCTCCAGGGCTGGAAGCCGCCGCCGTTGACACACAAGTATCGACTGCTAGAACAGCCGCCGAATCGCACCTTCAAGGGAGGTCGGGAGTGGACGGTCGATGTGTCGCGATTCCCGATCGCCAAGACGATCGCCGGCGTCATCCTCGATCTGGATCCGGGGGCCCTTCGCGAGTTGCACTGGCACCCGACGGCGGATGAATGGCAGTATGTGGTCGAGGGCACGATCAGCGTCACGCTCTTCGGCTCCGGAGGCCGGTATCGCATCGAGACGCTCCATCAAGGGGACGTGGCCTACATCCCCCAGGGCTATGGGCACTCGATCGAAAACGTCGGCGACAAGCCCTGTCGCGTGCTCGTCGCCTTCAACTCGGGCGAGTACGAAGCGATCGACCTCTCGCAATGGATCGCGGGCAATCCGACCGACGTGCTGGCCACCAACTTCGGCAAGCCCGAGGCCCTGTTCGAGAAATTCCCGAAGCACGACGTCTTCATCGCTCCCAAGAGCAGTGGCGAGTAAGGATTTCGGCGTAACCGGCTTCAAGCCACGGCCCACAGCCAGTCAGGAATCCCTCGTAGAATTACCGGGGGATTTCCCCTCGAAAATGGCCAATATCGCCCCGGTTCGCCGACTTCATCTCGACCGGGCTTGAACCTTCTGCCCGGACAACGAAGAATAGGACATTCTTGGTCACCTGCCGACGCCGGCTACTGTCCTTTCTCCCATCCGGCTCCAGTCTGAGGGCGGGCCGACCGGTTTCCGATAAGCAATCTTCCCGCGGGGAACCTGCGCATGAACACTTACGCCTCGCTCTGTGACGACTTTGGAATTTCGGTCTATCTCCAGAGCAAGCTCGATATGCCGACGAATCGCGAAACGGTCCTGCACTTCTTCGAGGCCATGCAGAAGGCAACGCCGAGCATGACCGAGTTCGAGAAACGCGAGAGCGGGGAATACATGCTCGAGGAGGAGCGCGATTCCGGCAGCTATCGCTGGGTTTCGCTCGATGGCCGCCGCCTGAGCATGGGCTTCGTCAACCCGCCCACGCTCGAGGAGGCGGACGAGCATTGCACGCGAATCCTGGAGATGGCCCCCTACCACTTCGACCTGAGCCACTTTCAGACGGAGTCGATGGACGTCCTTTACTACTTCGATTTCCTGTACCAGGGGAATCACGACGAAGTGGTGGCGGAAGCCCTGGCCACGGGTTCGCCCTTCGAGGGTCTGTCGCAGATTCCGGGCGGCCGTGTGCTGAACTATCAGCCGTCGATGATGCTGGCCCTCGACGACGGCTGCCAGCTTCAGGGTCGAATGAGCGTCGAGACTCGTTCGACGGCGTACCAGGTGCGTACCGGGAACTTCATCGAGGCCCCGATCAGCGTGTACTTCACGGTCCGCCAGTTCTGGGGCAAACAGCCGTTCAAGACCTTCGCCGATTCGTACCACAACCAGCGCCGCTTGCAGGATGAGTTGGTGGGTCAGTATCTGGCGCCGAGCGTGCTCACGCCGCTACAGAAAGCGATCAGCGCGAAGTAACACTCAACTCAGCACAAACCGAGCATCTTGTTTGCAAGCCTGAGTCAGTTATTCTCCCTTCCTGTTACCAGGCATTTTTCGCACTGGTCGGTATCACCTGGACTGTAGGCTCCAAGCCTGTCGAACTGAAGCGGATCGCGTCGGCAGGTGATGAACTTCACCGGCAAGAAGTAACCGATCGCCAAAGCTCGTGTTCCTCCCGCCTCGCGTTGACAAACGCGGGGCGGCGTCGTTTCATCTCCTCAGGTGGTCCTCGTTTGTCTTCTTCGAGATCGTCATGCTCACTCTTTCTCGATTCGCAAAGTCGCTCACGACGGAATCCGCGTTCGATGTCCTCGCGATCGCCAAGCAACTCAAGGCCGCGGGCAAGGATGTCATCGAACTCCAGATCGGGGACAGCCCGTTCCCCAGCACGGCCAGCGCGATCCGGGCGGGCAAGGACGCGATCGACGCAGGCCAGACGCATTACTGCCCCTCGCTGGGATTGCCGGAGTTCCGCGAGACGATCGCACGGACCGTGCAGCGCGAGTTCGGCATCCCGGCGACGGCTGAGAACGTCGTGGTCGCCCCGGGGGCGAAGGTCTTCCAGACCTACTTCTGCGAGGCGTTCCTCGAACCGGGTGACGAGGTGCTCGTCTTCGCGCCGGCGTTCCCCACGTTCGAGCCGAACATCCTCCGTCGCGGGGCGGTGCCAGTGTTCGTGCCGTTGAAGCAGGAGGCAGAGTTCCGCCCGGACCCGGCCGCGGTGGAGAACTTCCTGCGCACCTCGTCGAGGCCTCGAGCGATCTTCCTCAACTCGCCGCACAATCCGACCGGCGGCGTCGCCACCGCGGACGACCTCAAGCAGATCGCGGACCTCGTTCGCGGCCAGGACATCGCCGTCTTCAGCGACGAGCCCTACTGCCACATGGTGTGGAAGGGTCGGCACCGCTCGATCCTCGCCGAGCCTGGCATGATGGAGCAGTGCCTGGGCGCGTACACCTTCTCGAAGAGCTACAGCATGAGCGGCTGGCGCGTCGGCTTCGCGGTGGGATCGGCGTCGCTGATCCCGACGATCGGGAAGATGATCAACACGTCGCTCTCCTGTGTGCCGCCGATCACGCAACTGGCGGGGATGGCCGCGCTCGAGCACGATACCGCCGAGCGAGATGAGACAATGGCGAAGTTCCACATCAAGGTGAATCGGCTTGTCAAGGAGTTGAAGAAGGTGAACGGAGTTACAGTCCTGGAGCCGGTGGCGACGTTCTATGCCTTCCCGAACGTGGAGCCGATCTGCCGTCGCCTGGGCATCACGTCGCACGGCCTGGCCATGTATCTGCTCGAAGGGGCCGACGACAAGCTCGGCGTTGCCTGCCTTGGTGGCGAATGCTTCGGCCTGGGTGGTGCCGGCTTCCTCCGCTTCAGCTGCGCCGAGCCGGACGATCGCCTGGTGCAAGCAGTGCACTTCCTCGCGGAGGCGGTCACGCGAACGGAGAGAGTCAACGCGTACCTTGCGAGCCATCCGAACTATCAGTTAAAGTGACACGAAGTGAAATCGTGGAGAGTTCTCATGAGCACAGGCTTACCTCAACCCATTGAACAGATCGAGTACCCCGACAGCGATGGTGAGCCCATGTCGGGCAACACGCTTCAGTGGGACTGGATGGTGAAGATCGTCAGCGAGCTGCGCGTGATGTACACGGGGCAGAATGTCTTCGTCGCCGGGGATCTCCTGTGGTATCCCGTACAAGGGAGCCCGAAGACCCGGCTGGCACCGGATGGAATGGTGGCGTTCGGTCGGCCGCCGGGGTATCGCGGCTCCTACAAGCAATGGGAAGAGGCCGGCATCGCGCCGCAAGTGATCTTTGAAGTGCTCTCCCCGCGGAATACCTACGACGAGATGATCGACAAGAAAGACTGGTACTCTCGCTACGGGGCGGAGGAGTTCTACATCATCGACCCATACGAGCATCACGCGGAGGGCTATCGCCGCGATGGCGATCAGCTGATGCCGATCGCGAGGATGAACGGCCACGTCAGCCCTCGACTCGGCATCAAGTTCATGACGACCCACGAGGGCCTGATCATCCTGACGCCCGAGGGTCGGGAGTTTCAATCGCGGGAGGAGCACGTCGACGAACTGAACGAGGAACTCGCTCGCATCGACGCCGAGCGCGAGGCCGCGGAGGTGAAGCTCGAAGCCGCACAACGTGACGCGCAGGAGGCTGTGAGACAGGTGGAAGCAGAGCGATTTGCAAAGGAACGGCTCAGCGCCAAGCTGCGAGAGATGGGCATCGATCCGGAGGCTGTACTTCGCGCGAACACCTCGGGTGAATCATGAGTTCTCTCGTGCTGTCGCGCCGATGGTCGATCGCGTGGGCGATCCTGTTCATGCTGAACGTGCTTGCGTCGATGGTCCTCGGTTGGACGGTTAGTACATCACTGGGCGTCGTGGGAATGGTCGTGGCCGTTGCTTTGCTCTACGGCTTCGGAGTGCTGCTGCTGAGAAGAGCCCCTGTGTTCGGGAAGGGTTTGGTTGTGGGCTCGGTCATTCCTTTCTTGCTGCAGTTCGTCGCCTTCTTCTTGCACTTCGCCGGTGCATTGCTTGCGATCGGGGCATGGCATGGTGCATGCTCACTGGCAACGATCTTGGCCCCGAAACTGGCCCCTACCTGGGCTTCGTCGGTGCTTTCTTCGTCACGCTGGTGATGGCTCTGCCATTCGTCCTCATGGCACTTTTGCTGGGCTCGCTGATCACCACGGCTTACGAAGAGGTCGATGACGACGAGCCGCAATCCGTCACTTCCCCTTCCGCCGTTGCAGATCCTTCCTCACCTCTTTGAGCGAGCGCGTGTTGAACACGTCGTCCTTCGTCAGCCAGCCGCGGCGGGCGACGTTGACCCCGAAGTGGTAGTTGGCGAGTTCGCCGGGGCTGTGGGCGTCCGGGTTAATCACCAGGGGAATGCCCAGGGCCTTCGCTCGCTTCACGTAGACCCAGTCGAGATCGAGGCGGTACGGGTTCGCGTTGATCTCGATCATCTTGCCGTGCTCGGCTGCACACTTCAGCACCGCATCCAGGTTCACCTTGTACCCGGGCCGCCGCAGCAGCACCCGGCCGGTGGCGTGGCCGAGCATCGTGACCGAAGGATGCGACAGGGCCCGGCAGATGCGAGCGGTCTGCTCCTCCTCGGGCAGGTTGAAGAGCGTGTGCACCGAGGCCACCACATAGTCGAAGCCCGCGAGCAGATCGTCGTCAAAGTCCATCTGGCCGTCCTCAAGGATGTCGCACTCGGTGCCCTTGAGGATCTGCACTCCCTTGAGCTTCGCGTTGAGCGTGTCAATCTCGGCCCACTGGCGGTGCACCGCTTCGGTCGACAGGCCGCGGGCGACCGTGAGCGATCGCGAGTGATCGCCGACGCCGAAGTATTCGAGCCCGAGAGCCTTCGTTGCAAGGGCCATCTCCTCAAGGCTGGCGTTGCCATCGCTGGCGGTGGTGTGGTTGTGGAAGACGCCGCGGATGTCCCCGGGTTCGAGAAGCCGGGGCAGTTCGCCCTCCTCGGCGGCCTCGATTTCGCCCGTGTCCTCGCGCATCTCGGGCGGCACGAAGCTCAGGCCGAGGTGGCGGAAGATGTCCGTTTCCTCCGCAGCGGGGAGGTCCGCGGCCTTGCCGTGCAGGCCGTATTCGTTGAGGGACAGGCCGCGATCGATGGCCCGCTGCCTCATGCGGATGTTGTGTTCCTTGCTGCCGGTGAAGTACGCCTGGGCGAAGGGGAACTGCTCGTCCGACACGACGCGAAGGTCCGCATTGAGCACGACCTTGTGTCCACCGAGAAAGAGCGAGGCGATCACGCTGGCCTTGGTGCCGCCATGGCCGACGATTTGCAACACCTCGGGCAGCGCCACGAACGCATCGAGCACGGGCTGAGGGATCGCACTCGATGCCAGGATGTCGAGGTCGCCGGTGGTTTCCTTGCGTCGTCGCAGGCTGCCGCAAAGCTCCGCCCGGATCACACCGGGGAAGCCACGCACCTGTTCGAGCAGTTGCAATCCGAGGGGCAGGGCTTCGTCGATGCGGACGCGCTTGCCGACGGTGTCGCGGAAGGCGATCCCCTCGAGGATCTTCGCCTGGGTCTTCGCTCCGAAGCCCTTGAGGCCCGCGACCGCGTCGGTTTCGCAGGCGACCTTCAGGGTCGCGATATCCTTGATCTCGAGTTCTTCAAAAAGGGCCTTCACCTTCTTCGGCCCGAGCCCGGGAATGCGAAGCACATCCAGCAGGCCTTCGGGCACCTTCGCGCGAAGATCCTCCAGGTACGGCAGTTTGCCTGTCTCCACCAGTGTCTGGATCTTCTCCAGCAGCGAAGAGCCGATGCCTCGGAGCTTGGCGAGCGAGCCATCCTCGAGGGAGATCTTGAGGTCGCGCTCGAACTGCTCGACAGCCCGGGCCGCGTTGCGATAGGCGTTCGTTTTGAAGGAGTTCTCGCCCGTGATTTCGAGCAGGGCCGCGATCTCTTCGAGGGTGGCGGAGACTTCGTCTTTCGTCATGGACAGTACTCACTGAGGAATGGCCATCCTCAGCATATCAAAGTGAGTCGCCGCTTGAGGCGGAGCGGTGCAGCGCTCCGCCTCAAGCGGCGAAGAACTACGCTGCGATCCGCAGGGTCGGCAGTCCGACAAACGCCGCCTGCTTGCGACTCGGGGTGTGGAGCATGATCTCCATGCCGTTCACGATCCGGTCCGGCCCGCGGCCGTCGATCAGGTTGCGGGCACAGCGGGTCATGCCCTTGCGTTCCTTCTCGTCCGTGAGCAGCAGTTCCACCGCGGCGTGCAGTTCCGCGGACGGGACCTTGTCGGAGTCGCCCAGGTAAGTGGCGACGCATTCCTCGTCCATCTTCTTGCCGTTGCGAGCGTGATGGTCCGTCTGCGAGAGGATCAACTGGGGAATGCCGACGACGCAGAGTTCGAGGGACCACATGTCGCCGGAGGTGAGGGCGAAGTGGACGCGCACGAGGCGCGTCATCAGTTCCTTCAGCTCGGTGACGATCTCCACGCGGCCGTCCGATTCCCCGGCGAGATCCTTGATCTCCTCATACCGTGGATGGTGCGTTCGGGTGGCGATGCTGACCTTGCCGATCTTCGGCATCTCGAGAAGTTCGCGGGTGCGATCGAGCGCCTGGCCGGCGTGATCATCGTCGCCCATGGCCACGAGGACGCGGTACGGTTGCGGCGGCTCGACGGCTCGAATCGTCCGCTGGCGGCGGAAGATGCCACGGCACAGGGCGAAGCGATGGCCGAGCAGCAGCTGGGTGCTGGCGTCCGGCTTGTACGCCTTCCTTGTGGGGGCCAGGAACGGATTCACGATCAGGTCCGCGGGGTGCTTGGCCCCGGCGGTGGAATCGAAGAGCATGACCAGCGTGCCCGTCTTGCGAAGCTCACGGACATAATCGGAGTCGACCGATTTCCCCGCCACGACGACCGCCGCGGCGTTGAGTCGGCGAACCTGGCGGATCGTTTGGTCGAGGTCTCGACCTTCGCCGATCGATTGTTCGGCCGCGATCCAGTCGTTGTTGCCGCGGTGAATCGTCTGCGCGAGGGAAAGCGGATCGAGGTAGCTGAGGAAGTGCGTTCCCCGCCGCCGGCGTTGCAAAGCCGCGGCCAGTGACAGGCACTGGTAGAGCGGCTCCCAACCGAATTCCTCGGTACCATCGCAGCGAAATAGAATCGGCCCACGTGACGCTTCCATGCGCAACGCTCCTTCGACCAACGTGACGGGTGAAGCGCGCAGCCAGGCAGGGGGCGTCCCCACGGGGCGGACGACGAGCGCGGAATCTCCGCGATCGAGCCTGCTGGCAGCGTGCGTATCCGGTGGTGTGAAGGGAGCCTCGCTGCACGGATTGTCTCCGTGCGTCCCCAAGAAATGGGGAGCTGCGAGTTCGCGATCGACACCTCTTCTCCGGTGGGCTGGTCCACAGCCCGACCGAGCCGTTGCGGGTTCCGGTCCGCTTCGCCTCGGGTTCAACACGTGGGTTCCGGTCCTCGTGTCGAACGGGCGGGATCGTAATTCAGAACTCGCGAAAGCGGCAAGGCCACTTTCTCTCGAAAGGACGTTCCACGTGGAACGTCCCGGGATTTCCAGGCTTTTTTGAAAGATCGACTGAAGCGAGACGGTCCGGATTTTCGCATAGCCGCGACACGGAGTCTTCGGAGCGGAGCGCGAAAGTGTGAGCGTAATCCCCTCCGAAGTCGACGCAGCGCGGCGACACGAGGCCGGGGAAAATCCGCAACTCACATTCCTCTTCCTCTGGCGGGAGGAAATGATATGGTCCGGGGCCGCACGACGCGAAGAGGAGAATCCAGATGGAAGCAACCCGGCCCCGCCTCGGCCGAGGCCTGACGGCCTTGATTGGCGACATGACCAACACCACCGACGCCGGCACCGACAATGCCTCCGCCAATCGCCTGGCGGTCGAACGCATTCAACGCAACCCGTATCAGCCACGCAAGGAGTTCGACGCCGACGAGCTTCAATCGCTCACCCAGAGCGTGAAGACTCACGGCGTGCTCCAGCCGCTGGTGGTTCGCGAGGTCGAGGGCAAGTTCCAGCTCATCGCCGGCGAACGGCGCCTTCGGGCCGCCCAGGCTGCGGGGCTCTCGGAAGTGCCCGTCCACATCGTTCGCTTCGACGATCAGCAGGTCTTTGAAGCGGCCCTCGTCGAGAACATTCAGCGAAGCGACCTGAACCCGATCGAAAAGGCACAGGGGTTCCGCGACTACCTCGATCGCTTCGGCCTCACCCAGGAACAGCTCGGCACCAAGCTCGGCCTGGATCGCACCACGGTCAGCAACCTTCTCGGGCTGTTGAACCTGCCGATCGAGGTGCAGGATGCCGTCCGGCTTGGGCAGATTTCGCTGGGCCATGCGAAGGTGCTCAAGGGCGTGGCCGACGCCGCCGTGCAGGTGGCCATGTGCAAGGAAACGGTGCTTCGGAACTACTCGGTTCACGCGCTGGAGCTTCTCGTCAAGCAGCGAAAGCAGGACGCCTCGGCCGTGGCACCGACCCCGGCAGAGAAGCCAGAAGCGGTGGAGAAGACCGCCCACGTGAAGTCGATCGAGGACGATCTTCGCCGACGGCTCGCGGTGAGGGTGGAGATCAAGCTGAAGACCAAGGACCGCGGCCAGATTGTGTTGGCCTTCGATAACACCGACGACTTCGAGCGGATCGTGAAAGCCGTGGGGATGTGAACCAAGGAGGGCTGGGCTTGGTCCTACCGAGGACGTAGAATGGAAGAGTAGTACGGGGCGTAGCGCAGTCTGGTAGCGCGCCTGCCTTGGGAGCAGGAGGCCGTCGGTTCGAATCCGGCCGCCCCGATTTTTGGGAAGTTCGATGCATT
>Ga0335394_10006448_pt1 | contig 13240 bp, 11 predicted proteins | sample MAT03_FD_205741 | JGI IMG/M metagenome (GOLD analysis project Ga0335394, IMG submission 205741) | Freshwater microbial communities from Lake Fryxell liftoff mats and glacier meltwater in Antarctica - MAT-03 (spades assembly) (version 2) ...
ACGCGGGCAGCAGGGCGTTCCACAACAACCCGATATCGCGGAAGTACACGTTCAACGCGGCCAGAGCCAGGGAAACACCCATGATGAACCCGGCAAAGCAAAGGACGATCGGCACCACGAGGAGGTCTTCAACGTGCGGTACCCTTCCGAAGAAATGAAGGATGATCGCGAAGGGGATGAACGACATGAATAGGTTGAACAGACCCGCAAGCAATTGCGATACAGGAAAGACCAACGGCGGCACGGCCAACGAGCGCAACACCGCCGAATTCTCGATCAGCGAACCCATGATGTGCGCGCTGGTGGTGGAAAAGAAGGTCCAAAAGATCAATCCGCTCAGCGCAAAGACCGGATAGTTCTGGATCTGGGGGAAGGCTTCACTGAAGATCAACAGGAAGATCAGAAGGAACAGCAAGGGGTTCAGCAAGGTCCAAAAGAAACCGAGGAAGGAGCTTTTGTACCGCAGCCGAACATTGCGCCAAGCCACGGCACGGAGCATGGGCCAATGCGAACGGCCGAGGCGCAATTGGGGGTTGGACCCAGCGTCTTCGTCTATTCCGACAGGTACACTCACCGCGCCAAGTTAGAGCGCATATGAGCGACCCGCTAACTTGGCCACCGATGGGCTTGGTGGTGAACGGCCGTTTTCTGGGACGTCCTATTACGGGAGTAGAACGTTACGGCCGCATGTTGTTGGAGGTGATCGCCCGTGAATGGCCGAACGCCCGCGTGATCGTTCCGCGATCGGCACCATCGGACTTGGATGTGTTCGGTTTGGAATTGGTGCGGACCAACGGTATCGGTGGGCATGCATGGGAACAGCTCATCCTACCGCGCTACGTAGGCAAGACCGACCTGCTCCTTTCGCCCGCCAACACCGGGCCTTTGCGCGTTCGGAAGCAGGCGGTGGTGGTACATGATCTCGCCGTAGTACACCACCCGGAGTGGTTCGATCGACGATTTGCGACCTGGTACAATTTCCTTCTTCCACGCTTGACGAGGCGGGCTGCCAAGTTGATCACGGTCTCCGAGCACTCGGCAATGGACCTTCGCCAGACCTACGCATTGCGCGATGGACACGTAACTGTTGTTCCGCCATTCATTGCATCCGGACCACGAGCCACGGTGGACCCCGGGATCGGCGCGCCCTACTGTTTGGTCGTAGGCAGCTTGGATCCAAGGAAGGGACTGGAGCGCGCTTTCGACTGGTACCGTTCCCTTTACAAACCCCAGTTCAAGTTGGTCTGCGTGGGTCGGTCGAACAGATCCTTCGCGCAAATGGATCTTCCTGAATTGGACGGAGTGGTCCTGTTGAACGACGTGAGTGATGATAAGCTGATCGCATTGTACAAGGGAGCTATCGCACTATACCAACCTTCACGGTTCGAGGGATTTGGACTTCCCATACTTGAGGCCATGCACTATGAATGCCCTGTGATCGCAAGTGATCTTCCTGTCTTTCGAGAAGTGTTCAGCGATAACATCCTCTATGCGGAGATCGGTGGAACACACTCCATGATGGATGCGATGGTGCAGGTTACGAACGGAACGGTGCGTGAACGGATCATCCAGAAAGTCGTTCTTCACGCCGCCACGTATTCACTGGATCGCACCACCAAAGCCTTGCACGACGCACTTGACCCGTTGTTGAACTGCTGATGAGGATCGCGTTCGTACACGATTGGTTGGTGGTGAGCGGCGGTGCCGAAAAGGTGACGCGCGAGATCTTGCGGTGCTACGATGCGGATGTTTTCGCTCTGGTCGACTTCTTGGATGACAACGATCGGGCATTCATTCTACATGGCAAACAGGCCAGGACCACATTCATCCAGCAACTGCCTTTCGCACGGCATCACTTCCGCAATTACCTGCCGCTCTTCCCTACAGCCATTGAGCGTTTGGACCTGTCAGCCTACGACCTCATCCTTTCCGCCTCCTACGCCGTGGCGAAAGGTGTGCGCACAAGGCCGGACCAAGTGCATGTCTGTTACATACATACGCCCATGCGCTATGCGTGGGTACATGAAGCGGGCTACTTGAATGACCATGGTCTTGCTCGAGGTCCGAAAGCTTTTCTCGTGCGCAAGACCCTGCAGCACTTGCGGAAATGGGACCTGAAAGGCAACGCGTCCATCGATCGGTTCATCGCGAACAGTGCGAACGTGGCGAAACGCGTGAAGGACATCTACGACCGTGAAGCCGATGTACTTCTTCCACCTGTGGACACGGATCTTTTTACCCTTGGCACCGGTCCACGCACACATTACATCGCGGCCAACCGGATGGTACCATACAAACGTGTGGACCGGATCATTGAAGCATTCCGGATATGCCCCGAGCGGGACCTGATCATCTGTGGTGAAGGGCCGGAACGTGCGAAATGGGAAGCCAATGCACCGGCCAACGTTCGTTTTATCGGCCATGTGGAGCAAGCGGAATTCATCGGTCTGTTACAAGGTGCCAAAGCCCTGATCACCGCTGCGGATGAAGATCTCGGCCTTACACCCTTGGAAGCACAAGCATGCGGAACACCAACGATCGCACTACGGAAAGGAGGCTACTTGGAAACGATCACCGATGGTGTTAATGGCCTATTCTTCACCAGCAATGACCCTGCGGATATCGCGGAAGCGATGGATCGGTTCGAAGCACATGGCGTAACGTGTGGTCCCGTAGAACTTCGTGCGGGCATGATGCAGTTTTCAAGTCAGAAATTTCGTGAGCAGTACATGGCCTTGGTGGAAGCGACCCTACAAGCAAAGCATGCAATTTGACACCGGCACCATCATGAACAGGCTGTTCCGGTACACCACCATTGCGCTTGCCGCGATACCGATCCTTGGTATGCGCCCCATGGTGTTCGTGATCGTTATCTGGTTTGTGATCGCGGTTGTAATGCTGGTCCTTTGGGAAGGAAAACCAACGTGGAACTGGAAAGAGATCCTGATCCTAAGCTGCCCATTCCTGCTGATGCTCTTGGATAGCGCTCGTGCCCCGCAATGGCTAACCGCATGGAAACTGGTGGAAACAAGTGCAGCGTTGTTGATCTTCCCCATCGGATACATCGCGATCGACAGATCCGCTCCACGATCGCTCCGGAACGTGATGACGGAACTCTTCTCGTGGAGCGCCCTGGCCTTGGCGATCTGGGCGAATGGTGCCATGCTGATCAATTCGGAGGCTTGGCCCACGGGGGGATCATCCATCGGGTTCAGCCATTTCTACAGGGAAGCGTTCGCGTCCGTGACCAGCGTGCATGCTCCTTACGCCGCTTATTGGATCTTCAGCGCCGCACTCTTCCAAGTCAATCGATCATTCCAGAATGAGCACATAACTAAATGGCGAATGGTGTTCGCTTTAGTGCTTGTCGTTTTCGGATCCATGATCGGTAGCCGGATGCCGATCATCGCTTTCGGGATCGCGCTCGCCACCTTGCTTCTTTTCCGCTTCAACACACGCAAGGCGCTTCTTTGGACCTCTAGTACGGCGATCACATTAGCCGTTCTGGTCATGGTACTACCCGGCATCCGGGACCGTACCATGGAAGCCTTCAACACACTCTCTTCAAAGACCGGTGCGGAGGGCATCAATTCCGTGAACGTGCGTTCGCCTATCCTTGATTGCAGCCTTCAATTGTTGGAGGACCATTGGATCATCGGTATGGGACAACCCGCTGTTCAACATGCGCTGGATGAATGCTACCAAGCAAAAGGTCATCCAGTTCTTGCCGACGGTAGTTACAGTACGCACAACCAACCGCTGCATTGGTGGATATCCTTCGGCCTACTTGGCCTACTTGCCTTTGCCCTACTGTTCGGCTATTCGCTGTACGTCGCCTTTCACCGACGCGATGGGATCCACTTCGCCTTTGTGCTGTTCATCCTTCTTTGTTGCCTTACGGAGAACGTGCTAGCGCGTCAATGGGGCGTGGTGCTGTTCGCGTGTTTCAACAGTTTGTTCTTTGCCGCACGGATCAACGATAACGAGGATGTCCCTTTCTACTTGTCCGGTGCTGGCATGCTTCGCAACACCCAATAACCCAGACCACCTGCCACGAGGGATGCGATCAAGATGCCGAGCTTGGCCTCTTGCCGAAGTCCCGGATCGACGAACGCCAATTCGTTGATGAAGAGCGACATGGTAAAGCCGATGCCAGCCAATAAGGCTGCTCCGATCATATGCCTCCAGGTGACCGCTGGCCCCAGCCGCGCCCAGCCCAGCTTCACGAACAACCAACTGATACCAAGGATACCAAGCGGCTTCCCCAAAAGGAGTCCTAGTGCGACACCGATGGTAACCGAACCCGTTAGCGCACCGCCAAGGTCCGTGGGCAATTCCACCCCTGCATTCGCCAAGGCAAAAAGTGGGATCACGATGTACATCACGATCGGTTCAAGCCTATGCTCCAGCCGTTGCAACGGGGTTTCAGCAAACTCACTGGCACGGTCGATCTTCTCGATCGTATGCAACTGGTCCGCTGTCAATGTGGGCTGGTCGTTCGGCTTCAATGAAGCGAATTCAGTTATGTATTTCGAGATCTTCGTAATGTAGGTGCGCTCATCCAATTTGGTCACCGCCGGAATGGCCAATGCCGCAAGCACCCCGGCAACCGTGGCATGGATCCCGCTCAACAAAAAGGCGGTCCACATCCCGCCTATACCGATCACCGCGTAATACCATGGACTGCGCACGCCCAAAAAATTTCCGAACACCAACAACAAAAGGAATACCGCACCGATCCCGACATTCCAAAGACTGATGTCGGACGTGTAGAAAAGCGCGATCACCAGCACGGCGCCAAGATCATCGGCAATGGCCAAGGTGGTAACGAACACCTTCAACGCCAGTGGTGCCCTACTCCCCAACAAGGCCAGCAAACCCACGGCGAACGCTATATCAGTGGCCATTGGGATCCCCCAACCATCTTGTGCGGGGCCGGAAGGGTTCAACAGCAGGAAGATCAACGCGGGCACCACCATGCCACCAAGTCCGGCCGCCACTGGGAGTATCGCATCCTTGGGGTTCGAAAGCTCACCACCCACGAACTCACGCTTCAATTCAAGACCCACAAGGAAAAAGAACATGGCCATCAAGCCATCGTTGATCCAATGGTGCAGGTTCCGTTCCAACTCCCACGTGTCGAACCGGATGGCCAGGGTGTGCTCCCACAAATGATGATAGCTTTCCTTCCAGGGCGAATTGGCCCACACCATGGCCACAATGGCCACAATGAAAAGCACCACTCCAGCGTTGGACTGGTTGTGAAGGAAGTCAGTGAACGGCTTTCGGAACCGATCGATCGGTGTGCGTTGCATACACGGCGAAAGTAACCCGCACTGAATTCCTGTGATCCGGTACGGACGTTCGACCCCGTTCGCGCGTTTCCTTTGTCCTTCGCGTGAGCTTCGCTTAGCGGTTCTCCGGTAGAGGAGGTCCACTTTTCGTCCCGTACACGGGTTCCAAACCATAGCCCTTTGCCCGCAGGCCAGCTATTAGCCCCGCAGGCGAAGGAAGATGGGCCGCCCCGATCAAGAAGAAAGCGCTTTCCTCCATGTTCATCAGGCTGTCCATCCGGTGGACCATCCGCGTATTCCTCTCCGTGAGCAGCGCCTGCTCCATGGACTTCGACATGCCTCCACTTTTCTCTGCATCGGCCAACAGTAGATCAAGATCCTGGGCGGCGTATGCGTCCAGCATGGCATCCATTTCACCGGGGTGTCCGTCATGCTCCACATGATCCAGCAACATGGCGGCCTGTTCCTTCAATGACATGGCATCCAAGGCGTCCATCTGCTCGGCTACCGTTTCCAGCCCGAGGGTCCGCTGTCCGTTCGCCTTTGCCGTACTCATCAAGTACTGGTCCAGGACCTCCGCACGTTCACCCCCCATCTCGGTTTCCGCCAACATGGCCATTACGAAGAACGGTTTTGTCCCGTAGGTCATTGCTGCACCGCCCCCCAAGCGTTCGGTCAAGAACGCACTAACCCTTATCCACTGCTTCTTCGTGTATAGGTCTTCGAGTGTCTTTCCGTCACCCATACGGATCCTGGAGAGCATGCGGAACATGTCGTTGCCCGCATTCTCAAGGTCCAACTCCCCTACCACCACGGCACAAACTGCCATGGCCGGCAAGGTGGCATCACCGAACCGGAAGGCACGGTCATCCTTGCTGTGTACGGTTCCGAAAAGATAACAGGTGTCCGCTCCTTCGAGAGGTGGAACTATTCGCCATAACAGGCTGTGTTCCAAGGACTGCCCCCAAAAGGTGGAGGTCGTGAACAAAAGACATACTGTTGGTATCCAACGCATGGCCCGAATTTAGGCCGATCTTGGGAAGGTCCGGATGTATCCTACCAAGCCACGCGGGCCAATGAGAAGGAGACTATCGCCAGCACGGAGAAAAGCAACATGCTGACCCTGATAAGGTTGGAGCGGTCTGCGGGGCGTGTACGTTCCATTGTCGTTCAACTGAAGAGTACCCTATTGACGGAATGATGTTGAAAGGTTGCTTCCTGAACCATCTTTATTTTGCGCTTGGGATGATCCTTTGACGGGGCTCGATACGGTCTTAGCGGATCAATGTTTCCGGGAAATGATGGACGAAGTATCCAATACGATCCGCGAACGGACCCCTAGCGATCGACGGATGGTGGGATCCAGAACAGCACGTATCGCTAATTACGGCCAAGATGCACTGAATAACCATCTTTGCCGCGACCACATCCCTTCAGTTCCTAAATGCTCTTCAATTCCATTGATTTTGGGCTCTTTCTGCCGATCGTGTTCATCCTGTATTGGTGGGTCGGCGGCAACGACCTGCGCACGCGGAACGTGATCCTGCTGATCTCCAGTTATGTGTTCTACGGATGGTGGGACCCACGCTTTCTGGTGCTTATCGCTTTCAGCACACTGGTGGACTACGTTGTCGGTGTCCGGTTGGGAAGCACTTCCGATGAACGCTCCAGGAAGTTCCTGCTCTGGACCAGTCTGGCCGTGAACTTGGGCTTGCTGGCCTACTTCAAATATTCTAACTTCTTTCTCGAAAGTTTCGTGGATGCCTTCAGCCTGTTCGGACAACGGTTCAGCGTGGAGCGGCTCAATATCATCCTACCGGTGGGTATCAGTTTCTATACCTTCCAAACACTGAGCTACAGCATCGATGTGTACAGGAACAAAATGCAGCCCACCAAGGACCCCGTTGCATTCGCTACCTACGTGAGCTTCTTTCCGCAGTTGGTGGCCGGCCCCATTGAGCGCGCCGAAAAACTGCTACCACAATTCGCGACCCTCCGTGTGTTCCGATATGACAAGGCCGCTGATGGAGTTCGACAGATGTTGTGGGGCTTGTTCAAGAAAATGGTGATCGCGGATAATTGCGCCGTGGAAGTGGATCGCATCTTCGGACAATACCACGAATTCAGTGGTGCCACGCTTCTGCTGGGCGCAGTCCTTTTTGCATTCCAGATCTATTGCGATTTCAGCGGGTACAGCGACATTGCCATCGGATGCGCCCGCCTGTTCGGGTTCGACCTCATGAAGAACTTCGCATTCCCCTACTTTTCCCGGGATATCGCCGAATTCTGGAGACGCTGGCATATTTCACTGAGCACCTGGTTCCGCGATTACGTCTACGTGCCATTGGGCGGATCGCGCGGAGGCACGGCCATGAAAGTGCGCAATACGTTCATCATCTTCATCGTGAGCGGGTTCTGGCATGGTGCCAATTGGACCTTCTTGGCTTGGGGTGCGCTCAATGCCCTCTTTTTCCTGCCCCTCCTGCTCAGTGGCCGGAACCGGAACAACTTGCGCACCGTGGCCCATGGTCGGTGGTTGCCCGGTGCAGGCGAGCTGGTGCGCATGCTGTTCACCTTCTTCCTAACCTGTGTGGCCTGGGTTTTCTTCCGGGCACGGAACATGGACCAAGCGCTGGGATACCTGAAAGGCATGTTCACCGGATCATACTTGGAGATCGTGGGTCCAACAATGCAGAGCCTGCCCTATCTGTTGATCTTCTTTCTGCTCTTGGAGTGGACAGGCAGGGAACATGAGCACGCTTTACAACGAACCGGCGATCGTTGGCCAAAGCCATTCCGTTGGTCGTTGCATATCGGCATCGTTTCATTGATCGGCTTATTCATGGCCACTGGGGAAACACCGTTCATCTATTTCCAATTCTGATGGAAATGCGCCGTTTCCTTAAGCAACTCGCCCTGTTCGCATTGGCCTGCGTGCTGCTGTATCCCTTAGTGGTCGTGGCATGCAGCATAATACTCCCGCTCTCCTTCGTGAAGAACGTGAAACATCCGTTGGGTGGCAATGGACACATGCGTACACGCCTCGCGGAATTGAAAGGACATGGCCCGGTGGATGTACTTTTCCTAGGTTCATCGCACACCTACCGGGGTTTCGACCCGCGTGTTTGGGAGGCACGCGGTTACTCCTCATTCAACTTGGGGTCCAGTTCGCAATCACCTGTCCAAACGGAATTGCTGGTGAAGGAATACTTGGACCAATTGGAACCGCAGTTGGTGATCTACGAAGTCTATGGCGTGCTGGGTAATTTGGACGGTGTGGAATCCGCTTTGGACCTGATCGCGAACCGCAAAGTGGATCTGGCCTCGTTGGAAATGGTGCTGAGGGTCAAGAACATGTTGGCGTTCAATTCCCTGATCTATGGTGCAACTCGCCAGCTCTTGGGGGTGGACCGGAGTTTTAACGAACCCCTGTTGAACCCTCCCGATCAATACATCCCCGGCGGTTTCGTTGAACATGACGAGACTGCCGCCGATACCACGGCCACGGTACGAACGACCGTCGGTGGACCGAAAGCTTTTCAATGGAACGCATTCCAACGGACCCTGGCGCTGCTGAAGGTACAAGGTGTTCGCACAGTTCTGGTGGAAGCACCCACCACCCGGCCCTTCAACACGCAACTGCACGCAGATCCTTCAGAGGTGGACCAATGGCTGCGCGAACGACCGGATCTTTTGGACATGAACGGTGCGGCCGGCTTGGTGGACAGCATCCACTTCTATGATCACGACCACATGAGCCAAAAAGGGGTTGTACTATTCAACAATGCCCTGATCAACACCCTTGCGGAACGACACTTGCTTCCACGGTCACGTTGATCATACTCCGGCAAACATTCTGATCCAACCTTGATCCAGCCATTCCTTTGGTCCGCCCCACCTGCCTCTACTTCTGCCAGTTGATCGTTCCCTAGACCTTGGGTACCTTCGCAGCCTTGTGATCGCAGGAGCATCTTGCGAACCCGTTGCTTTTGCTTTTGCCTCCTGCTTTTGCTATTGCTTTTGCCTCCTGCTTTTGCTTTTGCCTCCTGCTTTTGCTTTTGCCTCTGCCTTTGCCCCTGCTTCTTCCCTTGCCTTCTACCACCTGACAAATGAGCGCTCCACTCAAAGCCGCATTCCATACGCTCGGTTGCAAGCTCAACTTTGCAGAGACCAGCACGCTTGCGCGTTCGTTGGAAGATGCCGGGTATGCCCGCGTGCGGGTGGAGGAAAGGCCCGATGTGTTCGTGTTGAACACCTGTAGCGTAACCGAGAACGCGGATAAGGAATGTCGTAGGCATGTACGCCGGTTCCGAGCGATCAACCCTGATGCGTTCATTGCAGTAGTGGGTTGCTACGCCCAATTGAAGCCGGAGGAGATAGTCGCCATTCCCGGGGTTGATCTTGTTTTGGGTGCGAATGAGAAATTCGACCTGGCCGGTCATATCGAAGCACGCATTTCTCCCTCTCCAGTGGAGATGGTCGGGCCTGCCTCCCGCAGGGATGGGGTAAGGCCTCTTTCCGCCTCGAACAAGGGTGAGGCCATCTTCTCCCCCATCAAGGAAGTTCGCACGTTCATACCCTCCTACAACACGAACGACAGAACCCGCACCTTCCTGAAAGTGCAGGACGGCTGCGATTATTTCTGTTCGTTCTGCACCATACCCTTGGCACGCGGCCGATCGCGTAGTGGCACTATTGCGGAGACCGTTGAACAGGCCCGGTCCATCGCAGCCAGTGGGGTGAAGGAGATCGTGCTTACAGGTGTGAACACCGGTGATTTCGGTCGTCTCCAGAACGAGAATTTCCTCGAATTGATCCAAACTCTGGACAACGTGGAAGGCATCGATCGGTTCCGGATCAGCAGTATCGAACCGAACCTTTGTCACGATGGCATCATCGACTTCGTGGCCAACAGCGAGCGTTTCGCACCACACTTCCACATACCCTTGCAAAGTGGTAGCGATGCGATCCTGGAACGCATGCGCCGCAGGTACGATACCGCACTCTACCGTGAACGCGTGCTGCGCATCAAGGCGCTGATGCCACACGCCTGCATCGGTGTGGATGTGATCACCGGCACACCGGGCGAAACGGAGGAAGAATTCGCGAAGACACAGGAATTCCTGCGTTCCATTCCCATCGACTACCTGCACGTCTTCACCTACAGCGAACGCGCTAATACCACGGCCGTGCGTATGCCTGACGAAGTGCCCATCAACATCCGTCGCGATCGAACAAAACAGTTGCGCATCCTCAGTACCAAACTGCAACGCGCCTTCTACGAAAAGCATGCAGGCTCGACAAGGCCAGTTCTCTTCGAACTGGAAGACCACGATGGAAGCATGCTTGGCTTTACCGACAACTACGTGCGTGTTACCATGCCGTTCGACCCTTCCGCAGTGAACGAGGTGATCCCTGTGGTCATCGGCCGGATCAATGGCGATGGGCATTGTGAAGGGTCTCAAACCCGTTCCTCCGCCAGGTCTCCTGAGGCACGAAGGGACCCTGCGGATATTCTTGGCACACGATCTTCTGATCTTCTAATTGTCTGATCGTCCGATCCCCCTATGTATCCCACGCTCTACCACGCACTTCTCGACCTTACAGGCATCGACCTCCCGTTCCTGAGGTTCATGAACAGCTTCGGCTTCTTCGTGGCACTCGCATTTCTTTTCGCAAGCTGGACCTTGGGACTTGAACTGCGCCGAAAGGAACGTGAAGGACTGTTGCAGCCCGTAACGCGCAAGACCACGATCGGGCTTCCTGCTTCACCCTTGGAGTTGCTCACCAGCGCGCTCATCGGCTTCATCCTTGGCTGGAAGGCCATCTACCTGGTCTTGAATTTCTCCACCGCCACTGCCGATCCGCAAGCATTCCTGCTAAGTACGCAAGGGAACATTTTTGGTGGTCTTGCGGTCGCAGCAGTCATGGCATTTCTCAAATGGAAGGGAAAGGATAAACAGAAACTCGCCGAGCCACGCACCGAGGAGGTCCGTATGCAACCGCACGAGCACAGCGGGAACATCACGTTGATCGCAGCGTTGTGGGGCATTATCGGGGCCAAGCTGTTCCACTGGCTGGAAAACCCCAACGAGTTCATACGGTTCATCAGATCACCCAACGGGGCCGACCTCTTCAGCGGACTTACCATGTACGGAGGATTGATCTTCGCCGGTTTCATGGTGATCCGGTATTTCCGCAAGAACGGTATACCACCTTGGGCCGGCGCCGACTCCGCCGCGCCTGGTGTCATGCTTGCATACGGCGTTGGTCGCTTGGGCTGCCAAACCAGTGGCGATGGCGATTGGGGGATCGTGAACAACGCACCGGCCCCGAGCTGGATCCCGGACTGGCTATGGTCTTACAGCTACCCCAACAACGTGAACAGCGTGGGTATCCCCATCACCGATGGTACGGCTTATCCCGGCTACGGCATGGTCCTTCCCGAACCCGTCTTCCCCACCCCTCTTTACGAATTCGTCATGTGTGTGGGCCTGTTCTTCGTGCTTTGGGCACTCCGCAAGAAATTGAAAGTGCCCGGCATGATCTTCTTCCTCTATCTTGCCCTGAACGGCTTGGAGCGGTTCTTCATTGAAAAGATCCGCGTGAACGTACCCTTCGCCGGAACTTGGACCCAGGCCGAAGTGATCTCCTTGATCCTCATTTTCGTTGGCATCATTGGAATGGTGTTGCGCCAACGCACCAATACCCTACCGAATGGACCTCAAGAAACACACTGAACAGGTCGAAGCGATCTGCATCGAAGTTGCTGAATTCATCCGCGATGAAGCCGGAAAGCTCACCGAAGCCGGCGTAAGTAACAAGAGCGCTAACAACCTGGTGACCCATGTGGACCACACCGCAGAGGACCGCTTGGTGGAAGCATTGGGAAAGGTGGTCCCGGAAGCAGGTTTCATTGCCGAGGAAGGCAGCGGAGAGCGTGGCGAAGGGCTGAACTGGATCATTGACCCGCTGGACGGCACTACGAATTTCGTGCACGGTGTCCCATGCTACTGCATCAGTATCGCCTTGGTCGATGGCACGGAACCCATACTCGGCGTGGTACACGAGGTTACCCGGAACGAACGCTTCACGGCTTGGAAAGGTGGTGGCGCCTTCTTGAATGGCACACCTATCAAAGTGTCGCCACGCAAGAAACTGGTGGACAGCCTCCTCGCTACCGGGTTTCCCTATGATGATTTCGGCTACGAAACGGAATACATGGACCTATTACGCGAATTGATGCACCGCACACGCGGGATCCGTCGCTTGGGAAGTGCCGCCGCCGATCTGGCCTATGTGGCCTGCGGAAGGTTCGAGGCGTTCTACGAATATGGACTGAACAGCTGGGATGTTGCAGCCGGTGTCCTGCTCGTTCGCGAGGCCGGTGGGAAGGTGAGCGGTTTCGCACCCAGCAAGGACCCCGTGTTCGATGAGGAGATCGTGGCCAGCAACAGCGCGATCCACGCGGAACTGTTGGAGGTGATCGAACGGAATTGGCAGCGGCAGGATTGAAGGGTTGAAGAGGTTGAAGGGTTGAAGAGGTTGAGAGGTTGAGAGGTTGAGAGGTTGAGAGGTTGAGGGTTGAGGTTAACAGGCTGCAATAGCAGATGTCCAGATGGTGGGGCTGAACAGCTATCTTTGGCAGTACAAATGAAAGGGGTTGAAATTCTATATGACGATAAGGGCAATAAGCGTTACGTGCAGCTGGATGTAGCCACGATAGTAAAAGATCCCGAGCTGGTAGAAGAGCTTTTGGATGTGATCATTTGTGAAGCCCGAAAGAATGAACCCTCCATCACACTTGCTGAATTGAAAGCACGTGCGAAGAAGATCCGGAAAAAGTGAGCTACGAAGTAAGGATCCTTCGCAGCGCTGAGCGTGAGATCCTTCGCCTTCCAGTTGCCGTCAGAAATCGCATTTTCATGGCGCTTGATGGTCTGGAG
>Ga0335394_10006449_pt1 | contig 13240 bp, 10 predicted proteins | sample MAT03_FD_205741 | JGI IMG/M metagenome (GOLD analysis project Ga0335394, IMG submission 205741) | Freshwater microbial communities from Lake Fryxell liftoff mats and glacier meltwater in Antarctica - MAT-03 (spades assembly) (version 2) ...
TTCGGGCAGACGGCACACGGAGAGGCTGTGATCTTTTCAGCGGCGAGGGAGCGAACGCCAGCGGCTCCGGAACTGAGCGGCAGGGCGCTAGCCGCCGGTGGTACACGGTTCGAGCGTCCCTGGGGCATTCGTACTCATCGGCGGCGGGCTCGAACGTCCAACGCGCATGCGATTGGCAGAGCGAAACCGGGGGGCACCGGCGGCTAGCGCCGTGCCGCTCAGTTTGCGTCGCTGACGGTTGAAGAGGCCGTGATCCTTTGTGGTGCGGGCGTCCCGCCCGCTGGAACATCGGTCCCACGTCAAGGCAGGCGGGACGCCTGCACCACAATAAGCGGACGGCACACGGTGTGTGCCTGCTGCTTTACTCGCCTCGCTTAGACGCGCGTCAAATACGGCGCGGGATCTGAAATGCCGTTCTCGGCAAAGCCCTTCAGCCGGATCAGGCAGGCATCGCATTGGCCGCAGGCCGCACCGCGGGCCGGATCGGGATCGTAGCAGGTGCTGGTCAAACCATAGTCCACGCCCAGCGACAAGCCGGCAGCGATGATCTGCCCCTTGGTCATGCGGATCAGCGGAGTGTGAATCGTCAGCTTGGTGCGGCCTTCCACACCAGCCTTGGTGGCCAGATTGGCCATCTGCTGATAGGCCTCGATATACTCCGGCCGGCAGTCGGGATAGCCGCTGTAGTCGACCGCGTTCACACCGACAAAAATGTCGGCCGAATCCAACGTCTCGGCCCAGGCCAGCGCGAACGACAGGAACACGGTGTTGCGGGCGGGGACGTACGTCGTGGGGATTCCCTCGGACATCGCGGCCAGATCGCGCCCCTTGGGAACCGGCAGGTCGCTGGTCAGGGCCGAGCCGCCGAACTGCCGCAGGTCGATGTCCAGCATCACGTGCTTCGCCACCCCTTGGGCGGCAGCCACCCGGCGGGCGCACTCGATCTCGACCTGGTGCCGCTGCCCGTAACGAAAGCTGAGCGCAAAGGGCTCGAAGCCTTGCGAACTCGCGATGGCCAGTGTGGTGGCCGAGTCGAGACCGCCGCTCAACAGCACGACTGCCGGTTTCCCTCGAGACATCGACCACTCCTTCCGTGCCGCCCCCTGGAGCGACTCCCAAACGCCGGATCACGAAGGTGTAGTCTACACTTCGCCCAGGTGCCAAATCGAGTTGATGGCCAAAACCTGAGCTTTTCCCCCTTCGAATTTCAGCACATTCAGCCCCGTGTTGTGCTGCGGAATCTGCCGCGTGTAGCGAAGCGGAATCTTGAGCACGTGGGCCATGTAGCAACGATTGACCACGTTATGGGCGACGATCAGGATCCGCCCGCCGGCATGCGCCGCGGCCACGCGTTCGATGGCCGGGGCGATGCGGTCGCGAAGCTGAGTCAGGTTCTCTCCGCCAGCATAGGGATGCAGGCCGGCGTCTTCGTGGAACAGCCGAAACGCTTCGGGCTCGGTCCGCTCGATCTCGGCCCAGTCGCGGCCTTCCCAGTCTCCGATGTCGCACTCGCGCAGCTCAGGAACTGGTGTCACGGTCAGGCCGCGCAGCGCAGCGGCCGGTTGGGCCGTTTCCATGGCCCGCACCAACGGGCTGGCGTAGCAGGCATCCAGGTGGTGCTCGGCCGAACTCAAGTAGCGCGCCAGCCCCTGGGCCTGTTCTCTTCCGGCCACGGACAGCGGAGGATCGCTCCGCTGTCCTTGCAGCCGGGGAGGATGGGCCAGGTTGTTGTCGGTCGCGCCGTGGCGCGCCAGATAGACAATCGTCGCACTCATGCGGTGGCCGCGCTCGGAGCCTTCTTGCCGGCCATCATCTTCACCAGCACGACCAGACCAATGGCCACCGCCAGCAGGATGACGCCCAAGAGAGGGCGATAGACAATCCAGGCGATCGCGATGGTGACCAGCGAGAAGAACGCCGCCATGACGCCTGCCACCAGTGCCGTGCCATAGCGGAACATGGTGCCGATAAAGGGGACCACATCCCCCGCCACGCTGAGCGGGGCAAAGACCATCGACAGGCCCATGAACATCAGAAAGAAACCGCCCCCCCGGATCATCCAGGTTCGCGTGGCGACTTCCCCTTCGGCCGCAGCGAACATCGCATCGGCCGAGACATTGCCCATCTGCAACCGCTCAACCGGCTCGCCCACGCTGGTGGGGAAGGGCTCGAAGGAGGATCCCGTCTGCTGCGACAGGATGCTGACCTCGGCCGGCTTGACCACCGTGAAGCTGATCTTCATATCGCCGATGGCGGGGTTCGCAGGGTCCTTGCCCAAATAGAGCTCCTCGCTGTTCACCTGCAGATCGGGGTACTTGGCGCGCAGATCCTCGGGGACCGCCTCGAGCGTCTCCTTGGTGACCGGCAGTTTCACCGAGTTGCGGATATCCGAAATCAGCCCAGGCGAGAGCGTATGCGCGCCGAAGGTGACCACCTTGGCCTCTTCGCCCCGATCGCGAAACGGCATGTCGGTGGGATTCTTGGGGGCGTCCGGATCCTTGAAATCGCTGGAGTCGATCAGGCCGTCCTTCCAGGTCTTCTCATAGGTATAGGTCGTGACGGTTGTTTCCGATCCCCCCAGGTTCTTCTTTTTCTTGGTCTCGGACTTTTCCTCGTATTGGTACATCGCGACCGCACGACGCAGCGCAATGGCGTTAGCCTTCACGTTGAACTCGGTGTCTTCCAGGATCTCTTCGGTCTTGGCCTCGCCGGTCATGTGGACCAGCTTCTTGTCGAGGGCCGGATCGATGGTGTCGGCCTTGCCTTCAACGACCGCCCCGCGACCTTCCGTCAGAGCCCGGTACGAAGTGACCGCGCAGCCTTCGTTCTTGAAGAGGAGCGGGAACGCGACCAGGAACAAAAGTCCCCCGATCAGCACGCCCTTGATGGAGCTCATCAGGCGGCTGCCCCAGCCCTCGGTGGAAGTTTCGGTATAGGCCATGGAGGTTTCCTTGAAGTTGAGAGAGTCTCTTTTGAATGCACAGGCCAACGAACAGCCAGGCGATTTGGATCAAATGCCGTTTTTTCGAGGTGGGGGACGATGCCTGCGAAATATTGTTGCCGACGTCTGGGCGACGGTCACGCAATTTCTTGGGAAGGCTGCTGTAGTTTCCTGTTTCGCCGGTTCCTGACAAGAGCCACAACGAGCGTGCTCGTTTCTGTCTCACACGAATCCATGGCAAGATTCAGACCGGAAGACTACCCACGGGCAAGTTGGCTCCTTAGGCTGATGCCATGGCCAGCACCTCCCCAGCGTCTCAGCCGCCGGTTCCGATCACCCCGACTCCGGGCGGGCTGCAGTTTTCGGTGCGCGCGCTGTTCGGATTCTCAGTGACTTGCGCCGCCTGCTTCGGATGGCTGCGGTACATGATGCAGGATGGCAGCATCGGCTTTCTGGGAGTCAAGGCGAATCACGACGCCGTGGTTTGGGTCGCGCTCTGCTTCTGGCCGATGCCACTGGCGCTCATGGGCCTGCTGCCGCGACGCGAACTCTGCGAAGTCGCCCCGGGGCTGTCGGGCTTTGCGCTGTGGAGAGTCTCTTCGGTTCTCTATCCGGTCGCTTACCTGGCCGCCTCGGTGCTGCTGTTCCCCGGCGAATCGTTCTTGTGGGCGCTGGCCCTGGGAGGACTATGGGCGGCCACCGTCGGGCTGCTCATCGCCGGGGCGCTGGTGCTGTGGGAATTGGCTCACTCGACGCTTCCCTCTACCCGGGTCGAGTGGCTCGGACTGGCGCTGTATCTGTACCTGTATGTCGGACTGACCGTTTCGTCGTTGATTGGCTTGCTGGGATGAAGCCCTTGCCCAGCGATCCGTTTGCCGGACTCGATCCGCGCGATCCGCAGTACGCCGTGCAGACGATCGATCGCATCTTGGCATTGGGAAGAGCCCAGGGCGCCAGCGACCTGCACTTGCAGCCGACCGCCGAAGGCCTGTCGCTGGAGTGGCGCCTGGACGGCGTGCTGCAGACCGTCGCGCTCTTCCCGCGCGAACTGGCCGGCAACCTGGTGGCGCGCCTGAAGGTGCTGGCAGGCCTGCTGACCTATCGCACCGATATCCCGCAGGAAGGCCGCATCCGCGAAGACCGCTCGGACTCCGGCACGGCCGCAGGAACAGGGCCGCTTCCCGAGTCCCTCGAGATGCGCGTCAGCACCCTTCCCACGCTGCACGGAGAGCGGGCCGTGGTGCGGCTATTCGCCGGGCCGGGGCAGTACCAGTGGCTCGCCGACTTGCAGTTGCCGCAAGATGTCGACCAGCGGCTGCGGCAGATCCTGGCCGAGACTTCGGGCGTGATCCTGGTGACAGGACCCGCAGGAAGCGGCAAGACAACGACGCTCTATGCCTGCATGCGGCAGATATTGCGCGACTCGCCCGCCCGACGAAGTCTGGTCTCGCTTGAGGATCCCATCGAAGCGGCCGTGGCCGGCGTGGCGCAGGCGCAAGTGAATGGTGCGGCGGGCTTCACCATCGAATCGGGCCTGCGCTTCCTGTTGCGGCAAGATCCCGAGGTGCTGCTGATCGGAGAGATCCGCGATCGCGCCGCGGCGCAACTGGCCTTTCAGGCGGCGCTCACCGGGCATCTGCTGCTCAGCAGCTTTCATGCGGGCAGCGCCGCCGGGGCCATCAGCCGGCTCTCGGACATGGGCATCGAGCCCTATCTGCTGCACAGCGGAGTGCGGGCCATCCTGGGCCAGCGCCTGCTGCGCAAGCTATGCGGCTGTGCCCGCCCGTCAACCGATCCGGCCGAACGACTCGGCCTGGCGGTCGAGCGCGCCAGCCTGCCCGTCGGTTGCCCCGACTGCGCCGGGACCGGCTATCGCGGGCGATTCGTGCTGGCCGAGTTGCTGGTCCCCGATCGCAGCGATGTGTCGCGGGCGATTCTGTCGCGCTCGGACGAAGCGAAGCTCGAAGAGCTGGCGATCGCGGCCGGAATGGTCAGCCGCTGGGATCGCGCCCGACAGGCCGTCGAAGAAGGACGCACCAGCCCGGCTGAGGTGCGCCGCGTGCTAGGATTCGGCGCTTAGGGTGGCCTGAGCAGGCCCTGGAAGAATCGGGCGGCATTCTGTAGGGAACGCCCTCCGTGGCGTTCCGGGCGGAGGCGAAACGCTTCGATTCCAAACGATCTCGAATGGAAGAATGTTCGAGCTTCCCGGAACGCCGCGGAGGGCGTTCCCTACATCGCTCCGAACCGTCCGAGTTCCTCGCCAACTCAGTTCGCGTCGTAGAAGAGAGCCAGCGTTCCCACAAAGGCCAGCGTGGCCTCGCTCTGCGTGGCGGTCGCCGCCAGTGCTCCGGCAACCGGCGCCTGGCCGGTCTGCAAGGCATCAAAGTGCATTGCCCGCAGCGTATCGGCAGCCACCACGGCGGCCGCGCGCTGCGAGATCGCCGTGCGCAGCAGCGCCCGCTGGTCGCGTTGGAGCGGGGCCTGTGTGGAACGGGAGTCGTCGCCATCCTTCTGCACCAGCCAATCGGGAGCCGCCAGGTTGGCTGTGGGATAAAGCCACGGGCCGCGCACGTTCTGGCCGGCTGTCTGCGTCAGGAACCATTGCGCCACCAGCAACTCGACGCGCCGCTGGGCCAGATCGGCGGTGACCTTGGCGGCCGCCGCGCGGAGCGTCAGCTTCGCGCGCCCCGTCTCCGGGATCTTGCCGACGCTTTCGAGTTCAGCAAACTGCACTTGGGTGCCGATCAGAATCTCGCACTGTGCGGCCAGCACGCAAGCCTTCCAATAGGTGCCGCGGACCTGACGCGGATCTCGCCCGGTGGCCAGCGTCAGGCATTCTTCCAGAGTCACCTGGCGGCTGGTGTCCTTCGCCGCCGGATGGCCGCCCAACAGGCCGGCCAGGCTCTTGGCCTGTTCCGAGGGCGAGGCATCGGCCAGCCCCGAGTACAACGCCGCCCCGCCCGAGCGCGGTCGCTGAGCCCGATAGCGCGGCGGCGATGCCTGCGGTTCGCGGCGAGATTCTTCCACGCTGGGCGCTTCGCGCACACCGGCCGCCGGAATCACGCCCTCGTCTCGCCCATCGCCCGCTTTCGGAACGTAGATCGAGCGGATCGTGGGCCTGCTGTCGTTTGAAACGGCTGGAGCCGGAGCCGAGCCCGTTTCGCCCGAAACCGAGGGACGCCAGTTGGGGTCATTCGCTGAAGGGGTCGCCTCCTCAAGGTTCGCCGGCCGCACGCGCGGGTCGAAGATCTCATCGGCAGGCGTCTCATTCTCAGCCCGCCGAATCACCCCCGGCGGCGGCGAGGCCATCACCGGCCGCGTACTCGGTGCCGTGGTCGACGCAGGCGACGCATCGCGAATCAACATGCCGGCCATTCGCAACGGGTCGATCCCGGCCGGCACCGCCTGCATGGCATAGCGGGCGATGTCGCGATTATAGACCTCGGCCGCGCGCACCAGGGCCCGTTGCTGGCGACCGTTCTCAGCGATGGCAGTCAGCGCGCTCGTCAGCGGTCCCTTGCCCGCCTCGAACTCGGTCATCGTCGCTTCCAGGTCATCCATGGCGGCCAGCGTCGCTTGCGTGCGGGCCAGCAGCACCTCGCGCTCCAGCGGCAGCGTGCGGTTCAGCAACGCCAGTTCTGGCGGCGCGGCGCGCCCGGCAAAGATCTCATCGAAGAAAGTCTGATACGTCCCCGTGTGAGGGAAGTCGGCCACGATCGGAAGTGCCGGCGGCACGTAGCCCGTGAAAGCGGCCAGCCGCTGCTGCGCGCCGATGGCCGTCAGCTTGCTCTCGGCCAGTGCGGCGCGGGCCGATCCCAGCGCCAGCTTCAACTCGGCGGGCTGGCCTGCGGCCCCTTCGAGCGAGCGGCTCAGGATCTCCAGCTCTTCGGCTTCGCTGCGGCGTTGATGGAACTCGGCCGTCGCGGCGGCCAGCCCCCAATAGGCCTGGGCCACATCGGTCGGCGGAAACCGGCGGGCCGAGCGGACAAACGCGTCGGCCAATTTCAGGGGCTCGCCCGACAGACCTTGCCCGGCCGGTGCGACCACCAGCCCGGCGATCAGATCCTTGGCCGAGATGCGGGGCGCTTGCCCGTCAATCAACTCGGCCTGGTCGACGGGCAAAGTCCCCGGCGCTTGAGTCGGCAGCTCAATCCTGGCCGGCGCTTTCGTCGCGGTGGGCCGGTTCGCCGGTGCTTTCGTAGCCGGCGCGGCGGACCGCACAGGATACGATCGCTCCGCCGGTAGTTCTTCCAGTTCGCGCGGCCTGGCCGCGGGTTCGCGCTCCGTCGGGGTCGAGACCGCCGGCGCATCGCGGCGCAGCGGATTCGCAGGGATCGGCTTTGGCTTGCTCTTGGCCGGGGGGAGCTTCGGCAGCGTCGCCGGCGGCTCTTCCACCGCGGGAGCAATGACCGAAGGCGCGCGCTCGGACGAGCGTTCGAACGGGTCGCTGCTCTTCTTGGACGGCGGAGCGGTCGCAGCACCGCGTCCCTCGAAAGGAGGCGCCGTTTCGCTCTCCACCGAGGACTCGGCAGCTTCGGCTCCAGGGTATCGGCGGGGAGGTTCAGCGGCTTGCGCCAGGAACGCGCAGCCCAAGGCCAGCGATGCGATGTTCATCCGTGAACCTTCATCTCGAACAGGCGGGTAAATTCGGGCCGCAATCGGGCCCGGGGGTGCATCTTGCGGTCGCCAGGGTGACGCTTTGGGCAAAATGCGTCAAGAGGAAGTGGCCAGTGACGAGTGGCGAGTGGCCAGTGTTGGGGTTCAGGACCTTGTCCCATCTCATTTCCAGCCACTCGCCACTCGCCACACGCCACACGCCACTCGCCACTTCCTTTCCAGCCACTCGCCACTAACCACTTCCCCCCTTTTCTCCTACAATGCATGCATCGGTCCCGCAGTCTCCTTACCTGCCAGCACCCTCCATGAACGTCACGTTTCAATGCCCCACCTGCGAGCAGGCCGTCCGCACGGATGTGGCCCCGGCCGCAGCCCATTTGGACTGCCCCGCCTGCAAGCGGCAGATTCTGATTCCAGACGATGCCATCGCGGGGGACCGGTTGCGACGCTGTCTGGTCTGTCCCAGCACCGATCTGTTTATCCGCAAGGATTTTCCCCAGCGATTGGGCGTGGGGATCGTGACCGTCGGCTTTTTGCTCAGTTGCATCGCCTGGCACTATCAGTATCTCACGGTCACGTTCGGCATTCTGTTCGCCACCGCCGGCATCGACCTGATGCTGTTTCTGATCGTTGGCGAGTCGCTGGTCTGCTATCGCTGCGGGGCCGAATACCGTCTGATGCAGGGAATCGAGGGACACGGCGCGTTCAATCTCGAGACCCACGAGCGCTACCGCCAGCAGAAGGCCCGCGAACCCCAGCCGGTCGCTGCGGCCGCGCCGACTTCGCCTCCTTCGTCCTGAGCCCTTGCGCCGACTCCTATGGACGAACAGCAGTCCAAGATTCAGGAAGACCTGCGCGGGCTGATCGCCGGCGATGTCCGCTGCGATGATGTCTACACGCAGATGTTTGCCAGCGATGCCAGCATCTATCAGATCCGGCCGCTGGGCGTGGTTCGCCCTCGTTCGACCGCCGACGTGGTGTCGTGCGTCAAATACGCCCGCGAGCATCAGATTCCGCTGCACGCCCGCGGCGCGGGAACAGGCCTGGCCGGCGAGTCGCTTGGGGCAGGGTTGGTGCTCGACTTCTCGCGCTACATGCGGCGCACGCTGAATGTGGAAGGCAACCTGGTTCGCGTGCAGCCGGGCCTGGTGCTGGAACGCCTGAACGCCAACCTCAAGCCGCATGGGCGGTGGTTCGGCACCGATCCAGCCACCATGTCGGTCACCACGATCGGCAGCGTCATCGCCATCGATGCCGCCGGCAGCCACTCGCTCAAGTACGGCTCGGCACGCAGCCGCATCCGCAGTCTGCAAGTGGTCCTGTCCGATGGCGAGGTGATGGAGTTGGGGCGCGAGTCGCTGGCCGCCATCTCCGAGAGCGGCCAGAACGTCCGCCGCCGCGACATCATCAGCCAGGTGGCCGACCTGGTTCAACAGAACCATCCCGCGATCTTGAAGAATCGCTCGCGCGCCCCCTTCAACTGTGCGGGCTACTATCTCGATATCCTGGACGAGACCCACGTCGATCTCGCCCGGCTGCTGGTCGGCAGCGAGGGGACGCTGGCCATCGTGACCGAGGCCACCGTCGAGACCGCGCCGCTGCCCGGCGCGCGGGGCGTGGCCCTGCTGTTCTTCGACCGTCTGGATACGGCCGCCCGTGCGGCGCTGGAACTGCTTCCGCTGGCCCCCAGCGCCTGCGACCTGATGGATCGCCGGTTGCTCAGCCTGGCGCGCGATACCGATCCGCGCTTCGATCTGCTCATCCCCGCCGCGGCCGAAGCGGCCCTGCTGGTTGAGCAAGAGGGAGACAACGAAGCGGAAGCCCGGGCCAAGATCGACCAGGTCGTGGACCGCATGACCCGCGAGAAGCGGCTGGTCTTCGCCAGCCAAAGCTCGACCGACCCGCTCGAGGTGGAACTCTTCTGGCAGTTGGCCGGCAAGGTGGTGCCCCGGCTCTATCGTTTGAAAGGGACCACGCGCCCTGTCCCGTTTGTCGAAGACATGGCCGTTCCGCCGGCCGCGCTCCCCGGATTCCTCACGCAGTTGCAGAACGTGCTGAAGAAGCACCAGGTCACCGCGTCGCTGTTCGCGCATGCCGGGCATGGCCAGTTGCACGTGCGTCCCTTCATCGATCTGACGCAGGCCAGTGCCGCGCAGACCTTGAGCCGCCTGGCCGAGGACCTGTACGAAGAAGTCTTCGCCGTCGGCGGGACGATCTCCGGCGAGCATGGAGACGGGCTCAGCCGTACGCCCTACGTGCAGCAGCAATACGGCGATTTGTATCGGGTGTTCCGCGAAGTGAAGCGGATCTTCGACCCGCACAACATCTTCAACCCGGGCAAGATCGTGGGAGATGACCCCGATCTGGCCACGCGCAACCTCCGCCCGGTCACGCAGAACCAGCCGCAGGTGACGCCGGGCAGCTTGCCGGTGGTCGTGCCGCTGCAGCTTGATTGGACCGCGGCCGAAGTCGCGCTCGCCGCCAGGGCCTGCAACGGCTGCGGACGCTGCCGCACGCAAGAGCCTGAGTTCCGCATGTGCCCGATCTTTCGCTTCGCGCCGGGCGAGGAAGCCTCGCCCCGCGCCAAGGCCAACTTGATGCGCTCGGTGATGACCGGCAGTTTGCCTCCCACCGCGATGGCGGGCGATGACTTCAAAGCCGTGGCCGATCTGTGCGTGAACTGCAAAATGTGCAAGTTGGAATGCCCGGCCAGCGTCGACATCCCCAAGCTGATGCTCGAGGCCAAGGCCAACTACGTCGCCGTGAACGGCTTGAAGGCCGGCGATTGGGTCATCTCGCGGCTCGACCTATGGAGTTCGCTCGGTAGCCTGATCAGCCCCCTGGCCAACTGGGCGATCGGCAACCGCCAGGCCCGCTGGTTCATCGAGAAGCTGTTCGGCATCGCCCACGGGCGCAAGCTCCCTCGCTTCAATGGCCGGACCTTCATGCGCCGCGCCGCCCGACGTCGACTGACGCGCCCGACGCGTCGCACCGGTCCCAAGGTCCTGTTCTTCGTCGACTCCTACGCCAACTATCACGATCCGCTGCTGGCCGAGGCGCTGGTGGCACTCCTCGAGCACCACGGCATCGCGGTCTATGTCCATCCGGGGCAGGCCACCAGCGGCATGCCCCTGGTCGCGTTGGGCGTGCTCGATCGCGCCCGCGAGATCGCCCGGCAGAACGTCACGCTGCTGGCCGAGGGAGTGCGGCAAGGCTACACGATTGTCACGGCCGAGCCTTCGGCCGCGCTGGCGCTGACACAAGAGTACCAGTCGCTGCTGGATGATCCCGACGCGCGGCTGGTGGCCGAGAACACGGTCGAAGCCTGCGCGTACCTGTGGAAGCTGCATCGCGAAGGGCTGCTGAAGCGCGACTTAAAGCCGATTCCCGCCACGCTAGCCTATCATCAGCCCTGCCACTTGCGGGCGTTAGGGGCCGGCAGCCCGGGCGAGAGCCTGCTGAGCCTGATTCCCGAACTGGTCATCAAGAGCGTCGATCACGGCTGCTCCGGCATGGCCGGCACTTTTGGCTTGAAACGCGAAAACTACCGCAGCAGTCTGCGGGCGGGGTGGGAGTTGATCTCCAGCTTCCGCGATCCGACCATTCAAGGCGGTGTGACCGAGTGCAGCGCCTGCAAGATGCAGATGGAGCAAGGGACGGAAAAGCCCACGGTTCATCCGCTTAAATTACTGGCCCTTTCGTATGGGCTTTTGCCGGCGGGTCGCTCGATCCTCTCGGCGAAAAGCCAGGAGTTGATTGTCACATGAAGTTGCATTTGAAGTTGTTTGCGGTGGCCCGCGAGTTGGCCGGCACGGACCTGTTGGAAGTCGATCTGCCGCGCGGCGCAACCGTGGGTCAACTGCGCGAGTGCGTAGCCGCCACCACGCCGGCCCTCGCCCCGTTGTTGCCGGCCATGACCTTTGCGGTGAACGCAGAATACGCCAACGACCGCACCGTCCTGCGCCTGGACGACGACATCGCCTGCATCCCGCCGGTGAGTGGAGGGTAAGCGGAGGTGAGTGGAGGTGAGCGAGCTCGCATTTCAAATCTCAAATCTCAAATCTCAAATTTAGCGTTCTCGTGTAGTGCCTCACGCAGCCGGTTTTCTTTTCGGTCGGCAGGGGTTTAATGAGCGGCAAGGCGCTAGCCGCCGGTGGATAGGCGTTATCACAGGGCCTACCGGCGGCTAGCAGGGTGCTGAAAAACACAAATTGACGTCCGTGAAGACGCTTTATCTAGCGATGCAGTTTTCTGGAGACACAACATGCAGTACGAAAGTCTGCCATTTTGGCGTTTTTCAGCACCCTGCTAGCGCCTTGCCGCTCACCTGCGTCGAATCGCAATAGGTCACCACTTTCAGGAGACTCCGCATTGATCGAACTGACTCGTGCACCGATCGACACCTCCGCGCTCCTGTCTCGTGTCACTTCGCCTCGCGCCGGGGCCGTGGTGCTGTTCCTGGGGACGGTGCGTGAGTTAACCGGCGAGCGGCGCACGGCGTGGCTGTCTTACGACGGCTATCCGGAGATGGCCGAGAAGAAACTGGCCGAGTTAGAAACCGAAGCCCGGGCTCGTTGGCCGATCGTCGAGTGTGCGATCGTGCATCGCCTAGGGCGGCTGGAACTGGCTGAAGTCAGCGTGGCGATCGCCGTCAGCACTCCCCATCGCCGTCACGCCTTTGAAGCGGGCCAGTGGCTGATCGATACCCTGAAAGAAGTCGTACCGATCTGGAAACAGGAGCACTGGGCCGACGGCACCCAAGAATGGGTCCACCCCGGCCTGCCCAAGTCCTAGCCCCGCTTCGGCATCTCTTTCTCTATTTCTTCCTTCCTTCTTTCTTTCTTTCTTTCTTCTTTGTATTTCATCTGCGTCCATCTGCGGTCAACGTCTTTCGCATTTCCATCTCAAATCTCAAATCTCAAATCTCAAATCTCAAATCTCAAATCTCAAATCTCAAATCTCAAATCTCAAATCCTTCCCCCTCCGCGTCTCCGCGCCTCCGCGTGACACCCCCTCCCCGTAACCTCCCTCCCCTCACCACCTTACAAAATCCATTCAAATCTCTCATTATTCTGTTATCAAACCGTCATAATTTGATATACTGCGGATAGAGTTCACCTTCTCTAACCCGCAGCACCGCCATGCCACTCACCGAAATCCGCTTCGACAGCGTCCCTCAAGGCCTCCGCGGCATGATCTTCACGGTCCGCGGCGGGCGTTTCGACGAGTCCGCCCTGTCCTACTACGCCCAGCTTCCGCCCGAAACGCGTCCCCCGGCCGTGGCCTTCCAAGAGTCCCCGGACTCCCCGCTCTACATCGCCGACGGGCATCACGGCATCGAGGTCGCCTCCCGTCGCGAGGAGCCATCCTTCAAGGTCGACATCCGCCCCGGCACGCGCCGCGATGCCATGCTGTACGCCATCAAGGCGCACCAGAACCCTGGCCTGCCACGCACAAACGCGGACAAGCGGATGCTCGTCAACCGCTTGCTGGATGACCCGGCTTACGACGACCAAAGCGACGCCTTCTTCGCCCGTTGCTGCCAAGTCAGTCGTCCGATGGTGGCCGGCCTGCGCAAGCGTCATCCGCGGCATCGCAAACCCAAGGTCCGCATGGGCCTGGACGGCAAGCTCCGCAAATTCCCGGTCCCGCGCCGCAAGCCGGACCCCACCCCCAAAACAC
>Ga0335394_10006453_pt1 | contig 13235 bp, 9 predicted proteins | sample MAT03_FD_205741 | JGI IMG/M metagenome (GOLD analysis project Ga0335394, IMG submission 205741) | Freshwater microbial communities from Lake Fryxell liftoff mats and glacier meltwater in Antarctica - MAT-03 (spades assembly) (version 2) ...
GACGATGGAAAGTGAGCGTGCTGCGGTTCTCAAGAGCGATGTCGCGATGCGCATGAGCGCAGGTTACCGGTCCGGATTTTTCGAACCGGTATCGAAACGCACCACCACTCCGGTATCGAAACGCGCCAGGGCCGAAGCCGCCGGTCGCCTGCCTTCGCACGGCAGGGGGTGGCGCCGGGACGGGCCGGGCGTTATCATCGGGCCATGCGGTGGCTGCCATTGACGCTGACGACGTGCCTGGTTGCGGCCTGGTGGGCCACGCCGACCCTGCAGGCCCAGAAGGTCAAGTACGACCGGCTCAACTGGGCGGTGCTCGCCAGTTTCGAGTACGAACTGCCAGACCCGCTTGCGTTGAAAGGTGGCGCCGCCGTGCCGCGAGCCGACGTCTTTCCCGAGAAAGTCAAGGCGTTGAATGGCCGCCACGTCGTGGCCGAGGGCTTCATCATCCCGCTCGATGTCACGCTTGGCGGTGCGAGCATCTTCGTGCTGAATCCCGACGTCGACGTCTGCATGTTCGGCATTCCGCCGCGACTGAACGACTGGGTGCTCGTCACCATGCCGCCGGGACAGCGCGTGATGGTCAGCCATCTGCCGACCACGGTGAAGGGCCGCCTGTGGGTGGGTGAAGAGATCCGCAACGGCCGCGTGACGAGCCTCTACCGCATCGAAGCCGAGTCGGCCATCCCGCGGGGCGTCCTCGGCGGCTGAGCCAGCGGCGCCCGACCTGCGACGCGTCGGCCGCGCGAAACCGGACTACGCCGGCACGACCTCGCGCACCTCGGCGCCGCGATGCGCGACGCGCCGGGCCTCGCCCGGCGTCATCCTGGGATTCTGGAACGTGATGTCCATGGCCCACAGGAACGACGCGGAGAGATCGGTATTGGCCTGCACGCCGTGGAAACGTGCGCTCCCCGGCCCGATCGCGAGAAGCGGCGCCAGGTCGGCCGTGTGGGTGGTGCCCGTCCAGCCGATGCCCCAGTGATTGGCGACAACTTGTCCGAGCACGCCCTCGAACGCCGACAACTGCTGATTGAGCACGGTCGGCAAGGGGCGGCCGGTCGAGTAGGCCACGGCGTCGCCTTGTGCCGGGGTGAGCGTGACCCCGAGCAGAGCGTCGACGATCGCCCGCGTGTCGGCCTGACTGGGACGGGGAGCGCGCCCGGCCGCCTCCCGCAGTTGCGATCGCACCATGCCGAACGAGGCGCGGGCGCGGGCCACGCGGTCGAAGTGCGACGTCGACGCGAGGTAGCCGTTTCCCATGCCGTTCAGTCCGGGATTGGCGTTGCCGTGGTCGGACGTGACGACGACCAGAGTGTGTGGGTGCGTGTCCGCAAAGGCGAGGGCGCGGGCCACTGCGTCGTCAAAGGCCAGCTGGTCCCAGAGAATTGCCGCGGCATCGTTGGCGTGCGCGGCATGATCGACCCGTCCACCTTCGATCAGCAGGAAGAACCCGCGCGGGCTCTCGGCCAGCGCCGCGAGGGCTGTCGTCGTCATCTCTGCGAGCGTCGGTACTTGGGCCTCGAGAGCCGGAGCGTGGTGGCGGTCGATCGCGTACGGCAGATGGTCTGGCCGGAACAGACCGAGCGCGCGTGGTGTCGCGGGGGCGGCGAGCATGGCGGCGCGATCGTGCCAGATGGTGTAGCCGGCCCGTGCGAAGTCGCCGACGAGGTCGCGCCGATCGGCCCGCGTGTCGGCCCCGAAGAACCGACGACCGCGCGCCAGCGGCGCCAGCGGCGTCAGGCGCGTGCCGTCGGGCAACACGTTGATGGCGCCGTTGCGGACGCGAGAACCACTGCCCCACGCCGATGCGGCCGCCGCCGAATCGGTGACGAGCGAGGTCAGTGACGCCGTGTCGCACCATCCGCAGACGACGTCCGGTCGCCGTCCGAGCGCCCACCACGTCTTGCCCGTTCCGCGCGTCGACTGCGCAAAGGCCTCCGCGAGCGTTGGCACGCCGACACTCATGCCGTCGGCCACGAGCAGGATGATGTTGCGGGGGCGGGCGAGACTGCTCGCGGGCGGGGGCGGCGACGCCGGGGCCTGGCCCCAGACCGGTGACGTGGAGGCTCCGGCAAGTGCCGTCAGAGCGCTGGTCAGCCAGCGCCGTCGGTCGATGGGGGTGACCATGGCCATCAGTCAGGGCTCCTGCCGCAGTGTGTGCTGCACCGACCGGCGCGGTCAGTCAGATCTCATGATGCAGTGCGGCAGCGGCCATCAGTGGTGGTCGGTCCATGATTCACGGAGGTAGGGCACGCGGCGACACCCTCACCCGTTCCGGCGACCCACCCCCGCGGTCTGATTCGCCTCCACGGAGAACCGCCCACGCGGCGTCTGCGCCCGTTGGTTGATTTGTGCGCGCGTCTCCGGCTGGCCGGCGCGATCCTGTCGGGGCGCCACCTCGAACACGGCCGAATCGCGGTGAATCGGCCACGGGTGCGCGCTGAGGATGACGGCATGACCCAGACCACGCGCGTGCCCGTGACCGTGCTGACCGGCTACCTTGGCGCCGGCAAGACGTCGGTGCTCAACCACGTGCTGGCGGCCGACCATGGCCTGCGGCTGGCGGTACTGGTCAATGACTTCGGTGCGGTCAACATCGACGCCGAACTGGTGACCAGCGTCGAAGGGAATACGGTGGCCCTGTCGAACGGGTGCATCTGCTGTTCGCTGCAGGCAGAGGTGCTCGACGCCTGCCTGCAGTTGCTCGCCCGCGACCCGCGTCCGGAACACATCCTCGTCGAGGCCTCGGGCGTGGCCGATCCGGCAGGCATCGTCCTGCCGTTCCTCGAGTCGGAAGGGCGCGCGCACTTCACGGTGGCGAACATCCTGTCGGTCGTCGACGCCGAACAATGGATCGAGCAGTCGAAGCAGCGGCCGTGGCTGCTCATGCCGCAGGTGCAGCACGCCGACATCATCGTGCTCAACAAGGTCGACCTCGTAGCCGACGCCGACCTGCGACGCGTGCGCGAGCTGATGACCTATCTGACCCCGCGGGCGCGCGTCGTCGAGGCCAATCACGGCATCGTGCCCCTGGCCTTCGTGTTCGCCGATGGCCGGTTCGATCCGGAGCGCCTGAGCGCACCGGCCGCGGCCGGCGACGCACACCCGCGCTCCCATGCACACACGCACGCTCCACACGACGGGCCCTGTGACGGTGCGGACGATCACGGCACGGCCACCACGGCCCACGCCCATCGCGAAGAGTTCGGCACCTATGTGTTCGAATCCGAGGCGCCGCTGTCGTTCGAGGCCGTGAAGCACGCCGTGAAGCAACTGCCGACGGGCGTTTACCGCATGAAAGGCTTCGTCCGGTTCTACGAGCAACCGGACCGCCGGTCACTCGTGCAGCTGGTGGGCAAGCGCGAGCAGGTGACCTTCGGCGCGCCCTGGGGGAGTGATGCGCCGCGGACGCGGCTGGTGTTCATCGGGACGCCGGCCGAGACCACGGCAGCGGTCATCGATCCGCTGTTCCGCGCCTGCGAACGCCGTGGGCTGCGCCGCTGGCTCGGGTGACCGGCCCGTGCCGATCTACGTCTATGCCTGTGACGACTGCGACGTCGAGTTCGAAGAGCTGAAGCCGCTGGCGCGTGCCGACGAGCTCGAAGCCTGTCCGATCTGCCGGCGCCTCATCAGTCGGGCGCCAACCGCGGCGGCCTACCTGCGGGGACGGCCGGCGCCTGTTGACCGCGCCGTTCGGCCCCCGGCTCACGCGGCCGACTGCGACTGCTGCGTGCCTGTGCGCGGCCGGTAGGCAAGGGGCCAGGCTTCACGGTCAAAAGGCCGCCAGATCACTCACCAAAGTCCGGGGCGTGTTATCTCGCCTGCGGTCGTCAGAGCGTAATGACCTGGTCGGGCATGGCCCCGCCCAGGGCGGCGTAGAGCTGAGGGAAACAGCCGGCGACGACGCCGTCCACCAAACCCTTGGCCGTGACACTGCCCGTGCCGCACTCGTCGAACGTGCCGTCAGCTAGTCCACGTCGCACGGCACACTGATCGCAGACCATCAGCAGAATGCCCTGCTGTGCGGCCACCCGCGCCAGGCGCTCGCCGACCGGATCGCCGGCGCGCAGGCAGTAGACGTTGTCGTCGAAGAACATCATCCCGACCACCGCGACGCCGTGAGTGCCGCGTTCGAGCTGCGGCAGAATCATGGTGGCGAGTTTGGTGGTACTGGCCATGTTCGTGGCGAAGAGATAGGCGACGTTCATCATGCTGGAGTCCTTGTGTGAGGAAGACGGGTGGCGCATCACAGTAGTCCACGACCGGCGGCGAGCTGGTGTGCGATGACACCGACCCCGGCACGCGGGCTCAGCGTCGACGTGCCGCCGGCGGTCGAAACGCCTGTACGACGGCGGCATGGGTCTCGACGTAGGGGCCGCCGATGAGGTCGAGGCAGTACGGCACGGCGGCGAAGATGCCGGGCATGGCCAGCGTGCCGTCGGTTGCGCGCGGACCTTCGAGCGTCTCGCGAATGGCGGCCGTCCAGGCAGGTTCACGATGAGGGCCTGCCCGCGGACGACCGCGGTCTGCCGCGACAGCAGCGCCGTCGGCACGACGCGTAGGCTGATCTGGCACATCTGTTCGCCGAAGCCGGGAAGTTCCCGGTGGGCCACGGCCCGGGTGGCGTCGCCGGTGCGCTGGCACGGTTCGGGCGCGGTCGAGGAGCATCAGTAGCGAACGGTGAACGTCAAGTCCACCGTCCGCGGCGGTCCGAGCACCACCCGACTGATGGCCGGCGAGGCCGCGTCGGTGTACAGCTGGTCCGTGAGGTTGCGGCCGCGCAGGGTGAGGTCGCCGAGCGTGAAGCGGTAGCCGATCGACGCATCCAGCGTCGTATGGCCGGTCAGGGGAACTGCAGCAGATCCCGCGGCGCCTTGTAGGGGCGGTCGCTGAACGCCGCCCACGGCAGATCTCGCAGCAGGCGCACCATCTCGTCGGACGCCCCAAGCGCCCGCTGTGCGTAGGCGAGCCGCAATCGGGCCTCGACGTTCTCCGGCATGGCGTCGAGACGCCGTTGGGCGTCTCGTGCCACGCGGGCGGCCCGTCCGGACGTCCGCAGGGCCTCGCTGTAACGTTCGCCGGCCCACCAGGTGGTGAGCGGGAAACTCGTGACCTCGGCGCCGTAGCGCGCCTGGTCGTCGTGGCACTGCTGACAGGCTGGCGTAGCCCACCTGGCCTGATGTTCGATCATCCAGTCGAGATGCGTGAGTTCTTCCGCGGGGCGACGCTCCAGCTGCGCGATGCGTGCGAGCAGCGCGTGCCAGCGGCGCCGCTCGCGGTCTTCCATCCGTTCGGGGGCCTTGACCCGTCCCAGATACGCGCGGGCGGCCGCCGTGTCGGCAGCCTTGAGGTAACCCCAGGCCGTCATGATCAGGTAGCCGTTGGCGAAGGTGTAGCGTTCCGGGCGCTCGTTGACCCGCGCCAGCCACGCCGCGTCGCCGGTCCGAATGGCGGCCTCCTCCGATATCAGTCGCAGGCGTCGCGCGCCCTCGGCATCGAGCGCGGCGGCGTCGATCGGCTTCAGCAGCGCCGCGGCGTCGCCCGCGCGGCCGTCTCGCAGCAGCTGCCGCGCGCGGGTCAATGGCTCCGACGGATCGCGGAGCGCGGTCGTGAGCCGCGCCGTGGCCCGATCAGCGCCGCACATGCCCGACTCGTCACACAGCCAGTCGCGCAGCAGGTCCACGACCCCGGGCAGACCATCGCCAACGAAGCGCGCGCGACGCGTGCGATACGCCTCGAGAATCGGCGCCGCGCCATTCGCGATGGCGCGGTCGGCCGGAGATTCCCGGTGGCCGAGCGGGACGGCCCAGACAAAGTAGTTCGTGCCGGCGCGGAAGACCGGCACGGAGTAGAAGTCACGATCCTTGCCCGGTCCCACGTCTGCTTTGTCCGGCACCGAGGCCTGCACGAAGAAGTCCACGGCGTGGTCGGGGAAGCCAAAGAGATACCCCAGTCCACGAAAACGATCCGGGCGCGGCAGATGCTCGACGACACCCAGCACCTGCAGTGGCGGCGTGCCTGGTGTGAGCCCCAGCGGGGCGAAGAACGCGCGCTTCTCGCTGAGCCGGCGATCCAGCGACGGCTGGTGCACGAAGACGAGTTCCGCGTAGCGCTCGGGGCCGGTGCCGGCCGAGAACAGGTGCACGACGGCCGTCAGGCCGCCGCACGACAGCGCGGCGGCGATGCGCCGGGCCTGATCGACCTCGTCGAGCGCTGGCGCCTCGGCCTTGAACGTGAACGTGCGGGTGCCTGTGCTGATCGGCTTGAGGCCGCCCGCAATGGTGTAGAGCGTTTCGCGGTCGAGCGCGGCGAGCAGCCATTCGTCGGCCAGCACGCGGTCCTCAGGCGACAGCCGTTCCACGGCGAAGCACTGCGTCCGGAACACCGGCGCGTACGCCGGAGCGGCGGCGCGCGTCGCCACCCCCAAGGCCACGACCACCGTCAGGACCGCCAGCACACTGGCAACGCGCGGCGCGCCGCGCCGCGTCAGAAGGCCACCCGGAGCGACACCTGCACCGACCGAGGACCGCCGATCTGGTACTGCGAGTTCAGCCCGCCTTGCGTGCCGCCCGGTCCGAGCGCGCGGTTCAGCATGCGCGTCGACACCCCGAAGAGCGGCGAGTTGGCCGACGGCAGTGACGCACCAGGTTCGGCAAAGTTCGGTGCGTTGGCCACGTTGAACACGTCGATTCGCAACTGCGCACGAGTCGGCCCGACGGGCACGGCCTTGCGGAGCGACACGTCGATCTGATGGGCCGGCCGCCAGCGTAGCGAGTTGCGCGGCATGGAGCCCTGGGTGCCGAACGCCGGCACGCGGAACGCCTCGAAATTCAGTCGCCGCCCGCCAGGCGCGTTGGCGTCGTCGATCCATGGCGACGCGCCAGGGACGAGATCCACGCGGCGATTGGTGCCAGAGAAGTTGATCGGATCGATCGCCTGGGTGATGACGTGCAGCGGCGTCGCCGACCGCCACCGGCCCATCAGGTCGAGGCCCCAGTCGCCGAGGAGACGGCGGGCGAGCCCCAGCTCTGGCGAGGGGAGGTTCCAGGTGAGACCGCCGGCCAGCACGTGGCGGATGTCGAAGTCCGACGGCCCCCGTTCGCTGTCCAGCGTGTTTGCGAGACTCGGCAGGCCCGACGACGACAGCCCCGCCGAGACTTCGTTCGAAATCGTGTCGGTTGACGTGGCGAGCGTGTAGGCGGCCATGGCCTGAATGCCGCCGGCCATGCGCCGCTGGAACTGGACCTGCAGCGCGTCGTAGCGGGACTCCCCCGCGTTGCGTGTGACGAACACCGACGTCGTCGGCGCGACGACCGCCGGGTTGACGAAGGTCACGGTGGGAATCCCGAAAGGCACCTCGGTCGGGGCCGGGCGGTTGCGCAGTTGCTCGGTGCGCAGCAGGTCGCGTCCGCGGGCGCCCACATACGACACGGTGAGCGACTGGTTGACGCCGAGTCGCCGTTCGACCGACGCGTTCCACTGCACCGTACTCGGCAGCCGCAGGTCGGGGTCGGTCACGTAGAACGTGGACGCGATCGGGCGGGTGGTCGTGTCGAACGACGCGGCGGCCAGCACGTCGGCCGGCGCCGGAAAGGGCTGGCCCGTCACGCTCTTGGTGGAGTTGAACGGATAGCTGCCGTAGCCGCGGAGCGCCGTCCCGTTCCCCACGTCGTAGAAGAGGCCGATACCGCCGCGCACGACCAGGTCCTGGCGCTCCGAGAGCACGTAGGCCGCATCCACGCGGGGCGCCAGATTGGTGCGGTCGGTGTTCCACAGGCGCGTGCCGGCCGGCGCCAGGTCGGCCGTGAGCAGGTTGTCGACGTCCGTGAAGGTGTACGGCAGTCGATCGCCCGAGGGCGGCGGGTTCAGCTCGTAGCGGGCGCCGAAGGTCAGCGTGAGGCGGCGCGAGACACGCCATGTGTCCTGCAGGAAGAGTGACAGGTTGTCGATGGCGAAAGAGCTGGTCGGTGCGAGCGCCTGCACGTTGACTGTTGCCAGCCCGGTCTGCAGGGCCTGCGTGACGCTGCCGAAGTTGTACGAGATGCTGCGCTCACGGAAGTCGGTGAGCGGCGTCAGGCGGCGCCAGTCGACGCCGCCCTTCACCTCATGCCGGCCGGCCAGATAGGTGAGGGTGCTCACCAGGTTCGCCTGCTGCTGGTTGTTGCCGAGCGCCTTGCCCTGGGTGAGTGACGTCGGATTGAAGGCCGACGGGTTGACCTGCAACGACACCGACACGGTCTCGCGCGTGACGCCCGTGGGGAACACGAGCCCGTCGGGTGGCAGCACTGCGCCGTCCACGCCGCGGCCGCCGAAGGCGAAGCGGCCGGCTTCGCGGCTCCAGTTCACGCGCGTGTCGCTCACGAGTCGCGGCGAGAGTGTCCAGGTCACGCCGCCCGTCCACGACAGGAAGTCCTTCGAGAACTCGTTCTGCTGGTTCGCGAAGACGTACTCGCGGTAGCCGGACGGCGTCGTCGAGAAGCGCGAGAAGAACTGCGCTCGACCGGCCGGCACGTCGACCCGAAGGCCGGTGGCGTCGAACCAGGAGGGGTAGCTGATGCGGTAGAGGTAGCGTTCCGTGTCCGTCGGGTCACCGGGCAGCGCCGGGGCGTTCGGCTGGGGGAACGCGTCAAACAGCGTCTGGATGTTGCCCGTGGCCCGCTGCCGGGCCGAGACCGAGGGCACCACGACGTTGCGGATGTCGGGCTGCGGCTGCCTGAGACGCAGGCCTTCGTACGACGCAAAGAAGAACGCGCGATTGCGCAGGTTTACAAGACCTGGAATCAGGACCGGTCCGCCGAGGGTGCCGCCGAACTGCTGCTGGCGCAGCGGCAGCTTGTCGCGGCCGGCCTGGTTGTTGAACCAGTCGTTGGCGTCGAGGGCTTCGTTGCGGACGAAATCGTAGGCACTGCCAGTGAAGCGGTTCTGCCCCGAACGCGTGACGAGCGACACCTGGCCGCCCGGCATCCGGCCGAACTCCGGCGCGTAGGTCGAGGTGAGCACGCGGAACTCCTCGAGCGCGTCCACCGAGACGAGACCCTGCGTGCCGCCCAGGGCGGTACCGGCCGGTACGGTGCCTGCCGCCTGCTGGAACGACTGGGCGCTCATGCTCGTGCCGACGTTCGCGCTCACGCCGTCCACCATCACGTAGTTGGCGTTGGCACGCTGGCCGTTCACGCTGAACTGACCAGTGTTGAAGATGTCGGGCTCGACAAACACCACGCCAGGCACCAGTTCCAGCAGTGACTGGAAGCTCCGTCCGTTGAGCGGCAGGTTCTCGACGAACTGCCGGTCGACGACTGTGCCGACCCCGCCCGACTGCCGTTCGACGAGCGGCGCGACGCCCCGCACCTCGACGCGATCGCTGAGGTCGCCGACCTCGAGCGCCACGTCTACCGTCACGGTGGTGGCGACGCTTGCCCGGATGCCGTCGCGGACGGTCGTGCGGAACCCGGTCTTGCCCACTTCGATCCGGTAGGTTCCGGGTGTGACTGCCGGCACGACGTAGACACCCTCGGAAGACGTGACGGTGGTCTGCGAGGTGTTGGTGGCGGTGTTTGTCACCGTGACACCGGCCGCAGCGACCGCCGCGCCTGAGGGATCGGTGACGTGGCCGGATACACGCGCGGTCTGGGCCAGGGCGGGCGCGGCGCCGGCGAGCATGGCCAGCGCGGCCAGGCAGAGGGTGGTGAGAAGAGGACGACGCATGACACGCATGCTAGGCCCGCCCGATTCGAGGCACGAAGCGGGCTGCAATGAACGGGCGGTTTCGTACGGTGGGTGGTCGGTGGCTGCCGCGCCGGAGGAGCGTCTACTGGGTGTTCGCTCGCGTGTTCCTAGCCTAGACGCGCTGGCGCGCCAACCAGGCACGACACTCGAGCCGAGCGTGCGGGCGACACGCAGGGCAGGGGATGGGGGGCCCCAGAAATGCTCTGGACGACAGGACGCGTCGCCGAGAGGCGCGAGTGACCGACGCGACTGATCGGAGCCGACGACCGGACACCACGCCAACGCAACTGCTGTCTGAGGCTAGAGCTAGAGCTGCAGCAGCCAGGTCACCTTGGCGAGCAGTTGTCGCGAGGCGAACGGCGCCGGTGTGACGACGCCGCGGCCGTCGACCGGCGAGCGGTCGTTGTAGACGACCGTGAAGAACGAGAGCGGCCGGTATTCCCAGGCCAGCCGGGCGTTGGCAGTGAGCTGCCGCACCGCGGTGTTCCACTGCACGAAGCTGATGAGCTGCAGCCGAGGGGTCGTGGCGAAGCGCGTCTCGAGTCCGAGCAGGTGCGTGGTCAGCGTGGTGCGCAATCCGCCCACTCGCTGCAGGCGGTTGACAGTGTAGTCGGCGCTGACCGCCACGCGCGGATCCGGCGTGGCCTGCAGCACGCCCCGCCAGGTCGCCAGCCCGCCGTCGAAGTAGCCGCCCACCTGCCCTTCGACGCGCACGGCCACCCGGGCGGACGGGTCGGTCTGTGCAGTGAGCGCATGGCGCAGGTAGTCGTAGGCACCTGGGGCGACGTTCACACCAGGCACCGGCCGGAACGCCGTGCGCAGCCGCTGCCAGTTGGGTAGCGCCGCGTACTGCAGCGTGCCGCCGTTCTCGAACTGCAGCGTGAACGGCCGCAGCGACAGAAACCCTTCCTGTACGGCGCCGCCCTTCGGATCGATGAAGTGCTCGAGCGTGAACCCCGGCTGGATGCGGCGCACCATCTTCGGTCGCCAGCGGGGCCGCCAGTCGAGGATGACAGCGGGACTGATGCGGATGTAGTCATTGCGCACGACGAATCCGCTCCTGGCATCGTAGCCGCGAGTGACCAGTTCGCTGATGTAGCCGAAGTAGCCGCGGTTGGTGTCGTTGGCGATCCAGACGTACCCGCCCACACCCTCGCCGCCACTCCCGCTCGTGGCCGACTGCGTCACGGTGCCGCGCACGAACGCCGTTGACGACATGCGCCAGAAGCCATCCACGCCAGCCACGACGTTCGACTCGCCGCCGCGGTCGTGGCGGGCCGCGACGATGCCGCCCAGGCGGTTCTGTCCGGCGAAGTTCTTCACGTAGCGCACCACGCCGAACTCACTTTCGGTGCCGTTGCCGCCCTGCGAGGCGGCCAGCGCGCCAAACGCGTGGCCGGCCGAGCGCATGGTCAGTCGCGCGCCGGCGCGGATTGGCAGCGGTTCTCCGGCCGAATCGAGGCCGATCCGGCGCGAGAAGAACGGCTCGAAGCGGCCGCCGTTGCCGGTGAAGAAGACACCCCGATTCTCGAGGAAGAACTGCCGGCGCTCCGGAAAGAACACGCTGAAGCGCGTCAGGTTCACCACCTGGCGGTCGACGTCGGTCTGGCCGAAGTCGGGATTGATGGTCAGGTCGAGCACGCTGTTGGTGGTCATCGCCCACTTGAGGTCGGTGCCGAGGTCGGCGCGTTCGTCCTCGCGTCGTCCGTTGGCCACGTCCGCCCGCGAGACGTCGCCGAGCACATACGGCTGCAGGCGCAGGTTGCGGCTCGGCGGTGGCGGTTCGAGCCCGGTGAGTCTGCCGGCATAGTCCATGCGGAAGGGCTGCATCACGCGCGGCCACGGCGACCACCCCGAGCTTTCGTTCTTCCGCCGGTGCAGGCGCTGGAAGTTCACGTTCCACGTGTCGCCGTCGGCGCGGTAGCGCAGCGTGCTCCACGGAATGGCGAGCTCCGCCGTCCAGCCGCGCTCGGTGCGCTGGGTGCGGGCGACCCAGACGGCGTCGAAGTCGACATCGGCGAGGCCGCCATCCACCGTCTGCTGGTCGCGCAGGGCGCCGCGCGGGTTGACGCGGAACACCATGGCGCTGCGGCCGTCCTGCACGCCGTCAATCGCCACACCAAAGAAGTCGTCGGTCGTCTCGTCGAAGTCGCGGCGCAGGTCGCGCACGCGCAGGTCGCCGGCGCCGTCGGCATCCGTGCAGACCACCCCGATGTACAGATAACGATCGTCGAAGACCACCCGCACCTCGGTCGGCTCACTCGCCAGCTCGCCCTGCTGGGGTTCCGCCTGCACGAAGGCGCTGGCGACCGCCGCGCGGGCCCACACCGGGTCGTCCACACGGCCGTCGATGACGGGAGACACGTCGGCCCGGCTGGCGCGCAGCTCGATTGGCACGGCTGGCGGCGGGAACGCCTGCGGCGCCTGGGCGAAGGACTGAGGTGCGGACCACGACCACGCGACGACGACCGCGCACCACACACCGGCTCCGAGACGCATCCCGCAGTGTTGCAGCGGGGGACGGGCGTGTCGCGCGCGACCACACGGATGGACGCATTCGCCCGCCATCTGGGCGAGATCGCCGAACCGCCGGCTGCCCGCTTGCGACGGGCGAGAGTGTCGACTGGCGGACCGGTCAACCCTGGCCGGGTGGTCGTGGGCCGTCGCCCGAGCCTCGGCGAGGCTCCGCCGAGGCAGCCGCGCACGCGCCTGGGCCGATCCGGGCGTCGTGCGTCACCCGGAGCAGCGCGCAGTTGCGTTCGGCGGCGTGGCTGACCAGCAGGTCGATTGTCTCCTGCTATGTGATGGGGTCGAGCCGTGAGGTCGGTTCGTCCGCGAAGATGAAGGCCGGTGACAGCAGGAGAACCCGCAACAGGGCGAATCTCTGCAACTCGCCGCCTGATACCTGATGGGGGTGTCGTTCGAGCAGGACCGGGTCGAGCCGGAGCCGGTTCATCAGGCGCTCGACCTCGCTGGGATCAAGCCGGTGTCTGGCGACGAGATCGTCCCATCGACGCCAGCAGTGAGACTCGGGGTGGAAACGCGGCCGGCGGGTCCTGATAGAGTTTTTGGAACCGGATGGACGGAATCTCCGGCTTCCGTCGAACCGTGCCTGCATCGGCGCGCATGACCCCGACCAGCACGTGCCCGAACGTAGTTTTCCCCGTGCCGCTGCGGCCGACGACCGCCAGCCGCTGTCCAGCGCACACCTCCACATCAAGATCTGCGAACAGCGTTCTGGGGCCATAACGTTTGGTCAGGCCCGATGCCCACACAATCGGCTCGCCAGTTCTGGGCGTCGGCCGGGCAGGCCACGCCGACGGTTCTGCCGCCAGCAGCCGCCGAGTGTATTCGTGCCGCGGCGCCACGAGCATGACCTCGGCCGGGCCCTGCTCGACGAACACGCCGTCGAGCATGACGGCCACGGTGCCGCCGAGCGCCCGGGCCACCGAGACGTCGTGCGTAATGGTCAGCAGCGTCCGTCCACTCGTCACGACGCCTCGCAGCAC
>Ga0335394_10006455_pt1 | contig 13234 bp, 13 predicted proteins | sample MAT03_FD_205741 | JGI IMG/M metagenome (GOLD analysis project Ga0335394, IMG submission 205741) | Freshwater microbial communities from Lake Fryxell liftoff mats and glacier meltwater in Antarctica - MAT-03 (spades assembly) (version 2) ...
CACAGCCGCCACCCATCGAGGTCATCCTGACTGGCCTGCTCAACGAACTTGCGGATATGTCCGATCCGTTCACGCTCGTCCTCGATGATTACCATGAGATCACCACCCGGTCGATTGACCATGCACTGACATTTCTATTGGAGCATTCGCCTCCCCAGATGCAACTCGTCATCATCACCCGCGAAGACCCGCACCTGCCCTTACACAAGCTGCGCGCCCGCGATCAGTTGACTGAGCTGCGCGCCATCGACTTGCGTTTCACGCATAGTGAAGCCGCCAGATTTTTGACGCAAGCCATGGAACTGCGCCTATCGGCCGATGACATTGCCGCGTTGGAAACCCGCACCGAAGGCTGGATTGTCGGCTTGCAACTTGCCGCAATTTCCATGCGAGGGGTGTCCGACACCACTCGTTTTATCCAGACCTTTGCGGGCAGTCATCGCTTTGTTCTCGATTACCTGCTTGAAGAAGTATTGCACAAGCAACCCGCGAGTGTTCAGCATTTTCTGTTGCACACCTCCATTCTCAGCCGTTTGTCCGGTTCGCTGTGCGATGCCGTGCTGGGCACGCCGGATGCGACGGGGCAAAAGACGCTCGAATATCTGGAGCAGTCCAACCTGTTCATCGTCCCGCTCGACCACGAACGGCAGTGGTATCGCTACCATCATCTGTTTGCGGAGCTGTTGCGGCAACGGCTCTATCAGAGTTTCGCTCAGAGTCTCGCCTCGCCTACGCAAGCTGTACACGATGCGGACAGCATGAACGAGTTGCACATCCGCGCGAGCCAGTGGCATGAAGACAATGGCTTTGAGCTTGACGCGTTTCATCACGCCGCTGCTGCCGGCGATGTGGCGCGCGCCGAGCGTTTAATCGATGCGAAAGGCATTCCCTTGCATCTTCGCGGTGCGGCGATGGCCATATTGAATTGGCTGGAGTCGTTGCCGCTGGCGGTGCTGAACGCCAACCCCACGTTGTGGTGGCGACACGCTGCACTACTGCTGGTCAATGGTCAAACGACCGGCGTGGACGAGAAGCTGAACGCGGCCGAAGCCGCCCTGCAAGGGGCCGAGCTTGACGACCCAACCCGCGACCTGATTGGCCGCATTGCAGCCGCCCGGGCGACATTGGCACTCACCCGGTATCAGGCCGACAACATGCTGGCCCAGGCGCGGCGGGCATTGGACTATCTGCACCCCAATAATCTGTCCACCCGTGCGAATGCGTATTGGGCGATGGGATATGCCCATTTCCACCTCAAAGACTATGTCGCTTCCCGGCAGGCCTATACCGAGGCCATAGCGTTGGGTCAGGCATCCGGCGCGGTTTTCCCCTCTGTTTTGGCGATCATCGGATTGGGCAATGTACAGGCAGTGGATAACCAACTCCAGCTTGCCGCTCAGACCTTCCGGCGTGTTTTGCAACTGGCTGGCGAACAACCGCTGCAAATCATTTACGACGCGCATCTTGGCCTGGCCCGGCTGCATTACGAATGGAATGAACTGGATGCCGCGCAGAAGCACGGGGAACAAAGCTTGCAACTGGCACAGCAATATGACACCGTGATTGACCGATTCATCGTGTGCGAAGTGTTTCTGGCTCAATTGAAACTCGCGCGGGGGGATGTGGCCGGCGCGGAAAAGTTGCTGGCACAAGCCAATCTGGCCGCACACCAAAAAAACTTCGTGCATCGGCTGCCCGACGTGGCCGCCGCACAAGTGCCGGTGTTACTGCGTCAGGGCCGCCATGCGGAGGCGCTGCAACTCGCGCAAACGCACGTCCTTCACCTGAGCGAGGCACGGGTCTATCTGGCTCAGGGCGACACCTCTGCTGCACTGGCAGTGTTGGACACTGCGCGTGGACAAGCAGAGGCAAAGGCATGGGCGGACGAACGGCTCAACATCATGACGCTTCAAGCCGTTGCCTTGTACAGGCAGGGCGATACTGACACGGCGCTGCAACGGCTGGGCGAGGTGCTGGCGTTGGCGGAGCCAGAGGGGTTCATTCGCTTGTTTGTAGATCAAGGTCGGCCGATGGCGCAACTCCTGGCGGCGGCGGCATCGCATGGAATGATGCCGGATTACGTCGGCAAGTTGCTGGATGCGTTTGAGGCTGAACCCTGGACAAGTGAAAGCAAATTTCCTCAACCCGTTGTTGAGCCGTTGAGCCAACGCGAGCTGGACGTCTTGCGTCTGATCGCGCAGGGCCTCTCGAACAGCGACATCGGCGAACGGCTGTTTCTGGCGCTGGACACGGTCAAGGGTCACAACCGCAAAATCTTTGAAAAGCTCCAGGTTCAACGGCGTACTGAAGCCGTGGCGCAGGCGCGCAAGCTGGGATTGCTCTAACACCCCTCAACAACACTTTCGTGTCTATGCGGCAAGGCCGGATTGCCGCTATCGTGGCTACATCTTGAACGTGGAATCACGATTGCCGGACGAAACCCCGTCTGAACCCAATCCAAGCCAGGTTTCGCTCTACGAGCTGAAGCTTCAGGGGCATCTCGGCAATGAGTGGACCGAGTGGTTCGAGGGTGCAGTCATCGTCCCACAGGATAACGGCGACACGATCTTGACGTGCGCCGTGCGCGACCAAGCTGCGTTGCACGGCTTGCTGAAACGCGTGCGCGACTTGGGCATGACTTTGCTGGCGGTCAATTGCGTTTCAAGTCAACCGGACAGCGCGCCGGTCTTATTACTGCCAATCAAAAAGGAGAAAAATGAATGCCAACAGAACAGTGACTAATAAGATGGATACGAAAGTTTTGCTCTCAGCCCTGTGGATCGTTGTGATGATTAATATGCTGAAGGCCGATATTCTTTCGTTGTTTATTCCGGGGACGTTGGATGAGTTAGTGAGATTTGCGGGCGAAACTCCGATTACGCAACTCATGTTAGGCGGCGCGATCATCATGGAGATTGCTATTGCCATGATCATCCTTTCGCGTGTGTTGCCGTATCGGGTGAATCGTTGGGCCAATATCATCACGGGCGTGCTCATGATCGTGTTTGTGATCGGGGGTGGGTCGTCCTATCCTCACTACATTTTCATCGCAACTGTCGAAGTTATTTGTCTGTTAATCATCATCTGGAACGCATGGAAGTGGACGGGTGATGAAGCGTGGGACAGCCATGTAAGCTCAGCACGCGCCACCTCTCCCGGCTCCCCCAATGTTTAGTCAAGAGTCAATAGCGAGAAACTGATGAAGATGAAAGCGATTGTTTACACACACTACGGATCGCCCGACCAACTTCGGCTGGCAGAAGTTCCCAAGCCCACGCCCGCCGCCGACGAAGTGCTCATCAAGGTGCGCGCAACCGGCCTCAACGCCCGCGACTGGCGCATGTTGCGGGCCGACCCATTCCTGGTGCGGATGATGAATGGCTTGTTCAAGCCCAGGAACACGATTCTCGGTGCCGACGTTGCGGGCACCGTTGAGACAGTGGGGGCTGCCGTCACCCGGTTCCGGCCCGGCGATGCCGTGTTTGCAGAATTGTCTATTGATCGGTCGGGCGGTTTGGCCGAATACACCTGCGCGGCTGAGAACGCAATAGCGCCCAAGCCCGCCAACCTGAGCTTTGAAGAAGCGGCGGCTGTGCCAATGGCCGCCCTCACCGCTCTGCAGAGCCTGCGCGACGACGGCAAGGTTCAGCCGGGGCAGAACGTCCTGATCTACGGCGCAAGCGGCGGCGTTGGCACATTCGCTGTGCAGATGGCCAAAGTGCTGGGCGCGGAGGTCACGGCTGTGTGCAGCACCACGAAGATGGACATGGCGCGCGCGCTCGGCGCCGACCATGTGATTGACTATACGCGCGAGGACTTCTCGAAAAACGGGCGGCAATATGATTTGATTCTGGCCGCCAACGGAAACCGGTCGCTGTCGGACTACGAGCGTGCGCTCACACCCACCGGCATCTACGTGATGGCCGGCGGCGGCACATCGCAGTTGTTTCAAGCCATGCTTCTGGGGCGCTTCAAAACCAAGGCGGGTGGCAAGACCATGCGATCGGTCTCCGCGCATTCCAGCCAGGCGGATCTGGTGCTCATCACAGCGCTGTTGGAGGCGGGCAAGATCAAGCCAGTGATGGACCGGTGTTACCCGCTGAGCGAGACCGCCGAGGCGTTCCGCTATCTTGAGGAAGGCCACGCCAAGGGAAAAGTCGTCATCAGCGTCGGGCAAAGCGGCGAATAACAGCCTGCACACAAGCACAGATCAAACCATGGCAGACGCTCAGATAACACTTGCAGGTGTATGGATAGCCCTCATGCTCACCTATCTCTTGGGCGATGTCCTGCGCATATTCAGCGGCGACTTCAAAGCGGGCGAGATCGGCGGGGTGCGAGTCACCCAGGCCATGTGGCTGGGAATCGCCGTGTTGATGCTCATCCCGATCCTCATGGTCGTCCTGACGCTCACGTTGCCGCAGCCTGTGAACCGTTGGGCAAACATCATCGTTGCTGCATTCTTCTTCTTGTTCAATCTGGTCGGGTTGCCCACCTATCCATCCGCGTATGACAAATTTTTGATCGTTGTCGGGCTTGGATTCAATGTGCTGACGGTCTGGTATGCGTGGACGTGGAGCTAAATAGGAAAAATGATTTTGATGAAGGCAATTGTTTGGACCGCATACGGCTCGCCGGATGTGCTTCAACTCAAGCAAGTCGAGAAGCCGGCACCCAAAGACAACGAAGTCCTGATCAAGGTCTACGCAGCGACAGTGACGTTGGGCGATTGCGAAATACGCCTGCCTGCCCGAGTCGTATCCGAAGTTGAAGCGGGCCAACATGACCTACGATGAAGCCGCCACGGTACCCACCACCGGCGGCATAAACGGCTTGCACATGCTGCGCGTCGCGAACGTTCAAGCCGGTCAACGTGTCTTGATCAACGGCGCAGGTGGCAGCATCGGCATATACGCAGTGCAGATCGCCAAGTTGTTCGGGGCGGAGGTGACGGCCGTGGACAGCGCAGGCGCATCCAAAATGCGTGGGCAAGACTATAATGGTGCTCAGCAGGGCCTATAGCTCAATGGCAGAGCGAGGCGCTCATAACGCCCAGGTTCTAGGTTCGAATCCTAGTGGGCCCATGCACAATTGGCCGCCCTGTTTTGCTGAATTCGCAGCGAGAAGTCAACTGCCCGTTGGCTCATCCATCGCTTTACCGTTCTATGCTCGCGTTTTTGCAGTCGTTTAACATCGCCTTGCCGGGCCTTGTTCCAATCCTCTTCATCGTCTATTGTGCCGTCAGCCTGGTCTTCATCGTCATGGAGAACAAGGAACCCAAGACGACGCTGGCCTGGATTCTGCTGTTTTGGATTCTTCCCATCTTTGGGTTGCTGCTCTACTTATTTGCCGGCCGTGGCCACAAAACGTTTAGCCGCGAGCGTAAGCTGCTCAAGCAACTTATCACCAACGAATCGCAACCCAACCTGCTCGGGCTTTTGCAACAGCAGGATGAACGCCTGACACGCGGCGGTTTGCTCTCCATCGATCAGCAGCGCGTGGTGCAAATGCTGATCCACAACTCATACTCGTTGCTGACCCTGCACAACGAGGTCGAGATTTTGCAGAACGCGGCCGAGAAATATCCCCGTCTGTTGCAGGCCCTGCGCGGCGCGCAATATTGCATTCACCTGCAGTATTACATCTGGGAATCTGATGCCTTTACCGAAGAGGTCAGGGACATTCTGATCGAGAAGGCGCGCGCCGGCGTTCAGGTGCGCGGCCTGTATGACTGGGCCGGTTGTCTTGGCTCTCTCAGTCCCAAATATCTCAAGGACTTGCGTGATGCCGGTGTCGAGATTCATCCCTACCTGTCACTCGGTTTCGGCACCATTCACAACATCGGCTATCGCAACCACCGCAAGATTGCCGTGATCGACGGCGACATCGGCTTCGTGGGGGGCATGAACCTGAGCGCCGAGCACTTGACCGGTGGCAGGCATTTCACCTCATGGCGAGACACGCACGTTCGGGTGAGGGGCGAGGGCGCGGCCGCGTTGCAGGCCGCCTTCAGCGTAGGTTGGTACAACACCACCGGCCAGACCCTCGACGACCCCAAGTTGTACGCGCATTCAAGGCCCGAATCGATTGTGCCGTTGCAGATTGTGTCATCGGGCCCGGACTCGGAGTGGGAGGCCGTGCGGCAGTTGTATTTCAAGCTGATTACGAATGCGCGGCATCATGTGCTTATCCAGTCGCCCTTTTTTATTCTCGACCCCACCATGTCCGAGGCGATCAAGGCAGCCTGTCTGTCTGGCGTGGATGTGCGCATTATGCTAGCGCCGCGCGGTGGCGTGTATCAGGTGCCGTATCGCGCCGCGCTCACGTATTGCGCCGATATGTCGCGGGCCGGGGCCAAAATCTTCTTTTACCAGAATGGCTATCTGCACGCCAAAACCATCATGGTGGACGGCGAGATGTGCAGCATCGGCACTGCCAACATGGACATTCGCAGCTTCAGTATCAACTACGAGACGAACGCCGTTCTCTACGATCTCAAGCTGACCCAGGAGCTGGAGCAGGACTTCCATGCCGATCTGGAAAATTGCATCGAGTTTCACTGGTGGGAATATCGCATGGAGCCGTGGCTGGTGCGTCTGCGCGATTCGATGTATCGGCTGTGTTCGCCGTTGCTATGAGGGCAGGTTTGAGGGCGGAGTGTTTAGTTTTTAGTAATTCGTAGTTAGTTAAGAATGCACCCTGTGTTCGGTGTGCTAACTCCCCGGCGTGTTCTGCTGGTTATTTGCGCAGTACAGCCATCAACGCACCATTCACCCGCTGTAACTCGTCCGGCGCAATTCGAATCAGTGCCTGTTCACTGCCGCCACCAGCGTAGACTGTGGCCCGCTCAAGCACACGCTCATCCATCAGAAAGGTTGCCTCGAAGCCAAAGGGGGGGGTGCCGCCGGCGGGATAGCCGGTGTGCGCGAGCATTTCGGCTGGCGACGCAATGCTGAGTTTGCCGAGGCCGGCCGCGTCCTGCACCTTGGTGCGGTCGGCTCGATCTTCGCCCTTCACTATCGCCACAACGATCCGGTTGGTCTTGCTGATGAAGCAAATGCTCTTTACAAAGTCTTCCAGCGTTGCGTTCACCGCCAGCGCGGCCTCGGCCACCGAGTGCGTCGATTGCTGAAAAATCAGTTGCTCGGCCTGGATATTACGAGCGCGAATGTGGTCGGCGAGTTTGGCTTCATACAGCGTGTTCATGGTTCGTTGATGCGTAATTCTAAGAGCGTCGACGTAGACGCCGACGATTACGTAAACGTTCACGCCTACGTGCACGATCACGTAAACTCTCTCCATGCGAATCATCATCATCGGCGGCCGAGGTCATGTCGGCACCTACCTTGTCCCACGCCTGGTCGAAGCCGGCCACGAAGTCGTCAACGTGTCGCGCGGCGAACGCGCGCCCTACCAGCCGCACGCCGCCTGGCAGCAGGTTCAGCAGGTTACGCTGGATCGGGCCACAGCCGAGGAAGCCGGCACGTTTGGGGCGCAGATTCGCGATCTGAAACCCGATGCCGTCATCGACATGATCTGCTTCAAGCTGGATAGCGCGCGCCAGTTGGTCGAAGCTTTACGCGGCCATGTGCAACACTTTCTCCACTGCGGCACCATCTGGATTCACGGCCCCAGTGTTCAGGTGCCGACCACTGAGGAGCAGCTGCGTCGGCCGTTTGGCGAGTATGGCATTCAAAAAGCCGCCATCGAAGCCTACCTGCTGGATGAGGCGCGCAAACATGGCTTCCCGGCCACGTTGCTGCACCCCGGCCATATCGTCGGGCCGGGCTGGAATCCCTTGAACCCTGCCGGCCACTTCAACCCGCATGTGTTCGAGGTGCTGGGTCGGGGTGAAGCATTGGCGTTACCCAATTTTGGTTTGGAGACGGTGCACCACGTGCATGCCGATGATGTAGCCCAGTCGTTCATGGCCGCACTCTCGCATTGGAGCACGGCCGTGGGCGAGAGTTTTCACGCCGTCTCGGCACAGGCACTGACGTTGCGTGGCTATGCCGAGGGCATGGCGGCCTGGTTTGGTCAGCCGGCGAATCTTTCGTACCGACCCTGGGATGAATGGCGCACCACGGTGTCGGAAGCCGAGGCCAAAGCGACCTGGGACCACATCACCCACAGCCCGAATTGCAGCATTGCCAAAGCTCAGCGCCTGATCGGCTACCAGCCGCGGTATAGCTCGCTGCAGGCCGTGACCGAGGCCGTGCAATGGCTGTTGGCCCATGCCGTCATCCAGACCCAGTAGTTAAAAATCTGTAGAGATGATCTAAATCGTGAAATCGGAATTTTGGACAGAATGACAGAATGCACATCAAAAGGGCTGGAAAATCCGGGTCCCATTTTGTTTATTCTGTCATTCTGTCCAAAATTCTTTCTGATTCTGCTGCCCATTTTTAACTGATGAGACTGAGTAGTTCAAGGTAAGTGATCAGCGCGATTGACTGCGGAACAGGGCCGGGGTTTGGCCGCAACGTTGTTTATAAAACTTGATCAAGTTGGTCGGCTCATCAAACCCAGTTTGCTCGGCAATGATCTTGATCGGCAAATCGGTATGGGTCAATAAGCGCTTGATTTCAAGAATGACCCGGTCGTCCACAAACGTCTTGGCCGGCTTGTTGACCACGGTCTGGGTCCACTGATTCAGTAATTTTGGCGTGACTCCGAGCTTGATTGCATAGTCCTTGACGTTGTGTGTCTGGGCGAAATCCTGCTCCACCTTGTCTTTGAAGCGGATAAATTCGGGATATGCTGCCAGTGCACCCGGTGTAGATTCAGTTTGTTTCAGATGCTCAGCGCGTAGCAAAATGTCGCGCAACAAGTCCTGTTGAAGTTGTGCGGATTGAGTGGTTTTGTACTCGCGCAAGATCTCTTTGAACAGAGACAAAAAACGTTGGTAATCGTCGTCCTTGAGTTGAAGTCGGGGAGATTGTAAGGATGCGTCGAGGATGCGGCAGTGCTGCAAAATAGGCTGATCTTCCTGGCCCTGGTACAGAAAAGCCCTGGTGAACAAGATCATGAACGCATCACTGGTGGGGTTGATGTGAAACTGTTGAACTTGGTTTGCGGCCACAAATAGCAGGGTCTGCTTCTGATAGAGATGCGGCTGAAAATCAACCGTGTGGATTCCCTCGCCATGCGTAAACAGCATGGCAAGGTTGAAGTGAACCCGCTGCGCCGCAGTCATCTGCGCCGCAGTCATCTGCGCCGCAGTCATCTGCGCCGCAGTCATCGAGTGAATTGAACGCGGCTGATAGAACTGTTGGAGGGTGAGCACGTCCAGCTCAATTGCCGTTCTGGTTCGATTTAAAAAGTGAATGTCCAGGATTTGTGAGGACATGGGTAAGGGATGTTTGCGCCACTAAAATAGCCCGACAATTTTGCCATCCACGAAATCTACGTTTTCGTAGGCCGGGTGAGCACTGAGTCCCGGCATGGTGCGCATGTCGCCGCACAAGGGATACAGGAAGCCCGCGCCCACACTGGCGCGAATGTCGCGAATCGGCAGGCGGTAGCCCGATGGCGCACCCAGCCGCTTTGGATCGTGCGAGATGCTCAGATGGGTCTTGGCCATACAAATCGGCAATTGATCAAACCCGAGCCGGGTGAATTGCTCAATCTTGCGCTCGGCTTCGGGTGCATAGTCCACGCCCTCGGCCCCATAAATTTCGCGCGCAATCGTCTCGATCTTGGTCTTGATGGGCTGGTCGAGTGGGTAAAGAAACTTGAAGTCTTTGGGCTTCTCGCACGCGGCCACCACCGCTTTGGCCAGTTCAATCCCGCCCTCGCCGCCATCCGACCACACCCGCGACACATAGGCATCTTCCGCCCCGGCTTCCAAAGCGCAGCGGCGAATTAAGTCGGTCTCGCGCTCGGTGTCGGTGGGGAAGTGATTTATGGCCACCACCACCGGCACGCCAAACTTGCGCGCATTTTGAATCTGGCGGATCAGGTTGGCGCAGCCGAGTTCGAGCGCCGGCAGGTTTTCCTCCACCAGCTCAGGCGGCAGCGGCTTACCGGCCACGATCCTGCCCACACCGCCATGCATCTTCAGCGCCCGCACCGTCGCCACCATCACCACGCAATCCGGCGTCAACCCCGAGTAGCGGCACTTGATGTCCATGAATTTCTCCATGCCCATGTCCGCGCCAAAGCCGCTTTCGGTCACCACATAGTCGGCCAGTTTCAAGGCCAGTTGGTCGGCCACGATGCTGCTGTTGCCGTGGGCGATATTGGCAAACGGCCCGCAGTGCACAAACACCGGCGAACCCTCCAGCGTTTGCATCAACGTCGGCATCAGGGCGTCCTTGAGCAGCACCGTCATCGCGCCGGCCACTTTAATGTCCTCGGCCGTGACCATGTGCCCGTCCCGGGTCAGCGCCAGCACCATGCGGCCCAGCCGTGCGCGCAGGTCTTCGATGGACGTGCACAGCGCCAGAATCGCCATCACTTCGCTGGCCACGCTGATGTCGTAGCCGGTATTGCGGGGGATGCCATCCTGGGGCGTGCCCTGGCCAATGGTGATGTTGCGCAGGTAGCGATCGTTGATGTCGACCACGCGCCGGACCATGATGGCCGCAGGGTCGATGTTCAATTTGTTGCCATGAAACACAGCGTTGTCCACGGCCGCGCACATCAGGTTGTGCGCGGCACTGACGGCGTGAATGTCGCCGGTCAGGTGCAAATTGAACTCCTCCATCGGCACCACCTGTGCATAACCGCCACCGGCTGCACCACCCTTGATGCCGAACGTCGGCCCCATACTGGGCTGGCGAATGCAGGTGAAGACGCTTTTGCCGATGTGATGCAGCGCCTGTGCCAGGCCAATCGTATTGGTGGTTTTGCCCTCGCCCAGCGGGGTCGGCGTGATTGCGGTGACGTCAATGTATTTGCCGTCGGGCCGGTTCTTGAGCCGCTCGCGCACGTCCAGATGCACCTTGGCTTTGGTGCGACCATAGAAGTCCAGGTCGTCTTCAGTCAGGCCAATCTGGGCCGCGATCTGCTTGATGGGAATAATCTCAGCCGCCTGAGCAATCGCTAAATCGGAGGGAACAGGGTTGATGCGCTTCATGCCAGCGCGGATTCTACGAGGTTGTTGCGCCGTGGGAAACCGTTTGTCGCAAATCTCAGACCGATTCGAAAGTCCGTTGTGCGCAATGTAGGGGCAAAGCAGCGGGCTCGTGTATGGGTTAGATCTGAGATGAGCCCGCTGCTTTGCCCCTACGCAAGTCGCTCGGACGGGGTCACGCGTCCGTATGTCAAGCGACTTTGTAATAGCCCTGCCTTAAATGTCAGGAACTGGCCAAGGTTGTCCTAAGCAATGTGCTTATCATAGTCATCGTTGTTCTCGACAGATAGGACAATTACATTGCACCAAGGAGTATCAGCATATGGCGACAGGAATTTTGATCGGATTTGTAGTGTGGTTTGTGATTAGGTTTGTGTTGGGCGGCTTTTACATCGTTGCACAAAACGAGAAGGCGGTGAAGACTAGCATGGGCCGGGTCCTGCGGTTGGGGAATCAAAAGGTGGTCGACGGCCCTCTGGGTGAGACGTTGCGGCCCGATGAGCGCGAGCGCTACCCCTATCCCCAGGTCAAAGTCATCAACCCCGGCGGCCCCTATTTCAAATGGCCGTGGGAAAAGATTTACAAGGTCTCCATCGCCACCCAGACGATCAATATGGCCGCAGATCTGGAGGATACCGATGCCAACAATCGCGGCGAGATTCTCGAAGCCGTGACCAAGGACCAACTCAACACCGGCTTGCAAGGCCAGATTCGCTATCGCGTCAGCGAGCAGAACCTGTATGCCTATTTCTTCGGCGTCAAGCGGCCGCTGGTCCACGTCATGGGCTACTTCGTCTCCATTTTGCGCGAGCGTATCGCCAACTTCGAGGCTCCCAAGACATTGGTTGAAGATGCCACTGCACTGGCCCTCAGCAATGTAGCTGGCGTGTCCATCAATGACCTGCGCAAGAACATGGGCAATCTGAACGAGCACATGGATCGCGAGTGCCGTTCGTCCACCGCGCGCTATGGCATCGAATTGGATGCCTCGCTCATCACCGCCATCGACCCGCCGCAGGAAGTCGAGTCGGCATTGGCCGCCATCAACACCGCCCACAACCAGGTCAGCGCCGACATCAGCCAGGCTCAGGCCATGGCCGACCAGAAGCTGGTGCAAAGTCGCCGCGCGGTCGAGATCGAAACGTTGAATGCCCAGGCCGAGGTGGAGCCGTTGCGGGCACTGGCCGAGCAGTTGGAGAAGCTAAAGCAAAGCGGCTCCGAAGTCATGCCGTCGTATCTGCGAAACGTGCGGCTGCGGCTGTTTAACAAGGCTCAGCGCACCATTTTGGAGGTGAAATAAGCATGATCACTGAATTGTTAGCGTTCATCTTTGATTCAGTCGGCATGGTCGGCATCGCCATGGTGACGTTTCTGGCGTTGTCCGTCGGTCTGCCCATTGTCTTGGGCATTCTGCGCTTCCTGGGCATCTACGCCATTGTGGAAGAGGGAACCACCCATGTGTATACCCTGTTCGGAAAAGTCGTGCTGCTGCTCAACGAGCCGGGGTTGCAAATTCTATGGCTCAAAATGGGCCCGCGCGCATTTCTGGTGCGCTGGCTTGGCGAGCTCAAGATCGTCGACACGCGCCTCGATCAGCAATATTTGCGCAGCCAGCCGGTGAACAGTGAAGAAGGCGCGCCGATGGGCATCGGCGTGTGGTACGAGATGCGCGTCAGCGACCCAGTCTCGTATCTCTTCAAGAATGCCGATCCCAAAGGCTCGCTGGCCGCCAACGTCAGCAACGCCGCCATTCAACGGCTGAGCAATCTGCCCCTCGATACCATGCTGCAAGATCGGCACGCCATGAGCCAGGCTGTGCGCGATGAAGTCTCGCCGCGTTCGCAGGAATGGGGTTACCGGCTTGGCTCGATCTACATCCGCAAAGTTCACTTTCGCGACGTCCAGATGATTCGCCAGATTGAACAAAAAGTGGTGAACCGGCTGCGTCAGGTGACGGCGGGTATCTCCCAGGACGGTGCCAACCAGGTGCGCGTCATCGCCAGCTCGGCCGACCGGCGCGCGGCCGTGGAGTTCGCCAAAGCCCGTGCGCTGCGCCCCACCATCGTCGGTGCCGCGCTACAAGACATCGGCAAAGATCCCATCGTGCTCAATGCCATGTTCGAGGTGTTGGAACTGGAGCGCCTGATCGAGGGCAAC
>Ga0335394_10006458_pt1 | contig 13232 bp, 9 predicted proteins | sample MAT03_FD_205741 | JGI IMG/M metagenome (GOLD analysis project Ga0335394, IMG submission 205741) | Freshwater microbial communities from Lake Fryxell liftoff mats and glacier meltwater in Antarctica - MAT-03 (spades assembly) (version 2) ...
CTGACAGCGGCTTCTTTGGACAAGCCGAAACCGGCAGCCTGACCCGCCTCATACCCCAGGTTGCGCTGCTTCCAGGCGCCCTCATCGGAGAAGCTGAACAGCACGCCTTTTTCTTGCAGGAGAGCCGCTGTCTTGAACGGCTGATCCACGTCTTCATCGTCGCGGCTGGGCAGTCGCTGGGTACGACCGAGGATGACCGATATGTTGTGAATTTTCAAAAAATCAGCGACAAGCCAGGCATCGTTCCCGCCCACCAACACGGTGCGAAAGCCATAATTTTCAGCAAACAGCACGGCTTCCTGAATCGTTTTTGCATGATCCGTGTGGACAAAAAACGTTTGCTTTTGGTCAAAAAGACCGCGCATTGCTTCAAATCGCAAGTTTTTTACCTCCGGTGCGGGCTGTTGGGAATAGGCGCGCGCTTCGTCAAAAAAGCGGCGAAGAGCCTGCACATCTTTGTCGTACTGTTCGTTTTTTTTCATCTCCGGATTGCCGGTTTCGAAGCCGCCGAAATTGCGGAGCACCGGCCAATTGAGATGAAGTCCTTCATCAGCGCGAATGACGGCATCTTCCCAGTTCCAGGCATCGAGTTGAACGACCGAAGAAGTACCGGATACCGTACCGCCCTCCGGCGTAATCTGCGCCATCAGGATGCCATTGGAACGGACCGTCGGAATGACTTCGGAGTCGGTGTTGTAGGCGACCAGTGCACGGGCGTTGGGGTTAAAACTGCCAATTTCTACAAAATCCTGCGTGGAGCGCACGGCATCCACCTCGACCAGGCCCAGGCGGGTGTCGGGCGCGATAAAACCAGGATAGACGTGCTTGCCCGTAGCATCAAATATTTTTCCGTACTTGCTTCGGTCAAGGCGAATGGTGGTGGCATCGGCGACAAGCGTCAGTTTGCCCCCCTCGAATCCGATCGCGCTGTTGGCAATCACGCTCCCATTCCCTAAGTGAGCCGTTGCCCCCAGGATGAGAATGGCTGCTTTTTGTGGCGGCGCCGGAACAGGTGCCTGTGCAGAAACAGAAATGAAGGAGAGCAGGAGCAGTGAAAAAAGGAGCGTGGAAAATCTGCACATGGGCATTTTAATCGTTAAAGATAGACATCGCAAATGTAGTCAACTCATTCCTATGAAAAAAATCACGGCCCTCCTCGTTGACGATGAAATCAGTGCCCTGAACACCTTGCGGGGCATGTTGGGCGAATATTGCCCGCAAGTGCAAGTCCTGGCAGAAGCCACCTCCGTGGAAGAAGCGCTGCAAGCCGTGGGGGTATACGACCCACAGCTGGTATTTTTGGATGTGCAAATGCCCCCTTTTGGCGGCGGGTTTGATTTTTTGCAGCAAGCGGCCCCGCGATCGTTTGGGGTGATTTTTACCACTGCCCACCCGCAATATGCCCTGAAAGCCATCAATATGGTCCAACCCTGGGCCTATCTGCTGAAACCCTACAGCGTAGCCGATCTGGTAAGCGCCGTACAGGTGGCTTACGACAAGCTCCGCATGTCGGGCAACCAGAAAAGCCTGATCATTCCCGACAGCCGAAAAGGCAATATCGTGCTGCGGCTGACCGACATCCTTTACCTGGAAGCCGACGGCAACACCACCGATATTTTTGTGCTGCGCTCGGATAAAATTGAAAAAGTGATGGCTTCGCGCACCCTGGGTTCGCTGGAAGCAGAACTGCCGGAATCGATTTTTTGCCGCCCGCACCACAGTTATATCGTGAACATGGGACGCATTGAACGCTACGAACAAACGGGGCGCAACGGCCTCATCTACCTGCCCATGGGCGCTTCTATCTCTATTTCAGTATTAAAAATGGAACACTTTGAAGCCAGGTTGGCCACCTTCCTGGGACAATGAGTTTTGCTAAAATCTGCCGAATCACCAGGCAACTCTTGCAAATTTCGGGTAAGGTGTACCTTTGACATTCCGCGCTGCCATGCAGCACCGTTGCCCAAGGTCCTTTGACCCGTTCATCCTTTTTGAAAGTTTACGATCCAAAAATATGCTTCGAGTTCTCTCCTTTCTCGCCTGTTCGCTCTTTTTGTTGTACCGGGCCGACGCCCAATGCCAATACCACCTTGCTTTGTTCGATGGCTTCGGCGACGGCTGGACAGGCGGCAAAGTCACCGCTGTCAATGGCGTACTGAGCACTGACCTGACCCTTGCCACAGGCAAATCCGACACCCTCTCGTTCGATGTGCAGGGCGGCATCCCGCTTCAACTCTTGTGGACCGCCGGCTCCGATGATTCTGAAGTTTCATTCGTGCTCTATGATAACCTCTGGGAGGTCGTCTACACTTCGAAGCAGCCCTTTGTTGCCGGCCAGGTATTCGAAGGACTGGCGGAATGTTTTAATTGCGCAAAGCCAAGAAATGCCTACATCGAAAACGTGTATGACGTGCGCACCAAATTGCGCTGGCAGCAGGGCGGCACAGCCCCTGTTTCGGGCTGGCTCGTGGTATACGGTCCGCCCGGGTTTTCGCTCACGGGCGGTGAGGGCGACACCTTGATCGTGACGACCCCCAAGGCGGAAATCACAGGTTTGCAGAAGAAAACCGGCTATGATGCCTATGTGATCCAGCAATGTGGCCCCTTTGATTTCAGCCAGGCAGTAGGACCCTTTTCGTTTGTAACTTATTACACCAATGACGTGGGGATCAGTGCGGTGGTAACGCCGCAAAGCAGCTGCGACATTGGGACCGCTACGGTCTCCGTGCGCATGAACAACTATGGCTCCGACCCACAATCCCTCATTCCCTTCAAATACAACGTGAACGGTGTAGACGCAGGGGTGAGCCAACCACAGGATGGTTTTTATACCGGTGTGCTCGGCAAAGACAGCAGCGATGTCATAGAGTTTGATCTGACCTATTCTTTCTTGACGCCCGGTGAATATGAAATTGCTGCTTATACCCAGTTGGAAGGCGACGAGGACGCTTCCAACGACACCGTTTTTTATTACGTAAACAATCGCCTGGAGCCTGCGTATTCCCAAAATTTTGAAAAATGGGACGGCGGCTGGACGGTGGATACGGCAAGCCAAAATCCTTCCTGGCAATTCGGAACACCCGCCAAACCCGGGTTCGAAGGGGCCGCCAGTGGCAAAAATGCATGGATTACCAGCCTGACCGGAACGTACAACCTGAATGAAAAATCTTTCCTGAACTCGCCCTGTTTCGACTTTTCAAAACTGACGAGCGACCCGGTAATTCAATTCTCTTTGAATTATGATCTGGAATCTGAATACGACGGGGCCGCTTTGGAAATTTCCTTTGACAACGAAATCTGGGAAAAAGTAGGCGGCTTGAATGATGGCATCAATTGGTACAACGAATTGAATGTCAACAATAACCTCGGGGCAGTATGGTCGGGCACCAGCGACGGATGGACATTCACGCGCCGCAAACTGGTCGGAACCAAAGGCAAAAGCGAAGTGCACTTCCGTTTCCGGCTGGACTCCGATGGCGTTGTGCCCGCCGGAGGGATAGCCGTGGATGACATCCGCATTTTTGTGCCGCAAGCCAAAGACCTCACTGCCCTTGACCTTACGACCGAAGGCAATAGCACCGTTTGTGGCCTGGCCGCCGATGTGGTGCAATTGTCGCTTGCCAACCTCGGCGCCGAACCTCAAAGCCCTTACCAGGTGGCCTACTCTATCAATGGGGGCACACTGGTCATAGAAACCATCATCACTGCGCTGGCTCCCGAACAACAGTCTGTCTACGAATTCAATACAACGTTCGACAGCCGCGACGGGCTCTTCACCATACGGGCCTGGACGCTGCTCTCCGGAGAAGAAAATCCTTCCAACGATACGGCCATCTATACCGTGGACCATCGTCCATTGCCGGTACCGTTCCAGGAAGATTTTGAGGGTACCACGGCCGTTCCTGCCGGATGGGTTACCGAAGGCTTCGTCACCAGCAGCCACAACAATGCGACCAACGTGCTGGCAACACAACTGGCCGCGTTCAACACCTCCTTCGAAACCGATTTGCCCCGCTATGGCTATATCAAAGCAGGAGATTCCCTGCGCTTTGACTACCGGATTGTGAACCCGTCCGGTTCAGCGGCGACTCCCTTGCAGGGCGGCAGTAAAATAGACGTGCAAATTTCCGACGACTGCGGCGACACGTACCAAACGGCGTTCACCATCAGCGCGCTCAACCATACCCCTACCCTCAACCTCAAAACCGTCAATGTCGGCCTCGATGCCTATGTGGGCAAAGCCATCTTTATCCGCTTCAAAGGCAGCTGGGGTGCAGGCGACTTTTTCTTTGACCTCGACAACATCAACCTGCGCGCCTGCGGGCCGAATATGGCGCTGTCCGCCACCACAAAGGGTGCATCGCAGGGGCAAAACAACGGCAGTGCCACTATTACGGTCGGCCTTGGCAACCCACCTTATCAATTCGTCTGGAGCACAGGTGATACCACGAGCAATCCCACGCTCACCGATTTGGCGATTGGCAACTATACCGTGTCGGTGACAGACTCGCGGGGCTGTTCGGATGTGCTGGCATTTTCCATCGGCATCTCGGCGATCAGTAATCTGCCCGGCCTGGCTTCTCTGCAACTCCAGCCCAACCCGACCGGCGGTGCTTCCTTGCTGGTCGCAGCGTTTGACCGGCCGGTGGATGGGCAATTACAAGTGCTCGATTTGCTGGGACGTCCGGTGATGGAGGTCAATTTTGCCGGGGCCACTGCGCTTTCTGAAACGATTGCGCTGGATAAACAGCCGACGGGTCTTTACCTGGTGCGGCTTGCTGTGGAAGGGCGGGTGATGACGCGGAAGTTGGTGAAGTGGTAGGGTTTTTTCATTAAAAAAAACGGCCGCTCCTCCTTAGAAGCGGCCGCATAAGGAACGCGGCACCAATAACTTAGTCATTTTAGGTCAACCATTTTTTCATCAGACAACACTATTTTTCTGCGAATAGTGGGGCTATTTAAAGAAAAATAGCGGCCGTATGATGGAACAAAGGGTGGCATCAAATGACTAAGTTATTGGTGCCGCGTTCCTAAGGGAAGTAGTTTTAGCAGTATTTGATTAAACCTGAAAATGTTGCGATCGCAAGGAGGAGGGAAGAACTTCACAAAGATGTTGCAGCAAGTCCGGGCGCTGCTTTCGATTCTACCGAAACGGTAAAATCACTGCCTGAATGGGAAAGGATGACACAAAAAAAAACGCAGCCCCCGAAGGGACTGCGTCAAAGAATTATTTTCAATGCCAATGGTTTGGAAAGTTTTTTTGCAGGCAGTAACTCTGGAATGGTTCGGAAGAACATTAGCCGATGCGCCGACGTACTCTACTTTGCTGACAAATTGGGAGAGTGTATTCTGAAGATCAAAAGGGGGTTCGTTTGTTTTTTTAGTGAAATACAGGGTACGCCTTATTTTTTCAACCTCTTTACTGTCACAAAGAAGCCGAAAATCAAACAAATATACCCAATTAAATAAATAACTGTGCAGGTTCGGTGCACAATCGTGTAACTGGAGCAGGCAAAAGCGAAAAAATACAGGTTTTTTGACCACTTTTCGTACCTTTTCGCACTTCAAGTTCCTCATGCGTCACTGCACCGTTTATCTGTTTATCTGCTTTTGGCTCAGCACGGCTGCTGCTCAAACACCTGCCTATTTGCATTATACCGTGCGAGACGGGCTTCCTGCCAATCTGGTGCATATTGGCTTGCAAGATCGGCAAGGATTGTTGTGGTTTGGCACGGAGAAAGGATTGGCCACGTTCGACGGCACCCGCTTTCGCTCGTTCGGGATGGCAGAAGGACTCCCCGACCCAGAGGTGCTCAACCTAAAAGAAGACCGTCGCGGACGGGTCTGGATCTCTTGCTTTCGCAAGAAACTGGCTTACCGCTATCATGGGCGCATCTTCACTGACCAGAACGACGCACTGTTTGACTCCCTCCATATCACGTCCGGCGTAGCGACTTTTTTTGAAGACCTCGATTCAAGTACATGGGTAGCCGGACAAAGCAGAAATGTCAATGTCCTGACTCAAAAGGGCGCGCGCAGTTTTTCTCCCAAACATCTGGTTGCAGAATTTTCCAGGATCGAGGGTAAACTGTTCGCTTTCGGTACTGGAAATATTATGACAGTGTCCGAAGATTTTAAAACAACCGCAGTATATACTTTTAAAAACGGTCTGGGTTCTGCCATATCGCCCTACGCAGGTGTGGCGGTAGCAGGCAATCGGGTGCTCTATGCTTTTGCAGACCGGCTCATCCTGCTTGAATGGAAGAGCGGACAGTTTCATGAAGTATGTTCTCATAAAGCGAAGGTAGGAAGGGTATTTTCTGATAGACAGGGCCGGTTTTGGGCGTGTTCCCTGAACGATGGTGCTTTTTGCTATGGATACCAGAACTCGGATCTCTCCAACCCGACGCACTACCTCAGAGGCAAAAAAACGACCTGTGTCTTTGATGATAGCCAGGGTACACTTTGGTTTTGCACCGCTGGCGACGGCATCTATGCGCTTCCCTTGAATACACCCATGATTTATGACCACAGATCCACGCGGCTCTCGTCGGAACATTTCACGGCATTGGGTCGTAGCCACGATGGCAAACTGCTATCCGGCGACGACGAGGGCAATTTTCAGATATGGACCGGTGACAGCGCTCAAAACATCGCGCTGGGCTCGCTGGATGGGTACAACCGCTGCCGACAAATCGTAACGACCGAAGACAATGCTCACTGGGTGGTGACCGATGAAAAACTTTACCGGATTAAAGATGGCCAAAGCCGCCAGGCTCCTCATCGTTACGGGCCCAAAGTTGTACTCGTGCAGCCCAAATTGTCGTGGGTCGGCACCTTCAGAAGTTTGGGCTACTATCCTGACAATTCACTTGACTATGTGGATATATCACATTCACGACGCACCACTGCACTGGGCGACGACGATTCCGGAAACGTGTGGGCAGGTGGCATCGAAGGGATTTATTCGCAGCGAGACACGTTTCAAAAAAACTGGGGCGATTCGTTTTTGCTCCTCAAGAGCCGCATTGTAAACATTCAGAATGCTGGCAGCGGCAACTTATGGATTGTCACCCCGGAAAGCGGGCTGCTGCGGGCAACCACCCGTGACGGGCAGATCCTATCGGTCGAGCGCCACGCACCGACCATTAAAAATATCCAGTCCCTCTATGCCGAGCCATCCGGCAATCTGTGGCTTTCCACCAACCGGGGTGTTTACGGACTAAACCGCAATAGACAGGTGATACACTTTGATCATTTCGATGGTTTGGCTGATGACGATGTGAACGCCGCTCTGTTCTACGGCGACACACTCTGGACAGCCACTGCTGCGGGTCTTACCCGCCTGTTGCTCCGTGCACCCAACACCGACAGCCTCTTTCCAACTTATATTGTTGAACTGCGGTATCAGCAACAAAGCCATATAACCATCCGGCAGTTGCTCGATACACTTCCCGACAAACGGACCATCCTGTTGCCTTCTGATGCATCGTTGCTCGAATTGAGTCTGGCTGGACTGGATTACCGGAGCCGGGGCAACCTGCGCTATGAATGTGTGCTCACCCGCTCACTACCGCCCTGGTACTGGTGTACATTTGACAACCTGATAGACTGGGCCGTAGAGGGTTTTGAGGCCTGGTCAGATACCACCTGGGCAGACGGCGGCCACTTGAAATTTGGCGTAGCCCTGCCTGCCGGTAAGTACACTTTACAAACGACCGCCCTGACGCCGGGCGATGTACGCAGCCAAAAACCGGATATTTGTACCTGGATCATGTGCCCGGCCTGGTACTCCGTGGTCTGGTTCTGGATAATTTTCTGGGGCACTGTTGTCTTTAGTGTATTTCGATTGTTACGCGCCCGGGCTGCTTTTTATCAATTGCGTGCATCCGCTTCCCAACTACAGTTGCAGGCCCTGCAATCGCAAATCAACCCGCATTTTGTGGGCAACAGCATCAATGCCATTCAGCAATTTTTTTACCCGCCCAATCCCATGAAAGCCAGCGCCTACATCGCTATTTTCACCGGGCTGCTGCGACGTACGCTGTTGTTTTCTGAAAGCACCTTCATCCCGTTCAGTGAAGAACTTGCCTACGACCGGGATTATCTGAAAATGATCGAACTGCGCTTCGGCGAAAAATTCAAATTCGATATCATTGGCGCCGACGACATACCGCCCGCTATGCCTTTCCCTACCATGCTGTTGCAGCCTATTTTGGAAAATGCCACCATGCACGGGCTTTCCCCCAAAAGCGTTTCCAAACTCGACCTTCTTTTTTTTGTTGAAAACCAGCATTTTGTATGCGTCGTGAAAGACAATGGCATCGGGTGGCGGGCAGCGCAGGAGCGAAAAAAGGAAACACATCCGATGCACCTGTCGAAAGGCATCGAGCTGCTGCGCCGCAAAATAGACACCCTCAACAGCCTTTACAATATTGGGCTCACGATGGAGATGGACGACCTTTCGGACCGCCAGCCTTCGGCGCATGGGACCTCTGTCACGCTCCGATTCAAAGTACCCGTACAGACGGCCAAAATCACTTGAACGCCTTGAACAGCCCGAAAAAAATAGCCAGCCAGATCAGGCCTTTGATGAGAAAAAACAAAAATCCAACGACGCCAAAGCGGCGTATCCATGCGGTCCAATTCTTTTTTTCCATGTTCAGAAACGATTTTTACGGGTTCAGTCAGTGATAGAAAATCTACTCGACAGGAGCGGGTTAGTTTTGCGTTCAGTTGTGAGGAACGCGGCACCAATAACTTAGTCATTTGATGCCACCCCTTGTTCCATCATACGGCCGCTATTTTTCTTTAAATAGCCCCACTATTCGCAGAAAAATAGTGTTGTCTGATGAAAAAATGGTTGACCTAAAATGACTAAGTTATTGGTGCCGCGTTCCTAACAAGATTATTTACTCCTTTCAATACTTATTTATGCAACGGTACGCACTCTTCCTATTATTCGCGCTCTTGATCGTCGGTTTGGTTTTTTCTGACTGCAAACATGATCCACTGGTTGACCCTTCTATTATTGATCCCGACGATCCACCAGTTATTGGGGCGGGAGGCAACACCTGTAGTCCCGACTCGGTCTATTTTCAAACCCAGGTTTTACCAATCCTTATCTCCAATTGTACCCAGAGCGGTTGCCACAATGCCCAAGACCGTAAAGAGGGCGTCGTGCTCACCTCTTACCAAAATCTGATGAGCACGGTTGAAAAAGTGAACAGTAACAACTGGGACAAAAATGAGTTGATGGAAGCGCTTCTGGAAAACGATCCGGACAAAAGAATGCCACTCGCTCCCAATGCGCCGCTTACACAGGCCCAGATCAATCTGATCGGCATCTGGGTCAATCAGGGCGCAAAGAACAACACTTGCACGGAGCAAACCGGCAATTGTGAACCCGCTACCGGTACTTATGCGGCTTTTGTAAAACCGCTCATTCAGGCAAAATGCCAGGGCTGTCACAGTGGAAGCGCCCCTCAGGGCAATATCAACCTTTCTACATACGTCAACACAAAGAACGTGGCAGTCAGCGGAAAACTGTACGCGGCAGTGGCTCGTACCTCCAAATGGATGCCGCAGGGCGGGACAAAACTGGATGCTTGCACCATCGCCAAACTTAAAAACTGGATAGATCTCGGCGCACTGGAAAACTAAGGAACGCGGCACCAATAACTTAGTCATTTGATGCCACCCTTTGTTCCATCATACGGCCGCTATTTTTCTTTAAATAGCCCCACTATTCGCAGAAAAACAGTGTTGTCTGATGAAAAAATGGTTGACCTAAAATGACTAAGTTATTGGTGCCGCGTTCCTAACTGACTTATCTTTGAGGCTAAAATAATTTATTTTTACGCTTTTCTAACACCATGAAAAAAACGATTTTTGTCCTCGGCACCCTGATGGCACTCGTATTTTTGCTCGCCGTGCCGCCTGGTTGCTACTTCGACAACGAACAGGAACTCTACGGGATTGACCCCAACGCTTGCGATACGACCGCAGTCAGTTACAGTGGCTACATCAAACCATTGATTCAAAACAACTGTCTTTCCTGCCACTCCGCTGGCGCCGTGCAGGAAAGTACACCACTCTCTACCCATGCCGACCTGAAAAATTACGCCGAACTGGGACTGCTCGTAGCGCGCACCAACGATGCTACTAACCCAATGCCGCAGAGCGGGCTGCTGCCAGAATGTGACCGCAATAAAATACGCGCCTGGGTCAATGCCGGTGCACCCAATAATTGAAAGACAAGCGTGCGCGCTTGAGAAATCCAATATCCTGCGTCAATTCAACATCATGAAAAAAATCCTTCTTTTTCTGCTTGCGGCTGGCCTGATCGGCGGCGCTTACGGCTATTATCTCTGGAACAAGCCGCACGAGGACATGGGCGCATCCAAAGCCGAAGCCACCCTCTCAGCAGCCGACCTGCTCCATGACTTCACCGCTGATGAAAATGCAGCCAATACCAAATACCTCGGAAAAACCATCGCGGTCAGCGGTAAAGTCAAAGAAACCAGTATCGAAGACGGCGTGGTAAAAATAATGCTGGAGGCAAGCAACGAGAACTTTGGTGTCTATTGCGCCCTTGACTCGGCTTTTCAGCACCCCCGAAAAAACTTTCCCACCGGCGAACAAGTCACACTCAAAGGCAAATGCGACGGCATTAACCTGGATGTGCAACTTTCCCGCTGTGTGGAAGTGAAGTAGATTTAGGAACGCGGCACCAATAACTTAGTCATTTTAGGTCAACCATTTTTTCATCAGACAACACTATTTTTCTGCGAATAGTGGGGCTATTTAAAGAAAAATAGCGGCCGTATGATGGAACAAAGGGGGGCATCAAATGACTAAGTTATTGGTGCCGCGTTCCTTAATATTCAAAAACCTTTTTTGCACATGAAAAAATTAATGTTTGTTTTGGCCATGCTGCTGGCGTTCGGCACTTCAGCATTTTCTCAAAAATTCTTCACCCGCGACGCGAAGATCAAGTTCAACTCTGACACGCCGATGGAAAAGATCGAAGGCGTGAACAAGAGCGCTACCTGTGTGCTGGATGCGGCCACCGGCAAAATGGAGTGGAAAGTGCTCATCAAAGGCTTTCTGTTCGAAAAAGCCCTGATGCAAGAGCACTTCAACGAGAACTATTTGGAATCGTCGAAATACCCGAACGCGACCTTCTCGGGCGCCATCACCGACCTGAATGAAGTGAATTTTGCTAAGGATGGCACTTACACAGCCAAAGTAAAGGGCAAAATGACGATTCACAACGTCACAAAAGACGTGGAAACGACCGGCACCATCCAGGTCGTCGGCGGCAATCTTGAAGTACAGACTAATTTCGGTGTAGCCTGTGCCGACTACGACATCTCTATTCCTTCGGTGGTCAAAGACAATATCGCCAAAGAAATCAAAGTGATGGTGAATGCGGTATTGAAGCCGATGAAATAGAAAAAGTTTGAGCGTTTATCAAAAATCAATTCTTTATGAAAAAAGCTTACCTACTGACCTTCTTTTTTATCCTTTTCACTGCTTCTCTGCTGTCTGCGCAGGAAGGTGATTTGCTCTCGCTGTTAGGCGAAGAAAAAACAACGGACTATACAATTGCCACGTTCAAAACCAACCGGATCATCAACGGTCACTCCATCGAGAACACGGCTGCCGGGGTGCTGGACTTCAAAATTTCGCACCGTTTTTCGCCCGTACGGCAAGGCGTGTACGACCTGTTCGGTTTGGATGGAGCCACCTTGCGCATTGGATTCGACTATGGCATCACGGACCGCCTCATGGTCGGTGTCGGGCGCAGCAGCCATGAAAAAATCATTGACGGTTTTGCCAAATACAAACTCCTCCGGCAGTCCAAGGGCGAAAGGAATATGCCCGTCACTTTGTCATACCTCATTGATGCACAGATCAAAACGATCAAATTTGACGACAATAACCGGGAAAACTATTTTACCTCCCGGGTTTATTACACCCACCAGTTGCTCATCGGACGCAAGTTCAACGATCGCCTTTCGCTGCAACTGATGCCGACCGTCGTGCACCGCAACCTGACTGTTTCGCCCGACGACAAAAACGATGTGCTTGCGGTGGGCATAGGCGGACGGATCAAAATTACCAAACGGGTCGCCCTGAACGCCGAATATTATTATGTCCCTGAAGGCCAGATCGTGGGCAATTACGCCAATTCGCTCTCTCTGGGCGTGGATATCGAAACGGGCGGCCACGTGTTCCAACTGCATTTCACCAACTCGCGCGACATGACCTACAAAGGTTTTATCACCGAAACCAGCGAGGATTGGTTTTTCAAAAATGACGAAGACCGCTTGCTCAGTGGTATCCGGTTCGGTTTCAATATTGCCCGCGTATTCACCATCAAGAAGCCAAAAGGACTGGATTAAGAACTACCTGAAAAAAATTACACGTAGTAATTACCTCCACCCATGTAAAGGCCGAATATTGCTTTTTTGAGCAGTGTTCGGCCTTTGCATGGGTACTTCGCCCGGAACCGGGCAGATCGGATGTACCTTTGCCACTTGACATAAAATAGTTGCTATGCGTCTTCTTGTTTGCTGTTTACTATTCACCGCACTGTTTCGTGCGACTCCTATTTCGGCCCAACTCAATCTTGAACTCATCGGCCACCTGCCGTATGCCCCCCTCTCTTTGGCAGGTTGCTGGCATTATGTGGACAGCACAGGTGGCGAATGGGCGCTCGTCGGCACCTCTGCCGGATTGAGCATCGTAGACCTTAGCAAACCGAAACAGCCCGTCGAGCGATTTTCAGTTCCGAGCCTGGAAAACAATTGGCGCGAAATTAAAACCTGGAACGGATTTGCCTATTTTGGCTCAGAAGCACCGGGTAGCGGCATCACGATCGTAGACTTGCGCCAGTTGCCTGATACGATCGCCTGGAAAGTCTGGTTGGGCGACGGTGCTTACGATGGCAAAGTACAGCGAAGCCATACCGTCCAGGCCCAGGACGGCTACCTCTACATTTTTGGTGGCTATGATATCACTACCGGCGCCGTCATTGCAGACCTCACAGATCCCTGGGAACCCCGTATCGTCGGCAAATACACCCTCCGATACGTCCACGACGGATTCATACGCGGTGATACGCTCTGGACAAGCGAAATCTATGAAGGGCAATTTTCGGCAGTGGATATTTCTGACAAAACCGACCCACAATTTATCGCTTCACAGCCAACGCCAAGCAAATT
>Ga0335394_10006460_pt1 | contig 13230 bp, 9 predicted proteins | sample MAT03_FD_205741 | JGI IMG/M metagenome (GOLD analysis project Ga0335394, IMG submission 205741) | Freshwater microbial communities from Lake Fryxell liftoff mats and glacier meltwater in Antarctica - MAT-03 (spades assembly) (version 2) ...
TGACTTTGATTATTATAATTTTTTAATTGAAATTTATAATCATTGATTGCATTGAGAGTTGTTTTTTCTCTATTAGTTAAATAAAGAGATAAAATCGAAAGTATATTAGTATTCATTTTAATATTAATTAATATTAAAGTCAATTATAGTTTTGTTGTATATAGTTTATAACAAGTAAGATCCTTATTCCAATTTAAATCAATACCTAATATTTTTTGAGTTATTTCTGCATACTTTAGTTCTTTTTTCTAGAGATCGTATCCCTTGAGAGTTGCTATAGAGAAGATTAGAGTTCGTATATTCTGCTTAACAAAGCTCACGGATACCTTTGTATTCTTCCCTACGGGAGACTCTATCCTCCAATCATTAACTCCTTTACTTTCAGCATACTTTAGTTCTTTTTTCTAGAGCTCTAGAAAAATAGACTTAACAATATCCAAATAACCTCCTTTAGATGCAGACATGAGATCCAAATTCCAATTGTTAGCTCCTTTAATTGGAGAAGACTATAAAATGATTTTTAATATAAAAAAAATTACTATAAAAATGAATACTAATATCCTTTCAATTTTATCTCTTTATTTAACTAATAGAGAAAAAACAACTCTTAATGAAATCAATGATTATAAATTTAAATTAAAGAATTATGATTTAAATCAAAATCAACGATATTTAGAAGATGACCTTATTGATATCAATAATATTAACATTCAAGGTATCAAGGATATATCTTTAATAGGTCATTGGGATAATATTCTAAAAATAAAATTAAATAAAGAAAATCTTAATGCTGTATTGTTAAGTGCATCTAAAGGTGGTCATTTGGATATTGTTAAGTATGCTGAAAGTAAAGGAGAATTATTAGGTATCTATTTAGATTGGAATTGGGCTCTCGTACGTGCATCTAGAGGTGGTCATTGGGATATTGTTAAGTATGCAGAAAGTAAAGGAGCTAATAATTGGAATTATGCTCTCGTACGTGCATCTAGAGGTGGTCATTGGGATATTGTTAAGTATGCAGAAAGTAAAGGAGCTAATGATTGGAATTGGGCTCTTTCTTCAGCATCTTATGGTGGTCATTTTGATATTGTTAAGTATGCAGAAAGTAAAGGAGCTAACAATTGGAATAAGGCTCTTTCTCGAGCATCTAAAGGTGGTTATTTGTATATTGTTAAGTATGTAGAAAGTAAAGGAGCTAATGATTGGAATCAAGCTCTCGGAAGTTCATCTTATCGTGGTCATTTGGATATTGTTAAGTATGCAGAAAGTAAAGGAGCTAACAATTGGAATTGGGCTCTCAAAAGTGCATCTAGAGGTGGGCATTTGGATATTGTTAAGTATTTAGAAAGTAAAGGAGCTAATGATTGGAATGAGGTTTTCATTATAGCATCTAGAAGTGGTCATTTGGATATTGTTAAGTATGCAGAAAGTAAAGGAGTTAATGATTGGAATTGGGCTCTCGGGAAGACTCAATGATAAGATAGTATATGGATAATAATATATTTATATATATTAGAATAAGCTTATTTACCCTAACATATGTTAAAAAAATACTATCAATATATAAATAATTTATTTTATATAATTTTAAACAAATTAATAAGGTTTTATTATAATATTTTTTTGTATTTTACCAAATTTATTTTACATTAATGTATAGATATACCCATACACTTTTAATTAAAAATGTATATGTTTTATTAATATAAATTAAACTAATGTTATTACCTTTAGTTTTTGAATAAAATTACTTATTTTATAGTTAACATACTTTTACTCTTAAGATAATTATTCATGATATTAAGAAAGTATGTTTCAATCAATAAACTCTCTCTCTATCATAAGCGCACATATACCTTTGTATCCTTCCATCTCGAGTCTTTGACAATCGCTCAGGGAAGTGGAAGACTTAACAATATCCAAATAACATATGCAGACATGAGAGCCCAATTCAAATTGTTAGCTTCTTTACTTTTAGAATACTATAAAATGATTTTTAATATAAAAAAAATACTATTAAAAATGAATACAAACATAATTTCTATTTTATCTCTTTATTTAACTAATAGAGAAAAACAACTCTCAATGCAATCACTGATTATAAATTTAAATTAAAGAATTATAATAATCAAAGTCAACAATATTTAGAAGATGGCCTTATTGATATCAATAATATTAGCATTAAAGATATAATTGATATATCAAAAATAGGTCATTGGGATAATATTCTAAAAATAAAATTAAATAAAGAAAATCTTCATGCTGTATTGTTAGGTGCATTTAGAGGTGGTCATTTGGATATTGTGAAGTATGCCGAAAGTAAAGGTGAAGATGAAGATATTGATTGGAATTATGCTTTTTCTGACGCATCTTATACTGGTCATTTGGATATTGTTAAGTCTTATTCTGCTTAGCAGAATATAGACTTGGTCTATTTTTCTAGAGCGCTGTGCTCTAGAAAAAAGAACTAAAGTATGCCGAAAGTAAAGGAGCTAAAAATTGGAATGATGCTCTCGAAGGTGCATCTGAAGGTGGTTATTTGGATCTTGTTAAGTCTTATTCTGCTAAGCAGAATATAGACTTGGTCTATTTTTCTAGAGAGCAGCGCTCTAGAAAAAAGAACTAAAGTATTGCGAAAGTAAAGGAGCTAATGATTGGAATTGGGCTCTATATAAAGCATCTGAATGTGGTCATTTGGATATTGTGAAGTATGCAGAAAGTACGGATTATTTTATAATCCGAGAAGGAGCTAATGATTGGATTTTGGCTCTCGAAGGTGCATCTTCACGTGGTCATTTGGATATTGTTAAGTCTTATTCTAGAGAGCAGCGCTCTAGAAAAAAGAACTAAAGTATGCAGAAAGTAAATTAAATGAATACTAACATACTTTCTTACAATTTAGTAATTAAAATTGTAAGAGTACGTACCTATAAGAAAAAATTAAAACATTAATATTATATTTAATTATATTAGAATAAGCTTATTTTACCCTAAGATATGTTAAAAAAATACTATCAATATATAAAATAATTTATTTTATATAATTTTAAACAAATTAATAAGGTTTTATTATAATATGTTTTGTATTTTACCAAATTTATTTTATATTAATGTATAGATACCCATACACTTTTAATTAAAAATGTATTAATAAATTAAACTAATGTTATTAACTTTAGTTTTTGAATAAAATTACTTATTTTATAGTTAACATACTTTTACTCTTAAGATAATTATTCAATCAATAAACTCTCTCTATCATAAGCGCACAGATTCCATCTTAAGTCTCGAGTCTCCCTTAAGGTATTGAACGCTTATGATAGAGAGAGTTTATTGATTGAAACATATGTATAAGAACATATTATTAAATATTGAAGTTAGTACAATTATTAAAAATATGTTACTAAAAACTTTATTTTATTGATACTAAGTATAATTTACATTTTATTATACTAATAAAATATAGAATGTAATTGATATATAAAATAGGGGTAATAAAAATACAAATATGAGATTATCTATAAATCCTATGAACAAGCAAGGTATGCATGATTTGTTGAAAGATTGCGCCTTAGTTTCTGATAAGCGTAGCGGAACTCATATTGTAACTGGTGATAAGGAATACAATATTAGAACAGATCAGATTGAGGAATTTTGGTATCAATATATTTATTTATATGAACAAGGTAAGGATGAAGATATTGCAATGTATATATGTGAGAAATCTACTGATAATAGTCCATTTATCTTGGAATTTAATATTGAGTATAGTAGTAAAGTAGATATTCCTTTACCTAACTTATTTATTGAAAATGTTGTAAAATGTGTTCAAGAGGTAATGCAAGATAAATTAGATATAGAAAGGGATTCCCAATTATATTGTGTTGTTTTAACATCATCTACAGATAAAGGTGATAGAAATAATGGTAGATTTAGGTTACAATTTCCTTATTGTAGATTACAACATGATGTACAAAAAAAATTAAGAAGCGAAATTATAAAATTATTGTATAAAAATCATTATACTAAAGACTTAAAATCACAACCTCTTGGAAAATGGGAAGAGGTATTAGATCAAGCGATTCCATTTAATTATATTCCTATGGCAGGATATAATTATGGATATAATGCACTTGAATACTTTAATACATATAAATATGATGATGGAGAAGTTTCTGACATTGATATTATTGAATTATGGAATATTGATAATCATCAGCAAGTGAGTCAAGGATTTGTTAGAAATCCTCAAAGAATAGAAGATATAGGTGAAGATTTTAGTGAATATTACTATATTCCAATGTTATTAAGTATTTATTATCATGATGTAATAACATTGACTAAAGCATCGAACGAAAATACTTCAAGAAGTACTTCATCTGTTTGTGGAGAATATATAAATGTGGATATTGTTGCTATTGATCATAATTTGGGATTAGCTGAGAGTTTTATTCAGCTTATTAACCAAACAAGATGGTCAGAGGATTATAGTTGGTTAGAAATTGGAAAGTCTTTGTTTACAATAACAGATGGTAGTGATGAGGGTTTAGAAATATGGAGTGATTATACTGAAAAATATACAAATCATGGTCGTGATGAATGTGAACTTAATTTTATTAATAATAATTTTACAAATAATCCTTATACCATAAGAACTCTTGCATGGTATGCTTATTTAGATAACGAAGACGACTTTAAGCAATGGAATCAAGAGTGGGTAAAAGAAAGTTTAAAGCGTTATTTACAGTCTCCTGGAGGAAGAAAAGATAATCATGTGGATGTTGCTGATATATTTTATAGACAATATTGGTTAAATTTTATTTATTCAAATAATCACTGGTATTATTTTGATAAACATCGTTGGAATATTACTCCTAATGGAAGATATATTCATGATGAAATTGGTAATGGATTTTTTAAGATGTTAAATGCTTATACAGGTCAATTAAATAAGTTAAGAGGAGAATATGCAGATAATCAAAATGAACAGGAAAAAATAGAAAAAGAAAAAAAACGTACTGAAGAGCTTATTAGTAAATTAAAAAATACTAGTTTCAAAAACTCTTTAGTAAAGGAATTAAGTAATAACTTTCAAAGAGATAATTTTGATTCTATTAAAAATAATAATGATATGTTATTTGCTGTAAAAAATGGAGTTATTGATGTATCTAGTGATAAATTTATATTTAGAGAAGGTAGACCTGAAGATTATATTACAGTTCATTCTCCTATTATGTATAAAAGAGATTTTCATTATAAGCATCAATCAGTAATAAAATTATTTAAGTGGTTTAATCAACTCTTTCCAGAAGATGATAAGTTACAGTTCTTTTTAAAGTATTGTGCTTCCATTTTAAGAAAAAGAAATTCAGAAAAAATATTTTTAATTATGACTGGTAGGGATGGAAATAATTCAAAAAGTATGATCATTAAATTATTTGAAGCAACATTTGGTACAAAATCATGTATTCAGATGAATGTAGAAACTATTGCTAATGGAACACGAAGAGGAGGTAGTGGACCAAATCCTGAACTTGCACGTGTTGGGGATGCTGATATAGTTATTATTCCTGAACCTGACGATGATATACAATTAAGAAAAGGTATTATTAAGTTACTCACTGGAGGTGATCGATTCTTCGGACGTAAATGTAATCAGGATGGAGGTGATGTTGATAATAAAGCAAAAATGTTACTTATGTGTAATGATCCTCCGGGAGTATATAATGCTGATAAAGCTATATTTAATCGTGTTGTTCTATTATCTATTGCTTCCATTTGGGTTAAAGAACCTCCTAAAGATGAAAAAGAACAAATAAAATTAAGAATTTTTCAATTAGATCCTTTTTTTAATAAAGAAATTCCTGAATTAGCACCCGCGTTTCTTTGGTTGTTAGGTAATGTCTATGATGATTATATAAAACACGGACTTGATTTACCATATCTTATGGAAAAAGATACAAAAGATTATTGGGAACGTACAGATCCTTACTATAAGTTTTCTAAGGAAAAATGTACGGTTATAGATTCTGATGACAATGAAGTCAAATGTTATCTTAAGGAATATGAGTTGTTTAATAAATTCAAGAGATGGTTTAAGGATAATTACCCTGGTGAAAAACCTGTTGAAGAAACTGCATGTATTAAAGCATTTGAACATCGTTGGGGGTTCTTAGAAAAAGGTAAAGGATTCAAAAATAGAAAAATTATAGAAGAAAATATTGAATTTACATTTGCTAAAAAATAGACATAAATACAGTCTTATCATTGAGTCTTGAGTCTCCCATAGGGAGACGATCGCAACACTCAGGGACACGATCCTATTATCTCCAAAAGAGATGGGAGGATACAAAAGGTATCTGTGCGCTTATATGGAAAAAAACATGTTTCAATTTATTAATTGAAACATATAAAATAATATTATAAAATGGCAACATCTATTCAAGATTTTATTGGAATATATGGTACAGCAATTAGAGATAATATTCCTTCTAGGTCTATTTATAATATAATTTTTAATCCAACTTTTACAATTATGACAATAAGAATTTTAACAGGAACTTACTACGAACCAAGACCCTTCTTTCCTGAAGATCGTTTTTATGCAGGTCTCACTGTAAATACAAATCCAATTATTCCAACAATTACTTATACTAATATACTTTTTTCTAATGGCATATTAACTGGAATTAATAATCAAATAAGTTCTCAATTTGTACTTTCATTTGACAAAACTGTATTAAATGTTTATACTATAAGAAATAACGTTGAATCCTACATTGTTTATCAACGTACTACTCTTGTTCCACCATCAACAAAAAATTATAATTTTCCTAGAAATATTTTAACTTATTATACTGAAGCTTGTATAAACCAATATAATACTTATATGACAGAACTTTTTAATCCTAAAGCAATAAAAAATATGAGAAAAAAATTGAGAAGTCTTTTATGCTATGGTGTTTTTCATGAACAAAAAAGTAAAAATATTTACAAAACACTTACAACTCCTGGAACAACTACTATACTGGTAAAGGGTAAAAATAAAATAAATAGCGCTAGCAATATTAAAATATCAGGCCTTAAAGGTGAATGGAAAGCAATGAACGGAATTCATGAATTATCTATTTTAGGAACAACACTTTCAGAAAATTATAATAACAAAGATTTGGAATATACTTTGCTTGTATTATTTGACTCATCGTCTCTTCCTCAATACAATGAAGAGTATTATGGAGTAGCTAATATCACTTCTTGTATTAAAGTTGATGATGATAGTGAATTTAAAAATATATTAGCAGCAGCATTAGAACTTTCTAGAGTAGGTATCATAAGTACACATAATCCTATATTAAGTTTTTCTATTCCTATTAATAATACAATAAGAAGTATAGAAAATATAGAAATAGATGATTTATATAAAAATAGATCCGATATTTTATTAGTAGATGATGAATTAGCATATAAAAAATTAATTTATGAAGCTTTAATATTACCTCCTCAACTTAGAAAAGCTCCAGAAACATTTTCTGAAATTAATACACCTTTTTCGTCTCTTTTTCCAAGAACACTTTATAATACTAATTCTTATATTAATAGTACTTATGCTTATGTTAATCCAGAACTTTATGCAACATCTGCGTATGATTCTTATTTGCATAATAATAAATATGGTATTAATTTTTGGGGATATTGGCCTATAGATAATAATGATCCAAATATGGGATTATATAAAATTACATTAAGAAATTATCTTATATCAGCTCAAACAGTTTATTTTAATACTTCTACTGAACGATTTTTTATAGATAATTATTATACTAATGTAAATAATTATTTGGGAAATGGTACCTCTAATACATCCTTTAGAGTACCTATGTTTACTTTAGGTCATTTGAAAAAAAATAATAAAATTGGATATATTTCTGTCGTAGGATTTAATCCTGTTGTTTATACACCTAATAATCAGGTTCTATTTGAAATATTATTTACAAATATATTTGGTTATTTAGATGCATTACAAGCAGCATTCAAATATTTAAATAAGGATGGACCATTGGATAAATTAATTATAGATATAAGACATAATTCTGGAGGTATAAGAGGTATTCAAAGGGCTTTTGGTAACTTTTTAGGAGATAATAGAGTTTCTGGAACATCAAACCAATCTCCAACTAATATACAAAAAACAACTTTTAGTCCACAATATTCTTTCCAGTTATATTCATATCCTACTATAACACCTGTTCCTGAAGCTATTGAGCAATTACCATTTATGGCACAAGAACAATTTGGTCAAGATAGTGTTATGAGAGGTACTCTCAATAATCCTTTAAAAATAATTATGTTAGTTACAGAAGAAGCCCAATCTGCAGGAGTATTGGCACAATTAGATAATTTAGGTGATTTTAAAGATGGTAAAATAGGAAGATATACTCATCTTGAACTATGGGGAACCAATAATCCTCTTTCATTGGGTTCATCCTCATTAGGAAGAGCTTTAGTTATACCTACAAATCTTCAGAATCCTAAAATTATAGCACAACTTAGTAATAATACAATACCTATTCCAGTAGCACCATTCTCTTCTTTATTTGAATATGGACTTATAAGTAATAATTTTGGATCTATAATAACAGAAGATAAAAAATTTATGAAACCAAAAAATTATTTATCTTCTTCTTGGAAAGTTTTAGAACAAGATATTATGGCGAATATCTCTAAAAAAGAACCTCAATTATGGAAAGATAGTTGGATTGAAGCAGTTCTTCAATACAATAAATGTTTCAATCCATAAATTATCCCATTATTGTATCATCAGATATAATGAAACATGGTCTTATAAGGAAAAGGAGATGGAATTAAAATCAATGATAATACCATATATATACATTGATAATATAATACATTTAAATAATTATATTCATAAGAACAAACCTATTATTAATTTTAATAATAGTAGTTCAACATATAATTATTTTCTATGTTTCTATCCATAATGTATAGTATAATCATTGAGTCTTTAGTCGCCAATATACCGTAGGGGTATTGAACGCTCAAGTAGACGATTTTATAGTCTATGGATAATAACATATAGTAATTCAGTAGTCAAGTAAAATAACATATCCATTGAACTGCGTGATCGTCTCCATATGGGAAACTCAAAAATCAAGATGGAATCTGTGCACTTATAAGATAGTGTATGAATAAGAACATTTAAGGTATAATAAGACTTATTCATACACTATCTTATATGTTCTTATCAATTGTATCATCGTAAGAGTTGCGATCTTCTCCCTATGGGAAACTCAAAATGGAATCTGTGCGCTCGGGATTGAAACATATAACTTAACTATATACTCTTTTAAATTTACTATCATGTTTAATAAAATAAAGAAGATGTTCAAATACTGAAAATATAGCATTATGTATATCTCCATTTTCTATTTCAACAGTATAAGATGATAAAGGTAAATCGTAATTTCTTTCCATATCAGTTAAATAAATATGTTTGAATGGATTCATATCTAACATAATATGAGTATCACCAATATCCATAGTATACATAGCTATATCATTAACAACTAGAGTATAATCATTAATACCATCATATTTATTAATTAATTTAAGATGAGGATATGAAGAAAGTATGACTCTCTTGTAAATATCTTGTACCAACCATTCCATTTTATTTATCTTTATTTTATTTATCAACTTTATTTTATTTATCAACTATATTTTATTTTAACTATATTTATTTTAACTATATTATTTTAACTATATTATTTTAACTATATATTATTTAACTATATATTATTTTAATTAATTTTAATTAAAATATTTAGTATGTCAATAGATAATGTTACTTTAGATATTATTATGAAACATATATAATCTTATCTATTCAAGTACTTTAATGATGTTTGTATTTGTCAATATTTTGTCAGATGATGTTTTAATTTTATGTTTAGATAAATAAGATATAACATTATCCCAATTATTTTTAACATAGTAAACTTGATTATATTTTAAACATTGCATGCCCTTAACAATTTCAACATCACTATTATTTCTATAGCATAATGGAAGAAACGTAGGAGATGAACATATTAAAGATAAATCATCTATATAATGTACATTTAAATTATTTATATATTTATCTATATTCTTTAATTTGTTTGTAAATATATAACCATACTTATCATAAATAGTATCATAATCATCATAAATAAAATATTTATTATACCATTCAGAATATTTTCTTAACAATGATGCTCTATAACAATAATGTAACATTTTCCAATAACACCACCAAGGTTTTTCTATAACTTTTTCATTATCAAAAATATACTTTACTCTTTTATTATTTTTTCCTCCTCTAGACACAAATTCATCATACATAACATTATGATACAATTTTAATGCCTCTACATGGTTAATCCACATTTGTGTAATTGGATGACTAATCCAAGAACTATTCACAAGACGTTGTCCATGTAATGTATAACATTGATGTTTTTTACAATAAGATAAGTTTTGTTCTTTTAGTTTACATCTATCTCTTTTATTTTTACCTCTTGTCAATACATAATTACACAATCCATCATTAATTACTTGTACAATAGAAGAACGATGATAATCTTCAATAGCATTAATAAGTTGTGTAGCTTCTGTAATTTGTTTATTTAATCTTTTCATATCAAGAACGCGTGCACACTCATTAAAATCTGCTGAAACAATGAATGTGTTCACCATTTTATAAATCACAATACTAATTATATTTTTTCATTTTTGTTTTTGTGATAAGAGTAGCAACAAATGTTCATTCTAATAGTTATTGTTGCTGCGCTCTAGAAAAAAGAACTAAAGTATGCCGAAAGTAAAGGAGCTAACAATTGCAATTTGGCTGTAAAAAGTGGTCTATTTTTCTATAGAGCTGCGCTATAGAAAAAAGAACTAAAGTAAAGAAGCTAAAAATTTGAATTTGGATATGGTTAAGTCTATTTTTCTATAGCTCTCCATATCTAAAGGATATGGAAGATACAAAGTATGCTTGCGCTCTAGAAAAAGAACTAAAGTATGCTTCTATATTGAAACATATAGAAATGGGTTAAGTAGAGATTTGTATGAATAATTATGTGAATAAAATTAAAATGTATTAATTGCTTTTGATAGTGAATAAGGATAAAAAAATAGCTTATAAAAGATTTAATGTTGAAAGGAGAAAAATATACAAAATATACATCTACACCTTTAACTTTTTATATTCATAATCTAAGTAATGGTAGTAGTATAAGCGATAAAAATATTATATTAGATCTTGATGAAACTTTAATTCATACTTTTTCTGATAGTGAAGTAAGTAATATTAATAAGGTTGGTTTATTTAATCATCCATTATTTAGATCACGGTACTATACATTAAACTTATCAAGCGAAGGTAAAGATACAGATTATTATCATGGTATTTTTCGTCCTTACTATAAGCAATTTCTAAGATTTTGTCTTCAGTATTTTAAACATGTTATTGTATGGAGTGCTGGTGAGACTGAATATGTACATGCTGTTGTTGATAAATTATTTAAAGATTTACCTGAACCTTTTGCTGTATTTACTCGTCCAGATTGTGTTCAAGAAAATAAACGTTATATTAAACCTTTATCAAAAATATTTGAAAGTCTTAAAGAATATGATATTAGTGGTTATAATACATTCATTTTAGACGATAATGAACATACATTTATTAAAAATCCATATAATAGCATACACATTCCAGCTTTTGATTTTGATAAATATAATAATAAATGTTTTACATTTAACCAATATGAAAATTATTTAACTAACGATGAATGCTTAAGACAAGTAGAAATGTGGATGAAAAAAGATTATGTACTTTCATGTAAAGATGTAAAAATATTAGATAGAACAAATTTATTTTATACTTAAATATTTCATGATTTTATGATAAGACCGTTTATAGATAATAACTGAATCTAATTCTGTAATATTATAGAATTAAAAATGACGAATTTATATTTACCTAGTATAATATTAATTTATATATATGACGATTTTCATTTAAATTTATTTAACAAATCTAGTAATTTATGGAAAAAAATAAAAAAAAAAGTTATATTATATTAATTATAAATTATAATCTTTACATTAGCTGTAAAGAAAAACCTTTAAAATTATATAACGAAATTTGTATATATAGAGATATAAATATAACAGAAAAATTTATTATGAACAGACATTGTAATAAAATTTGGGATATATTTAAATATACACCAAATATGGATTCAAATAAATCTCTAAATAATGATTTTATGAAATTATTAAAAAAACATAATACAAAATATTATTATATGGATATTATTATTGGAATTATTTAAATATAGAAAAACTTGTAGTAGCTCCAGGAATAATACTTGGTGTACTTTTTGAAATTATATTGTTATTAATAGGTATATCACACACTTGTTCTGTACAACCACAGACAGAAGATGGAGGATTATAATTACATCCATAAAGAGAATTAGATTGAGGTTGACATGCTTGCTGATATTGAGGTTGACATGCTTGCTGATATTGAGGTTGACATGCTTGCTGATATTGAGGTTGACATGCTTGCTGGTATTGAGGTTGATATACTTCTTGAATCGATAAAAATTCTTGCGGATATATAAAACTTTGTTCAAGAATTTTATTTCCTCTATAGCCATTTGCAGATAAAAATAAGAAAGCAAAAAGCATGATAATACCCAGAATAATAAATACAAACCATAAAGATATACTAACAGTACTATCTATAACAAGTAAATAAATAATATAGCCGAGGATGGCTAAAAATACTATAGCCGATAACAATCCTATAATTAACGCTCCTGTATTAAAGGATGATGAACCCACTGAGGTGTTATTACCCATTTTATAATATTATAAAATAGTTAATAACTTAGCTTCGGATATATGTTCTTATAGATATACAGTCTTATCATTGAGTCTGTGCGCTTATAAGACCATATATCGATAAGAACATGTTTCAATACCGAGAGCATGAATACCTAGTACGGATACTTTTTACCATCTCCTGAGCGCACGGATTGAAACAATTATTTCAAGAATAACAAAATGAATTTTAATATTAAGGTTAGTATAATATAAGCAAACATGGATATATTACCAACACCTCAAGATATTCCATTCAAACTATTCGAGTTGTTACCT
>Ga0335394_10006462_pt1 | contig 13229 bp, 12 predicted proteins | sample MAT03_FD_205741 | JGI IMG/M metagenome (GOLD analysis project Ga0335394, IMG submission 205741) | Freshwater microbial communities from Lake Fryxell liftoff mats and glacier meltwater in Antarctica - MAT-03 (spades assembly) (version 2) ...
AATGACCCCGGCAGCTTCCGGGGCTTTGGCGCCGCGGTGTACCGTCCAGGCGCGCACTTCTTTGACCCCTGCGGTGAAATAGGTAATGAGATTCAACAACTTATAACAGGAGCGGATGAGTTTATTAGCGCCCGGCTCGGTCAATCCCATCATTTCCAGGAATTCGGCGCGTTCGTCCGCATCGTCGATGTCGGCGATCTGCGCTTCGATGCCGGCGCAGAGCAGGATGATCTCGGCGTTTTCGCCGGCCACGGATTTGGCGAAGGCTTCCGTGAGGGCGTTGCCGGTGCTCATGGCGCTTTCCTCCACGTTGCAGAGGTACAATACCGGCTTGGCGGTCAGCAGGGACAGTTCTTTCATCAGGCGCAGGCCGTCGTCGTCGAGTTCGGGCAGGAGGGTGCGGGCGGAGCGGCCGCTTTCGAGGAAGGCCTTGATTTTGATCAGGTTGTCGAGGTCTTTGGCGTCGTCCTTGCTGCCGGCGCGGGCGGCGCGGGTGGTTTTTTCCATACGTTTTTCGACGGTTTCCAGGTCTTTCAGGCCCAGTTCCAGGTCGATGATCTCCTTATCGCGCACCGGGTTTACGTTGCCGTCGACGTGTACCACGTTGTCGTCCACAAAACAGCGCACGACGTGTACAATCGCGTCCACTTCGCGGATAGTGGCTAAGAACTGGTTGCCTAAGCCCTCGCCTTTGCTGGCGCCTTTAATCAAGCCGGCGATGTCCACGATTTCCACCGTAGTCGGTACGATCCGTTGCGGGTCGACCAGTTCGGCGAGTTTATCTAAGCGCGCGTCCGGCACGGTGATCATGCCCACGTTGGGGTCTTTGGTGGCAAAGGGGTAATTCGCCGCGAGCGCCTTGCCGCGGGTCAGGGCATTGAACGTGGTTGATTTTCCGACGTTGGGCATTCCAACGATACCGCACTGCAGTGCCATGAGTAAATGGATAAGGAGGTGAAAAAGAGATTGATTTTAAAAAACGGGCGCAAAGGTAGCAGGATTTCTTAGAACGGGAAAGGATGGCCTATCTTTACGGTGGATTGTGGTTAAGTTAGTTTAGAGGGTTTATAGTTCTTTGAATAACTAACTTTCTTTATTTTCTCTCAATCCCAGAAGCAGGTTGTCATGTTGAGCGCAGCGAAACATCTGGATACTTGCTCTGATTGGAGGCACATGGAGGCCTCTCGTCCCGAATTCATTCGGGACCGAGAGGCCTCATAGGGAATAAGTGTATTGGCAATCAAGGTTTTATATTCAGATGTTTCGCTACGCTCAACAGGACACGCTGCGTTTGGGTTGGGAAAGGAATTATTAGAAAACTCCGAGTTGATCAAAGTACCATAAACCCTCTAAATCCTCCTAAACCACTTTCAAATATGAACCACCTCGCGCATTGTTTTCTTTCTTTCGGCGACGAAGACCTCTTAGTCGGCAATTTTATCGGTGATTTTGTAAAAGGAAAAACCTGGCAAAGCTACCCGGAGGGCGTACAGCGCGGCATTTTACTGCACCGTTCCATCGATTCCTTTACGGATAACCATGCGATGACGGGCCGGATCAAGGAGCGGGTGCGGCCTTTTGCACGTCGCTATGCCGGGCCGGTCGCCGACGTATTGTGCGATCATTTGCTGGTGCTTAACTGGGGTCTGTACACGGACGAGCCGTTTGAAGATTTTGCGCAAAAAACCTATGGATCGCTGGCGCGCCGGGCAGCCGGGATGCCGCTGATTTTACAGGAACGCCTGCCGCGTATGCTGGCCGCCGGTTTTTTACATGGATATACGACGCAGAGAGGCATGCGCTTCGTTCTGGAGCGTTTCAGCCGCCGTTTGCCGGCCGATCTGGATATGGGCGGGTTGGCGGATTGTTTTTTTGAGCATCTGGGGTTGTTTTCGGAAGATTTTCGAGCGTTTTTTCCGGAGTTGATTTTTGAAGTCCGGGAAATTCAAAATACCTGGCAGAAACCTGACCTTTAACAAAAGGTGGTAATGCAACATGGAGGATCATTGCGTACATTTGTAAAATATCCGGCCGGTATATATTTTCAAACCGATTTTTTAATTTTTTAAGCCTCCAAGTTTTTATGAAAAACGTTCATCTGCCCAAGCCGGGCCAGCCAAGATATTGGCTCAAATCTTCTTCTTTGCTGCATTTTTTGCTTGCTTTTTTCCTCGTTACTACTACATTTGTTTTATCAGCCCAGGAAGAGGAGGCGCCGTGCCCCCCCCGCCGAATTGCGGAACCAATCCACGATATTCCTGCGGTGAAAACACGACCATGAATTATGTAATGGTGCCCGATGGTACAGGTAATTACAGTATCTCCGTATGGTCGAACAACGCACCAAGTGTACCGACTACATTTTTCCTTGTCAGCGGCTCTACGGTGGTACAGACCTTGAGCGGTGTGAGCGGAACTTTTACGAATGTATTGCCGGCTTGTTACCGGCTGTACATCTGTGTCACCACCTTGCAGGATGGGCCACTATATTGCTGCCTGGATCTTCCCTGCAATTTCATCGATCCGGGGTGTTGCGAGCTGAAATATTCATTTTTTACGAGCCTTTCGAACCCCAACTGGCGATTTGGCGACGGAACTACAACCACAGATCAGAACCCCGTACACGAATTTACCAATCTTAACACTTACCCCGTAGAAGGGATACCTTCTACGATTGTTACGGTTACGGTCGGTAGTTTGATCATTACCACGATCAATTTTCCGCCGGGCATCTGGGTCGGGAAAGACTGCATCGACAGCGGTAACGCCAGTACCTTGATGAGTTCCCTTAACCCGACTTATGTTGTCTTTCCCCTGCTAAGCTACACGACCAGGAAAATCTCGGTCAAGGGAAGCATTACGATGGACCTGAACTATCAGTTCACCGATTGCGATTTCTGTATGCATCCTTCGTCCAGGATCGTAGCAAACACGCCGACACTCTCTTTTCTAACGAAAACCGTTCTCCACGACGCTACCTGTAAAAACGCGGCCTGGTACGGGGTCGAATTAAGGACCGGTATGGTGGTTGGCGACGGCGCGACCTTCAAAGGAGCGTACAATGCCATTTATACGCCGGTTACGAATGCGGCCACAAACAATTTGAGTCTCATGAATTGTTATTTTGAAGCGAATTACCTGGGGATCAGGCTGAACAGGTCGGTTACCTTCAGCAGTACGTTCGGCAACACGTTCGGAGATGCGGCATTTATGAGACCCTGGCCGGGCCTTACGCTGGCGTGTACCTGGGTCGACCCGATCGGGAAACCGCAGGCGGCGGCGCCGTTTGCGGGTATATACGCCGAAACGCCCGCCGCCGCCACGCTTGTTTCCCTCGTATTTCCCAATAATTTAACCAGTACGCCTAATCTCTTTATTAATCTTTCCAACGGGATTTACATGCACGACGCCAATGGAACGGTTCGGCAATCCCGTTTTCAAAACATGCTTTCCGGCGCCTATACGAACGACGACGGGTACGGCATTCATCTTTTCAGCTCGGCAACGCATCACCTGGCGGAGTGGGGTCTGGGTAAAACCAATACGACGCTGACGTTCGACAATTGCCGGCATGCCATTCACGTGGAAATGCCGCAAAATACGGCCGCCGCCAGCACGTACGTGGGCGTAAGAGACAACAATATGTCCGTGCAGCACGGCTGTACGATCATCGGCGGCTATGCCAGGATCAGGAATCCCAGCGTGGTTCAGGATAATCAGATCACTTATACCGCACAGCATGGCGTTTTAGTGGAAAACACTTCCGTCAATTCCAAGATTTCGGTCTTGCGAAACAGCATCACCGGCATCACGCCGGCCGGTGGTTTCGGGGTAGGCGTTTTCCTGGACCACTTTACGCCGATCGCCCTGGGGACGGCAGACATTGCGATCGTAAAAGACAACAATGCGGCGAACGGCGGCGGCATCTTCGGCGGAGCCCGCGGCGTGAGTATCGGGCAGTTTGAGAATGTGCTGGTCGAAAACAACCTGGTTCGGGGCTTCCTGGAATCGGGGATCGGTAATACGGCCAGCACCGGCAACCGCATCCGGTGCAACATCGTGAACAGCGCCCTAGCTAATACGCAGGCGATCTTTTTACACCTGGCGCCTGCCAGCACCGTCAGCTACAACCAGACCGACAACACGACCCATGGCTTGCAAGTCACGCAGGTGTGTAACAATTCGCTCCTGCTTTGTAATGAAATCGGCTCCCATAACAACGGGCTTTTTTTTGACGCGAGCGGCGAATCCAGCGCACAACTGCCGACGATGTCGAGCGCCGGCAATACCTGGACGGGGACTTATACGGCCAATGCGGCGCTGATGGTGTTTGGTGGTACCCCAGCAAATTCAATCTTTTATTACAGGGTCAACGAAAAAACCTTCAACCAGATCTATCTGACCACCTCGTTCGTGGATGTAGCGCCTTCGGAGGCGCAACTCCTGGAGATCCGGGCGATCGGCGAACAATGCTCGTCGGACGGCGGCCGGATCGTTTTCTCCGCGCGCAACTGGTATCATACCCTGACGGGTACGCGCATAGAAGGAGACTGCGACGGCGTGGCCGAACGCGACGCTTCCGGCCGGCCGGAAGCGGGTACGCAGGTGTTGCTACAGGTGAGTCCCAACCCTGCCGGCGACCGTGCGCGCATTTCGGTACAGGGTACGATACCCGCAGGCGCTTCCATCGGGATCTACGACGTAGCGGGCAAACTGCGAAAAACGATACAGGCGCCGGCCCAGGGCAACGCGTTTGAACTGGAAACGGCCGGCCTGGCAAACGGAACCTACGTATGCCGCTTAAGCGATGCGCGCGGCGGTTTCCTCGCTACCGTCAAGTTCAATATTCAACATTAATTCCTATCTGTTTATCGGGCATCCTCGGGCTATAACCCAAGGATGCCCTTTTATTTTCGATTATGCGCTATCTACTACTCTTTTGTTTTTTTCTATTCGATTTCGTGCTATCCTACGGCCAGGCGTACGACAAGACGTGGATCAACCCCGCAACTGCTGCAGATACTGTTCCCGGCCCGCCGTATCCGGTAAATTTTGTACGATTCTCCGCTTCGCCACCTGCAACTAGCTATATGCCCAGTACTTTCAAAAGTTATGCTAGCTCGCTACTTATGAACAATGCTTCCGGCGAACCCATTTTTTTCTCCAACGGATACTCCATCTTTCGAATGGACGGCAGTATTATGGAGAACGGCGACAGCCTGCCCACTATCGATGTAACCGGTAGTTACCCGTTCGGCTATCCTATGTTTGTAAACATGATGGGTTTACCGAAACCCGGGCATCCGGGAAATTATTACTTTTTGCAACTCCAACGAAGTGCTATTGGGACCGGAATCAAGCTGCCGGATCTGCTGATGGCCGAGGTGACGCACCGTTCGGGACCGGATTCGCTGTTCGTGTCGTACAAGAACAAACTTTTATACGGCGGCTATTACCTGGATTATTTCAACGCCACCAAACACGCCAACGGCCGCGACTGGTGGGTGGTTTTTTCGGACATTGTTCCTGCCACCCAGAAACGCACTTTCAAAAGTATCCTGCTGGGTCCGGATACCACCTACATCGCGCAAAGCCAGGAGATTTCGGGCTACGAGCCGATCACTACGGAGCCTTTCCCAATGTCCACTAAACACAGGATTTTTTCGCCGGACGGAGAATATCTGATTTCTGTCAATTTGCTTTATGGATTAAAGATATGTATTCATTCTTTTGATCGTTGTAGCGGGCAACTCGGCTCACTTATCACCCTTCCGCTGGAAACAGATATTCTAGGTATCATTGGCGGCGTAGCCGTTTCATCCGATTCCCGCTTTCTATACACTGCCAATGCCAAACACATCTACCAATACGATCTGAAAGCCGTCGATATCGCCGCTTCGGTCGTAACTGTGGCCGAATACGACGGGTTTCTCGAACCCAGTGGGCAGCCTGCGATATTTGAATATTGCCAGTTAGGGCCCGACGGGAAAATTTATTATATGTTTCATGGAACCAGATACATGCATTACATCGCCAAACCCAATAAAAAAGGGATCGCCTGCGGGGTCGTGCAGCGCGGCCTGCCGCTGCCTTCTCCAGCCTCAGGTATTCCCTTTTACCCCAACTACCGCCTCGGCCCGCTCGACGGCACCGCCTGCGACTCCCTCGGCCTGAACAACGAACCCCTCGCCGATTTCTGGTGGTTCGCCGACAGCACGCTGTCCGTGGAATTCGCCGATAATTCTTCCTACGAACCGGCCCAGTGGCATTGGGATTTCGGCGACGGGGGCACGAGCCAGGATACCAGCCCGGTCCACCTGTTTCCTGCGCCGGGATCGTACGACGTGTGCCTGATCGTCAGCAATCAATATGCGGCCGACACGGTTTGTAAAGCGGTGACGGTAGGCTTATCCGCCGGAACGGAGCCCGAAAAAGCAGACCCGGAGCATTTTGTGCGGGTATTTCCCAACCCGGCGGACGATTTTTTTCAGATAGTTTATCATTTGCAGGGCGGGCCAAAGCAATTCCATCTGTTCGATGCGACGGGGCGGCTGCTGCGTTCGCGGGTGTTGGAAAACGGGGCGGGAAACGTTATTTTTAATATTCAGACATTGCCCGCAGGATTGTATTGGTACACGTTACGCGGTAGCAATTGTATGTATAGTGGAAGGTTGATCAAGCATTAATGGACTTTCAATACCCCATCGTGCACCCATCCTTTCGGCTCTCGCTCGCCCCGAAATACGCCTTCCGCCCGCATCGCTGTTGCCTTGTTGATGATCCAGCCGGGGCGCATCGCCCGCTTCCTGGAGGTCCATTTTGAAATCCACGATATCCAGCCGTCAGGGGTTTTGCGCCTGCAAGTGTAGTCGGTTTAGAGTGGTTTAGAAGGGTTTATCGCCCTCCTTCGCCTGAAAAGGATGCGGCGGGTAAAAGGGTTTAGAATGTTGATTGTGAATATCTTGCAATTCCGGTTCCTTCAAAACCACTTTGCGTCGGCTATAGCAGGAACAGCGGCATCCGGTCTTTACAAGTATCTTTATACGTAAGGAACGGTGTCAAAATAACTTCCCAATTTGCTGCCATTCTTTTGCCGTCATCCGTCCCATCTTTTTCGTTAAATAGCGCGGCTATTCGCCTCAAAAGATAGTTGGCTGACGCCAAAATAATTGGCCTGAAATTGGAAACTTATTTTGACACCGTTCCTAAGGAGAATTTGCCCTAAATACCGGGGTTAAAAAAACATATTATTTTTAAAATACACCCTGCGAACAAATGCTACATTTGGGGCAGTCGACAGCCGGCCATGCGGAGTACTACGGCCTACACCAACTTTCATCAATTCACTAACTCATTTTAATTGTTATGCCAAGTCCTACAGATCAAATTTCACTCAACGATGCAGTCGCCTATACGACGGAGTGGCGGGTTAAAAACCCCGGAAGCGTGACCTCTTTTTTAGTCTCCATCGATGATTTACAGGGTATTGTAGATGAACTGGGCGCAGACTATGCCCGCATTTATTTAGGCTACGGCAGCGACGGGCTGGAGAAAATCATGATCGTCGGAGCGGATAGTGAACAGCAGGATATCATCCTTGATATGGAGCATCCGGTATCGCCCGCCAGCGGCATTTACGATTTTAGCAACCCATGCCCGCCCACCTGTGGCGACACGACCAGCCCCCTGGCCACCGGTATCATTCCTACGTAAACTTTGCAATGCAAGAATTAATCCTCGATCTGCTTCGTCTTTCCCCCGTTTTTATAGTTCCTGCATTAATTATTGCATTCAGGAAGTATAGTAAGTTGTCGCCCGAATTAAAGGTGATAACTTACTATCTTGTTTTGTCGGCTCTAACGGAAATATTGGCCGCATTACTGGCTGCGGTGAACAAAAACAACCTGCCTTTATTACATATTTATACCATCCTTCAGTTTGTCCTGATCGCTCGTTTTTATGGAATCGTTTTGGCAGGATTTGTTCCCCGAAACCTGATCCGGTATAGCGCGTATTTTTTTATTATTTTTTCCATCCTGAATTCCTTGTTTTTACAAACCATATTTACCAATAATACTTATGCGCGTACCCTGGAAAGTTTATTGGTTATTACATTCTCCCTGACCTTGTTTTACCGGATTATTTCTGAAATGCGGATCGAAAAATTAGAAGATTCGCCGGTTTTCTGGATCAATACCGGATTTTTAATTTATTTTTCGAGTACTATTTTTCTTTTTGTCATGAGTAATTTCATTTTGCCGCTGAATAAAACCCTGAATGTTTATTTATGGGGCGTTCATGCTTTTATCAGCTCGTTTCATTACATTTTAATAGCCATCGGTTTATGGAAACACCGGAACTAGACGTGTATATATTCCTGTTTATCGGCACCTTGGTCATGTTTCTTTTGGCTGGCGGAGTGGTCGCGTTTTTTATTATGTACCAAAAGCGGCTTTTTCGTCAGCAACTTCTGGTGCGGGAGATCGAAACAAATTACAAGGAAGAATTGCTGAACAGCAATATTGAAATGGTGGAAGAGGAACGCAAACGGGTGGCCAAAGACCTGCACGACGAGGTCGGCAGTCTTTTATCCACCCTACGGCTAAAAATCGGTCAAATCCCGCAATCCGATCCCGTGCAGCAGCTTCAGATCATCTCGGATACCAGCGACATGATCGATGCGGGTATCCAAAACGTGCGGCGTATATCACATAACATTACGCCTCCGGGTCTCGAAATGTTCGGATTGGTTGATACCCTGGAAGACTTTTGCGAAAAAATTACAGCCAGTAAATCTATTGAAGCATATTTGCAATGTGAAACTCGGGTCCCCCGGTTGAAACCCCAGATTGAACTGGGCCTTTACCGGGTGGTACAGGAATTAGTCAACAATACCCTTCGCCATGCAGAGGCTTCTCTGATCCGCATTCAATTAGCGCAGGAGGCACAAGACGTAACCCTGACTTATTCCGATAATGGAAAGGGCTTCGAGCCCGATATGGTCGGGAAAGCCAAAGGTTTGGGGCTTAAAAATATAGAAGCGCGGATCAATTTGATCAAAGGGACATTTGAGTGGCAGCTGAAGCCGGGCGCAGGAATGAAATTAATCATCAAAGTTTATAACAAATTAAATGAGTGATGCCATCATCAAAATCGCTATCGCAGAAGACCAGAGATTATTTCGAGAATGCTTAATCCCCATATTAAACGGATTTGATAACCTGAAAGTGACCATTGAAGCGTCCAACGGGCGTGAGTTACTCGATCTTATTCAGGCCTCCGCGGTAAAACCCGACGTGGTTTTGCTCGATTTGGCCATGCCGGAAATGAATGGTTTGGAGACAACCCAACATTTGAAAGCCGCTTTTCCGGGCATCAAGATCATCATTTTGTCCGTTCACAGCGAACAGCGGCATATCGTAAAAATGGTGGGCGTCGGGATCAACGGATATTTGATCAAAAACTCGGAACTGGAAGAGGTTAAACGCGCCGTGGAAGCCGTTTACGAAAAAGGATTTTATTTCAACGAGGCGATCCTAAAGGCGATCCAATCCGGCATGCGCCAGCAGAAACAGCAGCGCTTCGATGTAGTCACCACGCTTACCACCCGGGAAAAGGAAGTGCTGCAACTCATTTGCCGGGAATACACCACCCCGGAAATTGCCGAAAAACTCTTCCTGAGCGTCCGCACCGTAGACGGGCACCGCAACAACCTGCTCGAAAAAACGGGCAGCCGTAACACAGCGGGGCTGGTTATTTATGCGATTAAGAATAATTTGGTGGATTTTGAGGTGTAAAAAGGTTTACAAGCGCGCAATCACCGTTTTATTCCCCTTCACGTGTTCATCCATCGTCACCTCGATCTTTGCGTCGAGCGGAAGGAATAAATCGACCCGGGAGCCGAATTTGATAAAACCCATGTCTTTGCCCTGCACGACCTGCTGGCCTTCGCCGATGTAATATTTAATACGTTTAGCTACGGCGCCGGCGATCTGGCGCATCAGGATTTCGGCCTGCCCGTTGTCATAGACTACTGTCGTCCGTTCGTTTTCCGTGCTGCTTTTCGGGTGCCAGGCGACCAGGTACTTACCGGGATGGTAACGAAAATAATTAACCACCCCGCTCACCGGGTTGCGGTTGACGTGTACGTTGAGCGGCGACATAAAAATCGATATTTGCAGGCGCTTGTCTTTAAAGTATTCACTTTCAACGACTTCTTCAATGACGCACACCCGGCCGTCGCAGGGAGCGTACACGATATTGTCGTCGGTCACGAGGATTTCACGGGCGGGGTTGCGGAAGAACTGGAGCACTAAGCCGTAACAGATCAGCAGGACGACCAGCGCCGGCCAGAAGGCAACTGGTATAAAATTCCAGATGGCAAGCAGCAGAAGCGCCACCACCAGGGCTGCCGTGCCGAGCAGCATTTGACCTTCTTTATGGATGCGTAATAACATGGTTGCTTTTTTTAGGTCGCGAAATTACAACATGCAGGCCGAACCGAAGCAAAAACAATACAGGAACCGGATCGGTTTTACAGATTGCCCTGAATTTGATCGGGCGTATCTTTCCCATCCATGCTCCACATTGCGTTTTCTCCCATATACAAATACGAATTACCCGAGGGCCATCGCTTTCCGATGGCTAAATACGAATTGATCCCGGAGCAACTCCTGTACGAAGGTGCCGTAAAGCCCGAAAATTTTTTTCACCCCGGCGCTTTGACGGAAGACGTTGCGCTGCTAACCCATACGAAGGAATACTGGGATAAACTGCTCCACGCCACCCTCTCGGCCCGGGAAGAACGGGCCATCGGCTTTCCGATCTCGGAAAAATTTATTGAACGCGGCCGGCATATCTCGCAAGGCACGCTGGAATGCGCCCTGTATGCCCTGCAATACGGCTGCGCGCTCAACGTAGCCGGAGGAACCCACCACGCTTTTGCCGACCGCGGCGAAGGTTTTTGCTGCCTGAACGACCAGGCCGTTGCGGCGAATTACTTGTTAAACAACGGTTTGGCGAAACGTATTTTAGTGGTCGACCTGGACGTGCATCAGGGCAACGGCACGGCGGCTATTTTTCAGAAGGAGCCGCGCGTTTTTACGTTTTCGATGCACGGCGAACGCAATTATCCGCTGAGAAAAGAACAATCCAGCTTAGACATCGGCTTGCCCGACGGCATGGACGACGCCCCATACCTCCGGATTTTGAGCGATACGCTGCCCCGCATCGCCGATGAATTTCAACCGGATTTTGTGTTTTACCAAAGCGGCGTGGACATTCTGGAAACCGACAAATTCGGCCGTTTGAACATCAGCCGGGCCGGCTGCCGGGCGCGCGATCATTTTGTGCTGGATTATTGCCGCCGAAACCGCCTGCCCGTCGCGGTGAGCATGGGTGGCGGTTATTCGCCCCGTATCGCCGACATCGTGGAGGCCCATGCCAATACGTTCCGGGTGGCCGGGGAAATCTTTTTTTAAGATTTTTACAAAAAAGTTTTAAAAGCTTGGGCGCCAATGCAGTTTAGCCGTACCTTTGCAGCCCGAATCTGCATTTTTAAACAAAATCAACAAAAAAGAAGAAATTCATGCTCATCGTTGAAGTAAAAGACGGCGAAGTTATCGACAAGGTACTCAAGAAGTACAAGCGAAAATTTGAAAAAGCCGGCATCCTGAAAGAACTGCGTCGCCGAAAAAACTTTACCAAGCCTTCGGTACAACGCCGTACGGAAGTGCTGAAAGCCGTCTATAAAGAAGACATGTACGGAAATAAGAACGACTGAAGCGCGCGGGCGATTTGATAATGTGCTTCGGAGGGGAGTAAATTTACCCATTCTTTTCATCCCGACCATTTTCCAACATCGCAGCATCGTGTTTCACGAAACGTCGTTTTACGGATATTTGTCGCTTGAGCGCCGGTTTTCGCCGCATACGCTGACGGCTTATCAAAGTGATTTGTCCCGTTTTATCGCTCATTTGACAGAACAGCAATGCCTTACCTCGGTTGACGGGGTAAGGCATTCGCATATACGGTCATGGATCGTTCAACAGATGCAGGACGGCCAGAGCACCCGAAGCATAAACCGCCGTTTATCCTGCCTGAAAACGTATTTCCGCTTCCTGCAAAAACGCGGCCTGATCACAAAAGACCCCATGAAGAAGGTAGTGGCGCCCAAAACCGGCAAACGTATTCCGGTATTTTTACAGGAAAATGAAATGGCGGCCTTGTTCCGCGACGTCCCATTCGACCCGGACTACACCGGCCAACTGCATCGCCTTTTACTCGAAACCATTTATGCCACCGGAATGCGCCGCAGCGAGGTGGCAAACCTGAAGATCAGCGACCTGGACCTCGACCGGCAGGTGTTCCGGGTATCCGGGAAAGGTAATAAAGACCGGTTAGCGCCTTTCGCGCCCTACTTGAGCGCACAATTGGAGCATTTCCTGACGCTTCGCCGCGACGCTTTTCCAGGCAACAAAGAACCCTGGCTGTTTCTGAACAAAAAAGGCCTGCAAATCAGCCCTGAAAATATCTATTACATCGTCCATAAACACCTTTCGGCGGTTACGACGGTCGAACAGCGCAGCCCCCACGTGCTGCGCCATTCCTTCGCCACCCACCTCTCCAACCGCGGCGCCGATCTGAATGCCATTAAAGAATTACTTGGCCACGCCAGCCTCGCAGCCACGCAGGTGTATATGCACAACAGCATTCAACGACTGATTGAAGTGTACGAGCAGGCGCATCCGAAAGCGGAGGAGGAGTGAGGTTTTCAAACAAATAATTTTACAAAAATTGAACAATGCGCATTTTCCCTTATTTTTGCGGCGCCTGAATCGGTTATTTGAACCGGTTTTTGTATAAATCCTTTACAGACAACGCATTCACCCGTCCTTTCTCCTTTATTCTTTTCTCCTTTATTCCCCTTTTTTCATGCTGAAACGACTCCATATCCGCAATTATGCACTGATTGACGAATTGGAAATCAACTGTTCCGAGCGCTTGACCATTATTACCGGAGAAACCGGTGCGGGTAAATCCATTTTATTGGGCGCACTCGGCCTGGTGATGGGAGAGCGAGCCGATAGCAAGACTTTTTACAACGACGCGGAAAAATGTGTGGTGGAAGCCTGGTTCGACGTAGCCAAATACGATCTGCGCGATTTTTTCAACGAACACGAACTGGATTACGATACCGAACTGATCATTCGCCGCGAAGTGTCGCCGGC
>Ga0335394_10006478_pt1 | contig 13216 bp, 10 predicted proteins | sample MAT03_FD_205741 | JGI IMG/M metagenome (GOLD analysis project Ga0335394, IMG submission 205741) | Freshwater microbial communities from Lake Fryxell liftoff mats and glacier meltwater in Antarctica - MAT-03 (spades assembly) (version 2) ...
ACCGGTCGACCGGGGGAGGGCCGCCCACTCGTCCTCGTCGTCGCGATCGACCGCGGCGTGGTCGGAGCGCGCGACCGACGCGAGATGTAGCACCGCGCCACGGGGGCCGGTGACCTTGCGCGGCTGGAGGGTTTCACGGGCCAGCAGATCGCCGAAGATCACGACCCGCTTCGGCGACGACGCGGGCGCGGTGGCGAGCAACGCACTCGCGCGATTCACCGCCTCGTCGAGGGCGCTGCCATTGCGGCGCGAAAGCGGCCCGCCGTCGAGCAGCGCGCGCGCCTCCTCGATACCGACGAACCCGCTGGTGAGATCGTGGGCGCGGCGGTCGTAGGCGACGAGCGCGACCGTGGCGTCGCGGTCGGCGAAATGCGACAGATAGGCGCTGGCCGCCCGCATCTGCGCCGTCACCTGGTCGACGGTGAGGGAGCGCGAGGCGTCGAGGGCGACCACGACGCTTACGCGGCGCGGGACCTCGGCGAGCCGACGCGGCGCATCGAATCGCAATGCGACGAGGTTGCGCTCGGGACCGAAGGCGACCGCGCCGAGGCGGGCGTCGATCGTACCGAACGCGGCAGGCGGCTCGATCTCGATGGTGCGTGCGTGATCGACGCGGATCTTGGTACCAGGCTCCACCTCGATGCCCTCGACGAAGATCCGGGCGCCTGGCACGTCGGTGCGCAGGGTCGCGACGCCATAGCTCTGGACTCCATGGTTTGGGGTCAGGCCCATCTCGGACAGCTCCAGGCGCTCGCGCCCGTCGACCCATTGGGTGGGCAGATCGAGATCGTAGCCGACGCCCTTGTCCTCCTTGGGCGGGCAGGGGAACACCTGGAGCGCGAGGTGATTCTGTGAGCGCCAGGAGAGCAGCGCCGGGTCCTTCGGGTAATAGCCGCCGATCCCGGTCAGTTCCTGGTAGCGCCGGGCGGCGAGCTCCGCCTCGAGCAGCTCGCCCTCGTACCAGATGGGTCGCCCGTTGATACTGCCGCGGGTGCGCAGCCCGGTCGCCACCGCGCCTTCGGGGAGCATCAGGTGGAACATCGCCTGATCGTGCCGCACGCCGTTGTTGGTGACCTCGCGGACGACCCGCATATGGGCGTGGCCGCGCGTCATCACCAGATCGATCGCGTGGGACTTTTCGACGATCTCGCCGCGGGTGCCCGAGAGGCTATCTGCGGCGTAGGCGACTGGCGCGAGGGCGAGTGGCGCGAGGGCGAGGAGCGAGACGAAGGCAGCAGCGGATGCACGGAGGGCCATGGTTTGCGTCCGACACGACTCATCGGCTCTCCGTTCCCGCCCGCCCGCGATTCGCGATCTTCCAGTGGGCGCGGATGTTTACGACAACCTTGGAAAAATCAGTGCGCGTCGGCCCAGGTCCGCCCGAAGCCGACGTCGACCACCAGCGGCACATCCATCGGGAAGACCTCGCTCATCGCCTTCTTGATCTTGGCGGCGGCTTCTTCGGCGAGGTTCTCGGGGACCTCGAAGTCGAGCTCGTCGTGCACGGTGAGCACCATCCGCGCGCCCGGGACCACCGGCCCACGGAGCTTGATCATTGCCATCTTGAGCAGATCGGCGGCGCTGCCCTGGATGGGCGTGTTCTGCGCGACCCGCTCGGCATAGGCGCGGCGCATGCGGTCTGTGGAACGCAGATCGGGCAGGGTGCGAATGCGACCGAACATGGTGTGGACCCGCTCTTCCTTGCGGGCCTGGGCCATCGTGCGATCGAGGAATTCGCGCACGCCGTGGTGGCGCTCGAAATAGGCGTCGATGAACGCCGAGGCCTGGGCCCGCGGCACGCCGAGGCGTTTGGCGAGGGTCACCTCGCCCATTCCATAGATGATGCCGAAGTTGATCGTCTTGGCCTTGCGCCGCTGATCCTCGGTCACGTCCTGGGGGTCGACGCCGAACACCTCGGCCGCGGTGCGCATGTGGACGTCCTGGTTCTTGGTGAACGCGTCCACCAGGACCGGGTCGTGCGACAGATGCGCCATGACCCGCAGCTCGATCTGCGAGTAGTCGGCGGCGAGGAAGACGTGGCCCGGCGGCGCGATGAACGCGCGGCGGATCTCCTTGCCCAGCTTGGTGCGAACGGGGATGTTCTGGAGATTGGGTTCCTCGCTGGAGATGCGGCCGGTGGCCGCGACCGCCTGCTTCCAGTGGCCGTGAATGCGACCCGTCTTGGGGTGCACCATGCGCGGCAACGCATCGACGTAGGTGCCTTTGAGCTTCGCGACCGCGCGGTGCTCGAGCACCAGCTTGGGCAAGGGGTGCTCGCCTTCAATCGCCTCGAGCGCTTCGGCATCGGTGGAGCGGCCGGTCTTGGTCTTCTTGGTGGCTTTGAGGCCGAGCTCGTCGAAGAGAATGGTCTCGAGCTGCTTGGGCGAGCCGAGGTTCAGATCGGGGTGGCCGGAGATGGCGCGCGCCTCCTCTTCGATCTTGTGGAGCTCGGCCGACATGAAGGTACCGAGCTTGTCGAGGGCTTTGATATCGACCAGGACTCCGCGCTCCTCCATGTCGGCGAGGACGAAGGAGAGCGGCAGCTCGATGTCGCGGAAGACGGGGCCGATGCCCGCATCCTCCAGCCGCTGGGAGGCCGCTTCGCGCACCCGCAGCGCAGCGTCGGGGATCTGCGCCGCCCAGCGCGTCGCATCCTCCACCGGCAGCTCGTCGACCAGCGTCTGCTTGCCGCGAATCTTGGGCGCGATCTCCTCGAAGCGGGTCAGGCGCACGCCGGCGTCGCGCTCGGCGATGGTCGCGATGTCGCTCGCGAGCTCGGGATCGAGCAGGTAGCTCGCCAGCATCGAGTCGAAAGTGGGCCCCTTCAGATGGAGGCCGCGCTGGCGCAACACGACGTCGACGAACTTGAGATCGTGCCCGATGATCTCGATGTCCTCGCCCTCGATGGCGGCGCGCAGCGCTTCGAGCACGTCTTTTTCGGCGAGCTGGGCGGGCACGCCGAGGTAGCGGTGACCGACCGGCACGTAGAGCGCGGCGCCAGGCTCGACCGCGATGGCGATGCCGGCGATGAGCGTGCGCATCGGATCGCGATTGGTGGTGACAAGCTCGATGGCGAGCCGCTTGTGCGTCTGGGCGGCGGCCGCGATCTTAGCGACCTCCGAGGCTTCGCCGGTCGAGCCATAGGTCGCCTCGACCTTGGTCGCCTGCGGCAAGAGCCCGATCTGGCGAACGAAGCCGAGCTCGGTGAACAGCTCGCGCAATCGCGGCACGTCCGCGCCGCCGTAACGGAGCTTGTCGCGGTCGATCACCACCGGGCAGTCGCTGCCGCGCAGGGTCACAAGCTCCCGTGACAGGTAGGCATCGTCCTTCGCGCCCTCGAGGGCGGCGCGCAATTTGTCTCGCTTGATGTCGGCCAGGTTCGCGTAGACGCCGTCGAGGTCGCCGTACTTGTGGATCAGATCGGCAGCCGTCTTGGGGCCGACGCTGGGGACGCCGGGGACGTTGTCGCTCGCGTCGCCGACCAGCGCGAGCAGATCGCGCAGCTGGGTCGGGGGGACCAGCCATTTGGCCTCGACCTCGGCGGGGCCATAGATCCGGTCACGCATGGGATCCCACATGATGCAGCGATCGTCGACCAGCTGCATGAGGTCCTTGTCGCTCGAGGCGATGACCACGAAGAGGCCCGCAGCGTGGGCGCCGGCGGCCAGGGCTGCCAGCACGTCGTCGGCCTCGAAGCCCTCCGACTTGAACGATGGGATCTGGTAGGCCTCGATGATCTCGTGGCAGCGCGCCATCTGCACCGCGAGGTCGGAGGGCGGGGGCGGGCGCGTCGCCTTGTAGCGCGCGTCGAGCGTGCGGCGCATCTTGGGGCCGGGCGTATCGAGGGCGACGCCGAGGTACACAGGCTTCCGTTCGTTCACGAGCTTCTGGATCATCTGCACGGTGCCGTACGTGGCGTGCGTCGGCTCGCCGGCGGCGTTCGTCATCGGCGGCAGCGCGTGGTACGCGCGAAACACGTAGCCCGAGAAATCGAGGAGATAGAGGACATCTTGGGCCTCGGGCGGCGGAAGCTCGGCGGGCTTGGACGTCGCGGGCGTCGTGGACGTCGCGGGCGTCGTGGGCGTCTTGGGCGCCGTGGGCGTCTTGGGCATACGGGCGCGCAGCCTACCAAGGCGCCGCCGTCCCGCTACTGCGCGAACTTTCTATTGCACCATCGTCTCGCGCGTGATCGCCATGCTGACGTTTTCGTCACCGCGATGGACGGTGACCGCGACCGCGGTTCCGGGTGGGCCGCGCAGCAACTGGACGCACGCCTGGACGTCGAGACCTTCGGCGCTCTTGCCGTCGATCGCGACGATGATGTCGCCCGATTGCATCCCGGATTTCTCGGCGGGGCCGTCCTCGCGCACGCTTCGCACGATCACGCGACGCTCCTCGTCGGCCGATAGCGTGGCGCCGATGCCGGACATCTCGAGCCGGCCGCCGCCGTCGGCTGCCGGCGCGAGATCGATCGACACGCGCAGCTGGCGCTGCCCCTTGGCGTCGAGCCCGGAGACGATGCGCGCGAGGTAGTCGGTGTGCTGCACCTCGATGCTGAACGCACCTTCCGGCACGCCTTCGAGGCGGAAGTCGCCTCCGGGGCTCGTGGTGACCGGCTCGATGGCGCTGCCTCGCGTGCCCTCGTCGAGGGTGACCCGGGCGCCGCCGATGGCGCGCTTGGTCGCGCGATCGATCACCGATCCGACCAGGGTTGCGCCGCGCTCGAGACGAACGCGCACGTTCTCGGTCGTTTTGCCCCCCTCGATCACGACCTCGACCTTCGTGGCCGGCCGGCCCGCCGCACTGACCAGCAAGGTCCACGTGCCGGCCGCCAGGTTGTCGAGGGTGAACCTGCCTTCGGCGTCGTCGACCGAACGTTGCGACCCTCCGGGGAGGGACGAGCCGTCGGCCAGAACCGCGTGATCGAGCGACACCAAGAACCGGTCGAGGACGAGCCCGCGCTCGTCGACCACGACGCCTGACACCGAGCCTTGCCCCGGCATGTCGATGCGGTTGTCGCTCCCGCGTCGCATCTCGACGGGCGCGCTCTTGCCGAAGCGGCCGCTCTGCGCGACCGCCATGCAGCCGTCGGCCTCGAGCGGGAAGGAGAACTGCCCGTTGCCCATGGTGCTGGTGATGCGCTCCTCGGCGCCCCGCTTGGTGCACCGCACCATTGCGTTGGGAACGACCTGTTCGCCCTGCACCACAATGCCGCGGATGGTGTCGGCTTCGGGCGTCGTCTCCTCTGTAGGGTCCCGGTTGGCCGGCTCGGCGTGCACCTCCTCCTCTTCGCCGTCCTCGTCCGCGTCTTCCTCCTCATCTTGTTCGAGGTCGCGCTGAGCATCACGGCTCGCCGTGGAGCGTTGCGAACGTTTCGGCGAGTCCGAGCTCGGGGCGATGAGCCACGCGACGGCTGGGATCATCAAGAGCCCCAGGAGCAACAAGGGGATCGTGATCCAGGTGGGAATGCCGGAAGGCGCGCTCGGTGCGGATCGCGATCGCGAGCTCTGAGGCGAAGACGGCGATTGCGACGGCGGGCTCGGCGTGGGGCGCGGCTGCGATCCCGGCTGCGATCCCGGCTGCGACCTGGGCTGCGATCCCGGCGCACGCGAGCTCGACGGAGGCGGCTGTTGGTCGTTCATGCGAGGCGTGCCGCAGGGTCGTCGCCTTCACCCGCGAAGCCGCAGCCCTCGCGGATCGGGCAGCTGCCGCAAGCAGGCCGTAGCGCGGTGCAGACCGTACGCCCATGTTGATCGAGGAGCTGGTGGGCGCGCCAGGCCGATGCAATGTCGCCCGCGTACGGCAGCTCGAGATCGAGCGCACGGGCGACCGCACCGTAGGTCGAGCCGGGGTAGCCCACGCGGACGGCGACGCGCATCACGGCTGCGGAGGGTGCCACGGTCGCGAGGCGGCCGGCCGAGAGCAGCAGGTAGTCGGCTCGAGAAGGAAGCATCCCTGGAACTCCGGAGATCGCACGGCGCGTATCTTCGGGGTCCCAACTATCGCCCGTCGCGCCGTCGGCGACGAGGTGACCCACCGCGTGGAGCGCCTCGACGACCGACCGGGCGAGCTCCGGCGGGCACACGCCAGCGAGGTCGGCGTCGCTCACCAGGGCCAGCTGGGCCGGCTCGACCTGGCCGTCAGCGTCGCACAGGCGGCGGACCAGATCTCGCGCGTCACCGGCGCTGACCCGCGCGCTCACCAGGCACGCGAGGGCGAGCTGGACGCCGAGATCGACCTCGGGCCGACGAACGACGGCGGCCCGAGCTCCGAGCGCATCGAGAACCCGCTCGAGCTTCGAGCGCGGTCTTCGCGTCACCTTGGAGCGAGCGTCCCCCAACCGTTCCCTCCCCTCGAGCACGTATGGCGGCATGCTAGCTCGACCTCCGAGCCGGCCCCGTGAGCCGATTCAGAACTGCGTCGCTGGGCTCGAAGGCGAGCTCGGCTCGGGTGCGCGCGGATCGCCGGTAGGCTGCTTCGCTGGCTTCCCCGCTGGCTTCCCCGCTGGCTTCTCCGCTGGCTTCTCCGCTGGCTTCTCCGCTGGCTTCCCCGCTGGCTTCTCCGCTGGCTTCCCCTCGGCCTCTTCGGCCTCTTCGGGAGCCGCCACCGGCCTGGTGGACACGGCCGGCTTGGCCCCGCTGCTGGGCGGCGCGCCGAGCTGCTCGTTGCCGCGGACTTCGCCTTCGGGTCCGAGATCGACGTCCATGGGCTCGACCGGCCACGGGGTCTCGCTGTTCGTGCCGCCGCACCCCGCAACCGCGGCGGCCGAAAGCGAGATCGTGGCCAGAGACACCGCGAAGAGAACCGGAGCCGATCGAGAGAGCCGCATCGTCAGGTCGAGCACCCTACTCCCGCGGCGGGTCGGACGTCAGCCCGAGTCGCTCACGCGGTCGCAGCGAGGTTGGTCCGCGCGACCATGGCGCAAATCACCGCGTTGGCGATGCACCACACGGCGAGGACGCCCGAGCCCATGGGCCCGGCGACCTGACCGAGGATGGGAACGGCCGCCAGGTAGGCCGCGGTACCCGCCGAGAAGCCACCAACCAGCGGGCGAAGCGCCTTCTTGTGGAACAGCAGGGCGGTCAAAGCGAGCGGCAGGCCGGCGTTGGCGAGCGGCAGCCAGTTGTGCAGCGCCGTCCCGGCGAAGATCGACCAGTCACCGAAGGGTCGGGACAGGAGATCGATCGGCAGGGCGGCGCGCGAGACGACCAGCGGCAAGAAGAAGAGCAGGCCAGGGCCGGCGGCCAGTGCGGTGAGGAGGAAGCCCGGGTGGAGCGGGCTCACCGACTTCGGGTTCTTCGCGCCCTTGCGGGCCGAGGCGACGACGAGCGCAATCACCGCGCCGAGCGCGCCGAATCGCACCATGACCTGTTTCGCCCACACCGCGAAGGTCGCGCTCTGCGCGTCGAGGATGCCTGAGCCATAGAGCTTTTTGCCAGAGTCAGAGTCGTCGACCACCCGCGCCGAGGCGCGCAAGATCTCCTCGAGTGCGTCGAGATTGGTGACGCCTTCGCTGACCAAGAGGGCCGCCGCTCCCGCGACATGAGGCGACGCCATCGAGGTGCCGCTAAACCCAGGGAATCGCTCGCAGCCGCCGACGCCGCCGTTGCAGATGGTCTGCTGGATCACGTCGACGCCGGGAGCAGCGATATCGACCTCTTTGCCGCGCGAAGAGAAGTTGGCGAGCTTGTCGTCGGGGCCGGTGGCCGACACGCCGATGACGCCCTCGGTGCCACCCGGGAAGCCGACCGCGCCGCCGCTGTTGCCAACGGCCGCGACGACCAGCGCGCCGTTGGATCGAGCACTTGCGACCGCGTCGACCAGGATCTGCGCATTGCGCGGCCCGCCCAAACTGAGGTTGATGACGTCGGCGCCGTGTTCGCCAGCCCAGCGAATGCCGTCGGCGACGTCGGCGGTGGTGCCCGAGCCGCGCCCGTTCAGCACCTTGACCGGCATCAGCTGGGCGTCGAACGCGACGCCCGAGGCGCCGACCCCGTTGTTGGTCGACTGCGCGATGGTGCCGGCGACGTGCGTGCCGTGGCCCTGGTCGTCGTTGGCGTGGGTGTTGTTGGCGACGAAGTTCCACCCGCCGACGCACCCGGTGGTGTTGAGGTCGGTGCCCTTGCGGAACGGCCCGTGATCCTCGCAAGCAATGCCGGTGTCGACGACGGCGACGATCGCGCCGCGACCGGTGGAGAAGTCCCAAGCGGACTTCATGCCGATGCGGTCCATGTGCCATTGCTTGTCGAGCAGCGGATCGTTCGGCACGTAGAAGGCCTGCACCCAGGCGAGAGGCTCGGCGTGCTGCACGCGCGCGTCGCCGCGCAGGCGCGCGATCAGCCTTTCGACCATCGAGGGTGCGACCTCGGCGATCTCGACCCGCGTCTCGTCGGCCATCGCCGTCGGGATCATCTTCACGCCCAGCTCGGCGCCGAGGCCTTCGACCTCCGTTTCGGAGAGCGAGTCGACACCGTCGACCACCACCCAGCCGGGAATGTCCCAGCTCGACTCGCTGGTCGGGGTCGGCAGCGGGCCCGGCTCGGGCAGCCCAGGCGGCGCGGCCAGCGCTCCAGAAGTGAGCAGACCGACGGATCCGAGGATCGCGATGGGCGCGAGCGTGCGAGACAGCGGCGAGCGGCGCATGGTCGAAACCTCTTTACGGAGAAAGTCGGGGGACGGACCGGTAAGCCAGTGGGACGCACGACGCGCCTTCCGGGCCTAAGACTAACCGCCCACGCCCGGCGCGCCATCCGCCGTCCCCGGCGGGCCGGCGCTTGGGCGGCCGGAAAGGCCGGTGGGCCCACGCATCGCTTGCGCCGGGCGTCTCCCCTCGGACGGCGCGCCGTGCTAGCCGACGGATTCATGGAGTTTCTCATCCCTTCGCGGCTCGGTCGCCCGAGCGACGACCCCATCTTCGCCCTCAACACCGAGGCGAAAGCGCGCGCAGCCAAGGGGGAGAAGGTCGTCAACGCCACCGTGGGCGCCTTGCTCGATGACGACGGCCGCCTCGCCGTGCTGGACGGGATGTCGGCTGCGATCCGCGAGGTATCGGCGCGTGACGCCGCGGGTTACGCCCCGATTGCAGGGTCCGCGCCCTTCCTGAAAGGCGTCGCGGCCGATCTGCTCGGCGATCGCGCGATGGCCGTCGAGACTGCGGCGGTCGCGACGCCGGGCGGCACCGGCGCGCTTCGTCACGTCATCGCAAGCTTCCTCGAGCCGGGGCAGGCGCTGCTGACCACGTCCTTTTTCTGGGGTCCATACAAGACCCTTGCCGACGAGAACGGCCGCACGTTGCGCACGTTCCGCCAGTTCGACGAGCAGGGTCGCCTCGACCTCGAGGATCTCGATCGCAAGCTCGGTCAGATCGTCGAGGACCAGGGTCGCGCGCTTCTCCTCGTGAACTCGCCTTGCCACAACCCGACCGGGTACTCGTTCGACGCTGGCGAATGGCGAGCCCTCGGCGACATCGTCGCTCGGCGCTCGGCCGCCGGGCCCATCACGCTGTGTCTCGACGTCGCGTATGCGAAGTTCGGCGACGGCTCGCTCGATCTCGCGATCGAAGAGATGCTGAGGTTGCCTCCGAGCGTCCTGCCGACGTTCGCGTGGTCGTCGTCGAAGTCGTTCCTGCAGTATGGCCTGCGCGTGGGGGCGCTCGTCGCGGTGCATCGCGACGTGGAGCTGGTGCGCCGCGTCCAGAATGCCCTGTCGTATGCCTGTCGAGGCACGTGGTCGAACGTGAACGCCGCCGGCATGATCGCTATCGGCAAGGTGTTCGGCGACAAGGCGCAGCGCGAGGCGATCGACCAGGAGCGCGCCCAGTGGGCCTCCGTCCTCAAGAGCCGAGTCGCCCGGTGGAACGCGCTGGCCAGGCCCGCCGGCCTGAAATACCCCCGTTATGACGGCGGCTTTTTCACCACCGTGTTCACCGAGCGTGCCCACGAAATCGCCGAGGCCTTGAAGGTCGATGGCGTCTTCGTGGTCCCCCAGGAAGGCGCGCTCCGCGTGGCGCTGTGCAGCGTCGCCGAGCGCGACATCGAGCGAATGGTCTCGGCCATCGCGAAGCGGATCGGCTAACGACGCTCTTCGCGAGGTGGTGCACCCGGCCTCAGCGCCTCGGTCGCGGAAGTACGGTACTGATGCGCGGTGATATCCGCCCATGACTCCGCGACGCGTCGTCTGGTGCCCGGCTCGAAGGTGGGTCCGGGCGGGTGGCTCGTGGTCGTCGCTCCCACCGACGCCGAGCGACAAGACCTCATCGCGCGGGGCATCCCCAACGAGCTCATCTGCGACGCGCTCGACGCCGACGAGATGTCGCATGTCGATCACCACGAAACCGGCGCCAAGCTGATCGTGCTCCGCGTGGCGGCCTCGGCCAGCGCGGAGGCCGAGGTCGTTCCCTTGGGCGTCGTGACCCTCCCCGATGGCTGCGTGGTCACGATCTCCGCGACCGACACCGGCATCCCGCAGATGCTCGAAGGAACGTCGCTTCAGGGGATCTCGTCGACCGCGTTCGCCTTGCGCATCTCCGAGCTCGTCGCGCAACGCTGCGTCAAGACGCTGCGCGCGATCGACGACCAGGTCGACCAGTTGGAGGTCACGCTGCGCGGGGCGCTGGAGAACGACGAGATCCTCGGGCTGCTCGGCTACCAGAAGCGCCTGGTTCACCTGGTGACCTCCCTGTCGGCGAACAAGCTGGTGCTGGAACGCGCGCTAGAAGATGAACGGCTCGATCTGACCGAGCACGAGCGGACGCTGGTCGCCGACGTCCTCGTCGAGCTCAATCAGGCAGTGACCATGGCGCGCACCCAGAAGGAGCTGCTGGGCGAGACCATGGATGCGCTGGCGACCGTCGTGTCCAACAACCTCAACGTCGCGATGAAGAAGCTTGCGTCGTTGACGCTGCTGGTATCGCTCCCCGCGCTCGCTGCCGGTGTCTACGGGATGAACGTCGCCCTACCCGGCGAGCACCACCCGCAAGCCTTCGTCATGGTGCTCGGGACCGCCGCCGTCGCCGTGGTGCTGCTCGCCATTTACCTGCGCGCGCACCGCTGGCTGTGAGTATCAGACCGGGGCAGGACGCCACGTCTCGATGCGCCAGCGTCGCTTCTTCGCGATGCGCGCGAGCCGGGGATCGGGGTTCACCGCGACCGGCTCGCCGACGGCGGCGAGGAGTGGCAAGTCGGTGATGCTGTCGCTGTAGAAGATGGCGTCGCGGAGCGACAGCCCCTGCGCATCGAGGAAGCGCTTCGCCTTCTCCAGCTTTCCTTCGGAGAAGCACAGCGGATAGGACGGATGGCCGGTGAATCGACCCGCCTGGTCGACCTCGAACTCGCTGGCGACCACGTGGTCGATGCCCAGCCGCCGCGCGAGCGGTCGCGACGCATAGAGCGACGCGCCCGTCACGATGGCGCATACATCGCCTGCTGCCTGGTGGTGGGCGACGGCGAGCCTGCCGGCGGGAGCGATGAACTTGTCGACGTCGCGAATGAACCAGTCGTCGCAGCGCCGGGTCATCGCGATCTCCTCAGTGCCGGCGAGGTTCATGATCACCTTCTTGGCGACCGCTTCGTGGTCGAGCACGCCGAGCGTGTACTGCGCGACCCAGCGCAGCGTGCGGAGCAAATCGCCGGTCGATGCCTCCCCGATGCGTCGCTGGTAGCGGACGTAGAGGCTCGCCGTCTCGGTCGACAGCAGCGTGCGATCCATGTCGAAGAGGGCGGCGCGGGGCATGCGTGGAAGAGGAGTAGGTGACTCCCCGTGGACCATCAACCGGTTCGACCTCGACGCCGCATCATCAGGGCACCATCCTGACGAAAGCCATGACAGCCGCAGCGAAGGTCGACCCCGATTCGAAGGTCTGCCGGTGCGGCCATGACCGAATTCACCCGATGGTCTCTGCCGTGCCGAAGTACTCGGGCGTCGGCTGGGCCGCGATTCTCATCGGCATCTCCTGGGAGCCGCAGAGCATCTCCTTCAAGTGCCGCGTCTGCGACGACACGCTGGGCACCCTCACCAGCCCGGCCGAGATGAAGAAAGTCCGGCTGTACGGCTGAGCCGACCGGGGCGAGGCCGGCGTTTCGAGATCAGGCACCGCCAGCGCGGGTGAACGTCTCCTCGCTCTCGAAATACACGACGCTGTTGTCGGGTCGCGCGCCGATCACGGCGGAGGCCTTGTCCACCGGGCGACCGGTCACCGGATCCTTCGCGCTGCGCGCGGCAGCGTCCGCGTTCAGGCCCTTGGTGCAACCGGCGCAGCAGCCGAAGTAGGCGCGCCCCTCGATCTCGGTCGGCAGCTGCGGCTTGCCCATGAAGCGGTTGCTGCGCATGCAGACCTCCTCCGACGGCACGCGCCGCAGCGCGGCTGGCGCCTCGCTCGAGACATTGCCACCGACCGCGTCGTTGCAGGCGTCGCCGTGTGCCGCGTCGCCACTTGGGCCGGCGGGGGCCGCTCGGTCGCGCTCGGCGGCGAAGGGGCCGATGGACGAGGCCTCGGGAGCGGGACGCGGAGCGGACCCTTCCGGCGGGGCGCACGCGGCGAGAAGCATCGAGGAGATGGCGAGGAGCGCGGCGCGGCATCGGAGGTGGCGTAGGGGCTGCAGCACGACGGGACCATCGTAGACACGGCTCCACCCGCGAGGCGAGTTCGGCCAGCTCAGCGAAGAGCTGCAATGTCGCAAAAAAGAGGTCGACGACTCGAGGAGAGTGCGCGACCCGAATGTGCCCCTGCTCCAACATTCAGGTCGCTCTCATTTAGGTCTAGGCTCGCGACCATGCGCACCGCCCGCCTCTCGGTCATCATTGCAGCCGTTCTCGGTATGGTCCTCGCGGCGTGCGGCTCGCCAGCCGAGCCTGCCCACTCGGGCAACCTCATGGAAACGACGTTCGCCGGTCAAAAGAGCTGCAACACCGCGAATCACGATCGTCCGTTCGTCATCACCTGGGACGCGACCGATCAATCGAGTTTTCAGTCGCATGCCCAGAGCGACGTCGTCTTCGTCCGGTACGAGGGGTGCGAGCTCACCGTGCTCGGCGCGTGTCGCAACGACTCGCTACGCGGCGCGCTCGGCGCCTACAAGCAGGTCGAATGGACCAGCGGGGGACTCGAGTCGATCGACATTCACGATGCGGCAGAGCTCTACGCAAAGCTTCCACTCGGTGCGCTGTCGCTTTCCGGCAAGGTTGCGAGCGGCGAAAAGCTCCACATGGAGTACTATGT
>Ga0335394_10006487_pt1 | contig 13204 bp, 14 predicted proteins | sample MAT03_FD_205741 | JGI IMG/M metagenome (GOLD analysis project Ga0335394, IMG submission 205741) | Freshwater microbial communities from Lake Fryxell liftoff mats and glacier meltwater in Antarctica - MAT-03 (spades assembly) (version 2) ...
TCTCGACATGGTGATGATTGAGACTCCGAATAATCAATATGGAGACTCGCACATGCTTGTGCAGTCCGTCACGAAAGAAGAACGCGAGAAGGGCATTAAAGGCCCGATTCTCGGGAATGCCAAGACTCTTGGAGGTCCATCGCAAGCGCGGCCGACCACTCCAACTCCAGACGGCCAGCCTAAGTTCAAGGACACCGATGACATTCCGTTCTGATGTCACACACATTCGCAGACTCCCAATCCCTTCCAGTAACCTACGCTGGGCTTAATGGTGCTGGTCAGTTTCTTTTCTGCAACGGGCAATCTTATGTAACGCACGTATTTCAATCTCTAGAGGAATCAGTCGAGACATTCGGTGTGCGCATTGATACGCGAAAAAAAGAGATGACTTATTCTGGGCCTTTCAGTTCTGGCATGAATGACTCTTTGTATAAACGAAAGCAATACACCGCTCAGGCCAACGGGTTCACAAATCAATCAGCGATTGAATATGGGCTTGGTTATATTCATGGCTTACTTTCCCGTAAGGGGGTAATTCAGCCATCCGCAATAGTTGAAACCCCAAGGCAAGTTATCGCGGTTTTCACGCCGGCTCCTAAAGACCCTAATGCAATCAGGACGCTGGCGGACGAACCTCGTATTCCTATATACGACCCGTTAATATACGACCTATTAAAGTTTCATCCCAATGGCAAGAAACGGATGGGAAGGCCAAAGAAAATAATCAATGAAATCAAAATCCAAAAAGCATCCGATGTTCCCTGATTGTCCGGTAGGGCCGAAAGATAAGCCAGTGAAGCGGAGGAAACAACCGGCCCGTAAATTATTGACTATCCAGTAAAAATCGTAAAACTGCCCATAAATGTCAGATAAACCAACGTTTTCTATTAAAAGCACAGGAGTTTCATACGGAAACAGCCCAGAAGTAGATAAATCCGATATGGAGGCAAACAACCGCGTTATCACGTCGGTTGAACAAGGAATTGAACTTACGAACACAGACATTTATGACGCGAGGAATCTGATTAAGAATGCAAGACGAATCACGGCTGTAATACAAGGTCAGCCTCCACATAATCCCAAGACACTTAAAGACCAGGGGAAAGGATGGAAGAGGAACATATCAACGCGGTTTCTTCAGAAGGAGTTGAATCGTGCTGCCCCGCGTCTTTACATGCCTATTCTTACGGCTTCCACTATGACGGCCGCAGAACTTCCGGCAGGTTGGCCGAAAGGACAGGAGAAAACCCAGTTTTTCAGGAATACAATGACTTCGGCCATTAGGTCGTGGCGCAAGAATGATATGTTTTGGCGCGGTATTAAGCAGGAGGTTGTTAATTATGGGTTCGCTTTTGCTGTTTGGACAAACCCTTATGAGTGGCGTCCGCACATGTGCCGCATGGATCGAGGATTCGTACCCAAGGGTACGGAGGTGATGGACGACCAGATTGCTCGTTTCACACTGAAATGGGATTATCGTCCTGATGAGCTCTTGAAGACGGTTCGGATGGCCGTAGATGCCGGATCGGATAACTGGAACAAGGATGCGGTGGCTGCTGCCGTAGATGCTGCGTCCATGCCGACATCTCCACAGGATATGTCTCAACTGCGCAAGTGGGAAGAGATGACCCGTGAGGCGGCAGTCGATAAATCTACCACGCGAGCACAGAGGATGATTCAGGCGCGTCACTTTTTTGTTTTGGAGTTCTCCGGTAAAGTAAGCCATTATATTCTTTGGCCAGATGGACCAAAGGACTACAAGATGCTATTTGAGCATTTGGATGCTTACAAATCTATGGACGAAGTGGTCATCCCGATGGTGTTTAATTACGGCGATGGGACGATTCATGGGTCATGGGGCGCGGGACAGCTTCTTTTCGATTTGGCGAATCAGGTCGAGCGAGTACGATGTGACTCTATGGACAACCTGCTAAATTCCAACAAGGCTCGATTGCAGGTCAAGGACGCCAAAGATGCGGCGTCTGCTCAATTAGTCGTGAACGACACGATGATTATCGCAACTGGCGCACAGTTCGCGCAGAACGTCGGCGGTATTAGTGGAGATCCCCAAGGGTATTTGCTGCTTGATGATCGCATGTCTCGGTGGGCGCAAGAGATTGTCGGATCCTACTTGCCTCCTTTGCCAAGTCAGGCCAGTAAGGCCGCTACAGACATTGCATCACAGGCAATCGACCAAGAGCAGCAGGTACAAAAGGACGTGCTGGAAAACTCGCTTAAGCAGGATGCGCTTGTTATTTCCAACATGACAAAGCGAATGTTGAATGAGGACAGTGATGACGAATTTGCGATTGCCGTCAGAAAGGGATTGCTCGGGGAGATTGCAGGAAATGACCTTCCTCCGCAGCCAATATCTATCAACAAGATGGAGCTTAATATTTTGATGAATCAGTCGGTGGTTAGGAGCGTATCTGACTTCACCGAATTTGCGGCTATCCAGCGCGGTTCATTCGCTTCTTCGGTGCAGAATAATCCGCTGTTCAATCAGGCTTCAGTTGCGAGCTACATGGCGAATGGCGTGCAAAGCGCGGGGAATTCATTCGCTGCAAGTATTGTTGTCCCAGAAGGCGATATGAGTACTCAAACCGAGCAGCAACGGCAACAGTTGATCGAGAATGCGGCAATGATGATGGGGACTCCTTTGCCCGTAGTTATTAACGATCAACACGAAATCCACCTTCAGGCTTTGAAACAGCCGCTTGAGCAGGCGATTCAAGGTGGACTTATTAATCCTGCGGAAGCTTTACTAGCCCATTCAGGTGCTCACTTTGCTGCGGGCCTGAGTACGAAAACTCTTAACCCGGCGACCACCAACGAGTTGAAAGCATGGATTGCTACAGTCCAGCGCGCTCTTGAAGCTAAAAAACAGGAAATTTCTCAGCAACAACAGCAGGCGCAAATTCAGCCCGGACAGATGCCGATTCAATAGCACTATGTCAGATTTTATTTCAGTAAAAAACTGAACTTGTTGCACTTAGTTGTTGACAACATGTTACATCTATTATTTAAATTCGTTCACTAAATTGTGGCTAATTCAAACGAAGACCTCACACGGGAAACAGTAATGGCGTGGCGCAGATTCGCGCAGACCAAAGAGTTCAGTCAAGGCATGGAGTGGTTGCGTCAGCACGGGGCTCCGTCAATTGACGCTGAAGGCGATATTGCCACTGTAAAGGCGGCTGCTGCATGGAAGTCATACATGGGCGCACTAAAGGACGTTGAAGAGAAGCTTACGTTCATCAAGGCCGTAGACAAATCGAGTGAGCAGCCGGGACTAACTGAATAATTTACCATGGAAACAACTACAGAACCAGTAACAGTAAACACGGCTTCCGTTAAGCCAGAAGCGAAGCCAATCAGCCGCGATGAATTGAGCAGCGTCATAGGCAAAACGATGTCTTCTAAGACTGACTTTCAGGAAGGAAAGCCTAACGAGCATGTCCCGAAACAGGACACGGCTGAACGTCAATCAACCGTGATGCCAGACTTCCGAGAAAGCATGAGGAAGAAGGTCATGGAGAAGGAGCCAGCAAAAGAGGTAGATAAACCAGAGCCCAAAACAGAATCTCCCGCTGCTGTAGAGCCCAAATCCGAAGAAGAGGATTTGCATTACTATAAGCCGGATACTGCCAAAAGGATTAAGTTTTTCATCTCTGAAACCAAGCGTCTGACATCTGAGAAGGAAGCCGTGACGAAGGAACTTGAGGAAGCCAAGAAGGCTCCTAAGACAGCAGTAAACGTTGAAGAGGTAACAAAGCTTCGCGAAGAATATCAAAAGACGCACGATGAACTTACCAAGTTCCGTCGTCGCTATGAGGTCGATAATGATCCTGAGTTTCAGGCCAAGTATAATGAGCCGGTAGCAGCGGTTGAGAAAAATATTGAGAACATTTTCCGCAAGTACAAACTGGATGACGCGACGATGAAGGTCATCAAAGACGAGGGCGGGTTCGCGTCCTTCAGTTCCAGTCGTAAGACGTATCCTGTGCAGGAGCCTGATCAAGATAACCCAGGGGAATTTAAGACCGTACATAAGACAGCATCGCAGCTTTTCAATGGCTGGGTAAACGGAGGAAGCATGGATGTAGTCGATGCCGAGAATATCAAGGCTTCTCTCGGGAAGCAGCAGCTAATTAAATCTGAGGCGCAAGCTGCCATGCAGAAGGCGCAGGATGACGCAAAGGTGCATTTCGAGAATATGTCCGCGGAAAAACAGAAGGCGCAGGACGAGTTGGACGCGAGTAACAAGGTAATAGCGGACGGATATAAAGAGTGGCAGAAGGAGATCGAGACAAGCACGGAATGGCTCAAGCAAAAGCCTATCCCGGAGACGGCCAGTGAGGAAGACAAGAAGGCGCTTGCAGAAGAAAACGAGTTTAGCAAGCAACTCCGTGATGGCTTGGACAAGCATCCAAAGGATGCCAAGGACTACGCCAAACTCAAATTCGATGCAGCGGAAGGCAATCATCTTCGCCGAACAATGGCACAACGGGACGCACAAATAGAACGCTTGACTGCTGCTCTTGCAAAGCAAAAGGGAGCAATGAAGACGACAAACAAAGGCGGCTCGTTACTCGTTCGTGGCGGGGAGAAGCCGGCCGTGGAAGAGGACAATAACTCGAATCCTACGGACTTTATGAGCCGGATTAATGCACGGATGAAGAAGGGTAAGGGAAGCGACGAATAATCATGGACGACAATACTCCTCGCGACCTAGCCCGTTTGGTGCTGGATAAAATCGCCGCGCTTGGGGAGGCCGAAGCCGTTGAATACTTCGGCGTCTCCAAAGCAACTCTATCCCATTGGAGGACGGGAAAGAACCTGCCTTCCCTTGAGGCTGCGCAGAAGGTATGGTCGGATAGCCTGCTATGCCAGTGTCCTGAAGTTTGGGGGAATGCGGCTAATGCGACCGTGCAATTTCTTTTGCCTGCTTATACAACTATCGAACCGCTTTTCTTTGTTACGCTGTTTCGTTCATGCAAGCTCTATGGGGTTGAAAAAGTGAACATCATTCCGAAGATGAGAACGCTGATCGTCGAGGCAAGAAACGATCTGATCGCGAAGGCCCTTCTGACAAAATCGGAATGGTTTATTTTTGGTGACGCAGACTCAGTTCTTCCATGCGGATCTGGATCTATGCTTCGTGGAATTGGCCTAGATATTCCTGAGCCAATGGCGAGTTTCAATGCAATTGATAGGCTTATGAGTCATCCTAAAGAGCACAGGATTGTTGGTGCGATGTATAAGGACCGTCGAGGGGGGAATAAGGTTCAATGCGAAGCTGCGTTTAGGTCTACGCATGAAAACGAAAGGCTGTTGGGTATTTTTAGTGGTAAAAATAAGCCGAATGGACTAGAGAAAATGGGATGGACGGGATTTGGATTAGTGCGCGTACATCGTAGTGTTTTCGAGGAGATGGTATCCGAGGCCAGTAAGCCGGGCAGTTTGTTGTCCGCAATTTTACCGCCTCCACCGCCAAGGCATAAGGAGCCGTTTGGTTTCTTTGGAAGATCAGCCCGCTTTAGGGGCGAGGATATTTACTTTTGTCGGCATGCTGAGATGATAGGAATACATACTTATGTCGATACTGGATTATTGCTGGGTCATATAGGGTCGAAGATTTATTGATAAAAAACGTTTTAAATTAATAAGGACCCAAAAGCATGAAAATTTTAGTCAAATTTCCAACAAGAGGCCGGCCCGAGCAATTCCTTAAAACCCTTAAGGGGTGGGTAGATCAGGCGAGTGATCCACATAATATTTCGTTTCTTGTGAGCTGCGATGAGGATGACTTATCAATGACGACTGATATTACAACAGAGGCCGGACGCATCTTATCAGCCCGAGGCTCTTTATCGTCGATTATCTTGGGCTCATCTAAATCTAAGATAGAGGCATGCAATCGTGATATTGAGGGTGAGAAAAACTGGGATGTCGTGCTTCTGGTCAGTGATGATATGTGGGCGCGGCGAGAAGGATGGGACAATATCATTCGGGAGAAGATGACGAAACACTTTCCCGATACCGATGGCGGGCTATGGTTTTTTGACGGGTCTCAGAGAAAGATAAACACACTCGCATGTCTTGGTAGAAAATATTATGACCGCTTCGGTTATATTTACGAACCGAGTTATTCTTCTTTTTTTTGTGATGATGAACAGACGGCCGTAGGTTTATCGCTAAATAAACTCCTCTATGTTGATCAGTCTATCGCTAGCCATGAGCATCCTTGCTGGGGGAAGGGAATGAAGACCGACGCACTTTACCAGAGGAACAATAAATATTGGAATCAGGACCAAGCAAATTATGAACGACGGAAGTTACTGGGGTTCCCGAAATGAACCAAACGCTGTCAATATGTTTGGCAACCGTGGAATCACGCGCAAAACTGTTTGCGCTACTGCATGGTGAACTTATGGTTAAGACTATCGGGAAACCCGTAGAATTGGTTGTATATTGCGATAACAAAGAGATTTCAATTGGCAAGAAGAGGCAGGAATTAATGGAGAGGGCAACGGGCGAGTATGTCGTTTTCATCGACGATGACGACTGGGTTGCTCCAACCTACGTTGATGACATACTGCAAGCCCTGACCACCAAGCCCGACTGTGTTGGCTTCGAGATAGAATGCACGACTAACGGTAGAGACAAGCAAAGCGCGATTGCGAGCATGCGGTATAAGAGGTGGTCGGACAATTTGGACGGTTACCGATTTAATCGTTCCACATACCACAAGACACCGATCCGAAGAGACCTGGCGTTAAAAGTAGGATTTCCCAACCTACGTTATGCGGAAGATAAATACTTTTCAGAAGGCATAATTAAGTTGGTTGAAACGGAAGTGTTTATTCCAAAGGTGCTTTATTACTACCGGTTCAACAGCGAGCCGTTCGCCCAGAAATATGGATTCAAGAATGGCCCATCGGAGCCAAAGACAACCCATCGCAAGCTGGACAACAAGGGGAGAAAAATGGGATGAAAAGTAGACTTGCTTTCATAAACGTCGGAATAGAAGAATGGTTTTGCCACGGTTCAGCACGTCTAGAGAAATCATTGGCGGAACATAATTTCCCCGGGAATACGATGATATGGCGCAACCAATGGCCGTCTAATAATTTCAACAAGCGCAATATTTACGAGTGCAAGGCCGCTGCTTTCGAGCAGGCCCTGTTGGCTAATTATACGACAATCATCTGGGGTGACGCGAGTATATATGCCATTCGCGATATGCAGACGTTTATAGACCGGATAAACGATAAGGGTATCTGGATAGGTCAAAGCGGATACAACGCAGCACAGACGGCCAGTGACGCACAGCTCGCTTACTTTGGAGTTGATCGTAATTCAGCCGAGAAGATGCCAGACTGTGCTACTGGTCTTTTTGGCGTTAATATTGATTTCCCTTTTGCTCGAAAGTTCATAGAGACATGGGTTCAATCTGCTAAGGACGGAGCCTTTTGCGGAAGCCGTTTTCATGCTGGGCAGAGTCAAGACCCAAGGTTCTGCTTCTGCCGCCAAGATCAGTCGGCGGCATCGGTGATATTAGGGAAGATGGAGGTTAAGCTCGATAGTTTTTCCGAGTTTGCCGCGTTCCGCAATGACAAGTATCCGTCAACGTTTAGGTGCGAAGGGATGTGAATTTATGAAAGACTACAGCCAATCAGGCGAACAAAAAATAATCCTCGAACACTTCGGTAGTTTCGTCGGAACGTTTGCGTCTATAGGAGAGAACGACGGCCAGACTTTTTCCAATGTCCGCGCACTAACATTGCTGGGATGGAAAGGTGTGTGTGTTGAGCCTGCGGAAATTGCATATGCAAAACTTAAGCTCCTGTACTCAGACTTATTGTTAGTTCCGATGCCTCCTGATTTTAATGGAACAGTTGATGAGTTTTTTGACACGATAACAAAAAACTCTTTGGTGAATAAATCGTCGCGTGTTATCTGTCTGAACGCGGCCATAACGACCGAAGATGGGCCGATTGACTTCTACGACAGCGGAACGCACCTGAATAAAGGCGATACCTCTCTTCTGTCCACAACGAAGCCCGATGAACTGGATCGGTGGAAGAAGAGTGGTGAGGTTTTCACAAAGACTACTGTGCGCGGCATTACATGGAAGACCATGATGGAGGAATCGGGGTGCAGTAAGTTTGACTTCATAAGCGTGGATTGCGAGGGGGCTGATTGGGATGTTGTGTCTCAGATTGACCTAACTGCCGTGGGGTGTAAGATGATATGCTTGGAAGTTAATTCTAAATACGGGCATTTATTTCGGTTTAAAGAGTATACTGAATCTCATAACATGAGATTGCTTTATGCAGGTTATGAAAATCGCATTTACGTTCGTAAATAAAGATAGTTATTATTTACATAATAAAGTTGACACTTGTTAAAAAGTGTAAATAAGTGGAGTCGCGGCCCGGGAAACCGAGTGATAGCCGCGAACGCGAAGTGCGTTTTACATTCGAGTCGTTATCGAATGTTTGGCTGAGTTTGAACATCCTAGTCAGCCACGGGAACACAAGCAGCCCGCCATCTCGGCGTTCGGACTGTGCGTGAACTCATCTTATAACGCGTCGAGAAAACACAATCCTCTCATGGCTACTTCAGGCTCTACCTGTGATTTCGATCCAGCAGACTTCGCTTCCGCGCTCGATGATCAAAACAGCATCATCAAACTCGCGTTCGTTGAGCATCTTGCTTATAATGACCCTTATTCTAACGTTGTCGCTCAGGATACTTTCGATTCTGGCTACGGCGAAACCCAAGTTTACGCCGCTACTCCTCGCACTGCTTTAAATCAGTCGATGACCCGGCCATCGTTCACGACTTTTTCCGATTCGTGTCAACTTGCTCCTCCCGTTGCAAAATGGGGTACTTACCGCTATGAAAGCGTGCCGGCTGTTTTGGAACTCCAGAGCCAACCGATCTGCGTTCGCCAGCAATATTTTAAGGTCGCGAAGGAGCTTGACCAGTCTATTGCCATGTTGCGGGACGGCATTACTGAGATGCTTTCCAGCGATATTCGCGCTAACTTGCTGGATCTTTCCGGCATTAAGTTCGTGGTTCCGGCTCCTGGCGGCGTTCCTGAATCTGGTATTAGCGGTGCCGAGTGGTCCGTTTCTACCAACTTCAACGGCACCTTCCCCGGCGACCGTATGACCATGCAGTATGCCAAGTGGCTGCGTGATTATATCTTCTACCGCTTCCGCCCAACCGGGTTTGGTCGTGGTGCCGATATGCACGCTATCTACATCACATCGTACGAGTTGAACGATGCGCTGCGTACCGATGCTCCTCTTAACAACACGTTGGTAGCGTCTACGAATGGAGGCATCGAGAAGGGCATCAATGGTCTGTGGTCGTATGCCTTCATCGACACTAACTTCCGTGGCCTTAAACTGGCCATTGACCCAACCCCGCTCCGGTTCAACGGCCTGAATGCTCAGGGAAATCCCGTTCTCATCGAACCGTATCTCCAAGTCGCTGCCGGAAATTCCGGTCTGACGTGGCAGATTGCCGATGCGTGGACCGATGCTGCGTACGAAGTCTCGTTCATGATCTTCTCGAACAAGGCTTTCACTCGGTTGACGCCTTCCGCCTATTCTGGCGAAGGTGATGCCAAGTGGCCGTCGATGTCTTCGATGTACGGTGGCGAACTTCAGTGGTTCAACCAAAAGGAAAGCTGCAATCGCTGGCAGGACTTCGGGTGGTTCCAAGCTCGTGTCATTCGGGCTATTCAGCCAATCGCGCCACATTTCGTGACTGCGATCATCTCGAAGCGTTGCCGCGGTAGCTTTACTGATGCAACTGACACTTGCGCTGACATCAGTGATTTGACGGTGTAATGATGAGTGAGTTAGGCAACGTTGCGGCCTAGAACGCATCTTTGATTTACCCACCCTTCCGGCACAAAGCCGGGAGGGATTCCGGGGAGCCCCGGAAAGCTTCATGCTTTAAGATTTTACAATATGAGCCAATATCCAGACTGGAGAAATTCTGATACGTCTCTCTGGAGGCGGATAAGCCAAAACTATTTCGATATAGCCGTCTTGGCCGGTTATGCTGGCACGCTAGAACCTAGCGCGCTAGATAACTTCGAGTCGGCTATGCGCAAAACATGCTTTTACACGGCGTTCATCGTCGATAACCAATAATCACCATGGCCGGACAATACCCAGGAATCGGATACGTCTCAGATAGCCAAGTAAGCTTGCTGCGAAAAATTTGCTATAACACTGCACAGATTGTGGACAATGGCGGCGGCGGCGGAGCCGTTAGTAAGCTTATCGCAGGCACCAACATTACCCTTAGCCCTGTCAATGGGCTGGGAAATGTCACGATCAACGCTACGGGCGGCGGAGGCGGCGGGAATGCCTACGCTACCGCTACGAACAACAGCGGCAATACGACCGTCACGCCAACGCAGCCTAACTATTCTCTCGGCCTTACGGTCGGAGGCGCGGCACGGACAAGCATTTTTATCCTCGACATCGCGGGACGTACTGCGGGCGACCGGCTACGTTTGGCTCTCACGCTTCCCGCTACGGCCGCAATCGTGCTAGAGGTCAGGAATGCGACCTCTGGCGGCACGCTTTTGCTGCCAGTCGAGTCGTATGCGACGCAGGACCTAACGACTGATGGATCACTGCTTAGTGCGACGTGGGACTTCGTTTATACGGGGTCGGCATGGAAGTATGAACTCTCTAGCCTGCCCTCGTAATGAGTACCGACAATCCATGCTGCGTCCCGTGCGACTTTACTGACGACCCTGATGTTACCGATCTGGGGTGTTGCAGCCCTTCGCGGATTGTTCGCAATTGCGAGGCTCCAGTCCTTCCTACGCCACAGTGCGATGAGGAGGGATCAACCGTAATCTACGACGAGGCAACCGAAGAATTCGTTGTTTTGAATACACTGTACGATTCAAACTGTTCCTCCTTGCTTGACAGCACATCCAGCCCCTTACTCGCCCTTGTGGCATAAACACCAAGATGCAACTGAACAAAACAAATTATTTAAACCAAGTCGCACTAGCTGCCGACTCTATTCCTTTTGTCCGTGATTCGGACAACGTGATAAAGACAACCACGATGCAGCAGCTTGCGGAATTACTGCAATCCCTTGGCAACCTTAATCTATCTGTTAGCGTTCTTTCAGGCAACACGACGCTGACGACTCAACAGATGGTAGTAGCCAACTCAGCCGGTGTTTTCAATATTACGCTTCCCGCGTCTTCGCTTGTCGTCGGACGTGGATACCGAATCTTTAACAAGGGAGCCGGCACCGTCACTATCCTGCGAAATGGAAGCGATACGATTGCCGGTGCTACATCACTCACACTCGCTCAATATGCTTCAGCCACGCTGTACAGCGACGGCCTTGGTATGTGGAGCAAATTCGCCTAACCAAATACTACCATGATCGACCTTGGACAAAAATACGACAGCTCCTGCTCTGAGTCTCCCAGCCCTATGAAAGAGGGGAAGAAATCATATCCGACGCTTTACTTCACGACGACTGAAGAAATGGAACTTCCTGATGAAGGCGTGGCGAAAATTAAATTCCGCAAGGTGGAATCATCTGAGAACGTGCGAGAGCCTGACATGCCAAAGTACAGTTGTGAAATCGAGGTGCAGGGCATCGAGGTTATTTCCAGCAAGGAGACGAACGATTATGATGATGAACCCGTAAGCGCCAAGATCAAGAAGGCCATGGGCATGAAAAAGGAGATGTACTAAGTGCTAGTTCGCGAGTTTTACACTCAGGCCAAACGGCAATTCGAGGGGTGTGATGAAGCCGCAATCTTCTCGCTCCTATCGGATGCTGTTCGCTTGCTGGTAAACAAGGGCATTACCGATGCCTCATTGGGAGAAATGGAAATTTGCGCTTGCAACGGATGTTTGACTCTCCCCCGTGATGTAGGCACCGTGCTTGGCATTGACGTATGCGGCCATCCAACACTGATCCAAGACCAGTGGTTCAAGTATCATATTAACGGGCCGGGTAATTACCCCGGATGTGGAGTGATTACGGAGATGGGTCAAGTATGCACTTATAAAGAGCCAAGTGCTCCATGCTATCTTGTAGCAGAGGTTACGAGTGCCGCTGAAAATAATAAGAAATTACGTGTCTATGCAACCGACGAAAACGGGAAGAAGATTTTCACTCCCGGCCCTGATGGTAAGCTTTATGAGGGGTTTCTTGTCCCGACCATTTTCGGGTTCTCTCAGCGCAATCCGAGTGTTCCAGCGATCACATCAATATACCGCATCACCAAGGAAGTGACGAAGGATTACGTTCGGTTGATAGCTGTAAATTCAAGCGATGGACTTTCCCAGACTCAAATCGGATATTATGAGCCTGACGAAACAACGCCATCATATCGAAGAATCAAGGTTCCGAATAAGACGAACGTATTAATCAAGTACAAAAAAGCGTCTCTCCAAATTCGCAACCAAGGCGACTGGATTAACATCGACAATTACGAGGCGCTTCGTCTCGCCTGCCGTGCCGTGAAATTTCGCGGTGACGATAAGATCGAACAGGCGCGGGGCTTCGAGGAAGAGGCCGCCCGCATTCTTTCCGAAGAAACGGCATCTAAACTTCCCTCTGGGCCGAGGGTGCCGCAAATTATAAATCAGGTGTTTGGAGATGAAAATAACGGATTATATTATAGTGACTACTAATGGCTGACGTAAAAGACTATACCGCAGGATCTAGTTCGCTTGTTCTGGGAGTTGACAGTTATACAACCCCCGCAGAACTGGGGGAACGCGAGTTTGTGATGGGGCAGAATGTGGTATGTCGAGGAGGAATCGTGCAGACTAGACCCGGCACTAAAAGCCTGTTTTGTCTTCCGTCTGGCAACTTCCAAGGAGCAACGCTTTTTATTCCTGACAATGGAGTAGCGCAGATAGTCGCGGCGGTTGACGGTAAAATATATGCCTCATCAGCCCCGTTTACCAGTTATAAGCGGCTTTGGAATCTCCAGTTTTCAATTACCTCAAAATATATCTCGTGGGCGAAGACGCTTAAAAGCACGGATTACGATATTGCGGGCAATCTCATCACACTCGATAACCCATATAGCATCCTGATTATGCAGGACGGGGCTACACGCGCCGGGTATTGGGATGGCGGTAATTCTGGTCATCTTAATCCCGGATTCCCGACCGACGTA
>Ga0335394_10006491_pt1 | contig 13198 bp, 9 predicted proteins | sample MAT03_FD_205741 | JGI IMG/M metagenome (GOLD analysis project Ga0335394, IMG submission 205741) | Freshwater microbial communities from Lake Fryxell liftoff mats and glacier meltwater in Antarctica - MAT-03 (spades assembly) (version 2) ...
TTCGATCTGCTTTCAACTCATGCGTAGCCAGAGACTGCATTTCCTTTTAAGGATGTTTTGAACCGTTTTCACTGAAAAACACTCACTCCCGCTGCGGGATTTTGCGTCGATGGCGGTTCAAGTTCGGATTAGTGGGGGGAATGAAAAAAGCTCCGCAGCTGAATGCCGCGGAGCTTGAAGTTCTAAAGTCTTTGGTCTCAAAGCTTTAGGAATTGGGGCCGCAGGGACTTGAACCCTGAACCAACGGATTATGAGTCCGCTGCTCTAACCGATTGAGCTACGGCCCCGTATTGAATTTGATCGATAGATTCCGCTCTCGAACAAGTGACGACACCCGCATGGGATTTTCGAACATGCCTAAGAGACGGAATATCTCAGAGATCAAGAATATCTGCAAGCAGGAGGGAAGCCAACGATCAATCATCGCACGGTCGTCCGCCAGCGGTTCAAACCCGCTGCTGCAAAAATGATGGGATAGAGATCCTCAAAATACCAGAGTCTGGCAAAATAGAAGCCGATCGGCGTGGGCTGATCGATTGTTCCTTCTTTCACCCGAACGGCCAGCCACTGAGCCGCTCGTTCCGTCGCGTTGCTCAATAAAGCGTCAGGAACGGTTGTGCTCAGCACCCGTCGGGACGTACGGGCATCGCGACCCGACCTCTGTGTGATCGACGCCAAACTGTCCAATGCCAACCCGGTCTCTTCGACAGAGCTTTCCAAACCGCGACGAGCTGACCAGCCTCCGTCGTCGTTTTGATTGTCCTGGATCCAACGGACGGCCTTTTGACAGCAGTCGGAGGACTCCTCACCGATCATCGACAGAGCGAGGACGACGCGCGATGTCCCGTACAGAGGATTTTCGTCATCTTTGTTGAATTGCTGACCAAACCACAGCGGCAACCACGTCCCGTCCGGTCTTTGAGCGTTTTGCAGAAACCTGATTCCACGCTTCGTTGACCGCTCAGAACGCACTTTCAAAGTCGTTTCCGTCCCCGGAACACGCTTGAGCCACAGATCCAGAGCTCTGAGGGCATGCGCCGTCAGATCGCAGGAACTCCTGTCAAACGGCAATGTTCCCCAGCCGCGACAAAACGTCGGCCAGCCACCGTCGCGATTTTGCAGGTCGAGCAACCACAATGCCGCCTCGCTAAGGGATGAAACTTCTTCCGGCGAGAAGACTTCATCCTGTCCGCGAAGATTCATCAACGCCAACATGGCTCCCGGTGTGTCGTCCGCATCCGGAACACCACCCGGCAAATCCGTCCACGACCAGCCTCCGGGTGCCGCGTGCGTGTAGGGATGAATCTGGCGATACTGCTGGCTCAAAAGCCAACTGCGAATGGTGAGCGGCAGGGCGTCAGCCCTCCGAGTTCGTTCCTGATCGCACGGAGGGCTGACGCCCAGCCGCTCGCCAAGAGCATTCACGCTCAGCGTCGTCACCCATGTGGTCAGATTCGTATCAATCGGCCAACTGCCATCGTCACGGACGGACGCTTCGATGAACAGCAGACAGCGCTGTGTCACGACATGATCGAACAATTCACAGCCCAGCAGACTCATACAGACAAAACTCGTCAGTGGCGTTGCTTCCAGAAATCCTCCGTGCGGCGGCTGGATGGATTCGAGGACGCGCAGAGACGGCGCAATGGCTTTGCGACGAATGCATCGCATCACGGGATTCCAGTGACCCTGATGTTTAAAGATCACTTGCCCGATTGCAATCAGCGCCGGCAGCGCGTAACTCACGACGGGCATTCTGACGGCCGCATACAAGCGATGGGGCACGCAGGCGAGTTCGAACGGGAGTGGAATCACGTTTTTCCATTCCACAATCCCCGCCAGCGCGCAGTGCGTCAGGATGGGAACGGAAAACGTTCGATCCTTGCCGTAACGTTTGACTACCGCTTCGACACCGCCGGCTTCTGCGATGTACGCGGCGGAAGTTTCAATGACGACATCCCACGGTGTGGCCCGTTCACTCACTCGAAACACGGCATGAGCCAGCATCGTCGTGGAGATATTGCTGATGCTCAGGACCGTATCACCCCAGCCACCGTCGGAGTTCTGATGTTCGGCGAGCCACTTCAACCCACCATCAACCAGTTTCTGCCATCGCAGCCTTTGCGCCTCATCCTTTGTCGCCGCGACCGCCTTATCCAGCGCCATCACCGCCGTCGCCGTCGAAAGTGCTGACGTCGATAACCGCCCGGTCCACCAGCCGTGTGCGTTGCGTTTTGAGAGCAACAAGGCATTGACGCGGTCGGAGGCTTCAAGGATGTCTGCGTGTGATATGGACGTCTGCGTCATTTACGACGGAGCATAATGGACTCACAGCCACTTTCCCATCATCTTGTTTTGAAGAGTACCAAGGAATTCCACAGTCACTCGTGCGGGCCGAGTCCATTCTGTTAGACTGCAACGGCACGTTGCAGATTCAGAATACACTTTAAGGAACATATCATGAACCGATTTCAATTCTGGTGCGGACTCGCCTGCGGGATCGCCGTCACCATTGCCGTTTCTCACAACTACACAGTTCAGTCGGCATGGGCTGACGATGAAAAGAAGTCTGATACGGAAACTGCCGCTGAGGAAAAACCGATGCTGTATGAACTTCGAACGTACTACACGCCGGAAGGAAAACTGGATGCACTCAATGCCCGTTTTCGCAATCACACCATGCAGCTTTTCGAAAAGCATGGCATGAAGAACATCATGTACTGGACCCCGGTTGACAAGCCGAACACGCTGATCTACGTGATCGCTCACAAAGACAAGGACGCTGCCGCTGCGTCATGGAAGGCCTTTAGTGCAGATCCGGAATGGAAGAAAGTCGCCGAAGAAACTCAGCGCGACGGCAAGCTGGTGGAGAAAGTCGAATCGGTCTACATGACGCCGACGGACTATTCGCCACACAAGTAGTGCTTTGTCAGGCTTTAAAAACGATGCCCCGCTTCCGGGCTGAGATGAATTGTACATTGGACGTAATCGTCGGCAAAAAATGTGCGGCAAAAAGACAGCAAGTCATTTTTCTACATCGAATGCCTTTCCTTCTAAAAAAGCCTGTCGAAGCAGTCGTAAGTGTGGATTCGTGAGCTTAGCCTTGCAGCGGGCCGTTGTTTAAAAAAGGGGTCAGGAACCAATACCCAAATGGCCCGGAGAGTGCTCCGCACTATTGGTTCCTGACCCCTTTTTTAAAGCTATTGCATGCGGCGTTGCGGTTGCCGGTCATCCGGGCTTTGCAGAATAGTGATCGTCAGGGCCTCGTCCCAGGCGATCAGTTTTTGTCCATCGGGTGAGAACTGCAGGCCAATGACATCAGCGACGGGCTGATCCATTTCCAGCAATTCCCGTCCGCCGACAAAATCCCAGAGCTTGATCAATCCACGTTCATCTCCGGTCGCAAGCGTCTTTCCATCGGCCGATATGCCGGCGGCGCGAACGGCAGACTGGTGTCCTGACAGCCGGTGCAGGAGTTTCCAATTCTGGCATGACCAGACCGTAATCGTCCTGTCGTGACTGGTCGTAATCAGGTACTGACTATCCGGACTGAACAGCACCTGCACGACAGTCGACAGGTGTGCGGGCAGAATTCTTTCTGAACGCAGATTTTCCGATCGGGCAATCACTTCGACGTCGTCGAGACCATGGCGAGCTGAGGCGATCCATTGGCCGTCAGGTGAAATGGCCGACGCGGCACAGTTTTCCCTTGCGGGCACCGCCATTCCGTGTTCGATGTCGATCACCGCCAATTTGCCCTGTTCACTCAAAGCGACGGCGAATTTGGCCTTATCATCCGTCATCAGACGCTCGATCGGACTGTCAGCAAAGACGGAAATGACACTGACAGGGTCAGATGCCGGATTTGACAGATTTCGCAGCCGCCCACTGCGATCTCCGGTGATGATTTGTCCGGATGACCGCGCGAAGCTGATTGCGGTTATGTCGTGACCGGGCAAATGCGAACTCGTTCTCTGGAGCGAATTCAGATTGAAAACATCAATCCCATTCGGCCCTCCGCGAAGCACTTCCGGACCGTTCCTGGCGACACAGATGGTGTCATTCGAAAAAGCTGTGTTGTCAGGAGTCGACGAAATGACCTCACGCTCGACGCCCGTGACAATCTGCCAGGACCGCACCAGTCCGTTTCGATCTGCGGTGACAATCTGACGAGTTGCGCTGTCGCTGGGATCTGAACTTCCAAGCCAGATGGCTGCCGAAACAGGCGCGTCGTGACCAGCCCAGCGCAGGACTGGTTTCCATGCTTCGGCTTCCATACGGGCGCCCGGAGCGGGCAATCGGAAGGCCGCCAGTACACCGCCACGATCACCAATCACAACATAGTTTTCCGGTGTCGTCAACACTGTCTGAATGCTGTCAAGGTTTTTGTAAGACCACAGCTCGGCTTCCGTGTCAGCATCGAGCAGATGAACCGTGTTGTCCGTGCCGACACAGACGATTCTTGTTCCGTCGTGTGAGTACCGTGCCATTGTGACCGTGCGGTTGCTCACCTCACGCTGACAGACCACGGAAAAGCCATCCACTTTGAACTGCACGACGCGCCCGTCGGATCCTGCCATCAGCAAGCGGTGGCGATCAGGAGACAACGTCATAAACTCAATGACTCGCTCAAATGGGGTTTCGATCTGCTGGAAAAGCTCTCCGGTGTCAGCGTCACCGTGCGCCAGAAAATTCGCTTCGCCGCACGCCAGGAATTCATGCGAACCTGGCAGAAACATGGCTCCGAAAACTTTCTTTCCGGGAATCGCATTGATGGCTCGATTGAGCTCCAGCGTTTTCTGGTCATAGACGCGAACCATCCCATCATCGCTCGCAGTCGCGATCAACTGCATATCATCGGAATACGTAAGACAGCCAATTTCTGGCGAACCTGCGTCCCATTTTCGATGTTCTGCGAATCCGCGGTCGATGGCCAGAAATTGCAGCTGGCCCTTACTGCCACAAATGGCCATTTCCACGCCATCCCGGGATGGCTGCATCCACCAGACCGACTGGCCCGAATCATAAACTTCTGAAAACGGTGTCGTGGCATGGTTCCACAGGAATCGCCAGGCAAAATTGTCCGGACCGTAAATTATGTCTGAGTCCTTTGGATCGACCGCATACCGCGACAGAATGCGGCTGGTTTCCCGGACATCGCCCTTCTTCAGGATCTGGCTGGCATGTTGCACATCAGCCGCAAACAACAATCGCTCGGAAATCCGCCGCTGCTCGTCTGCTTCCGCTGACCTGGAATTTGCCTCGTCTGCGACCAGCTTCAGTTGTTCATTGCTGTTTTCAAGTTGGCCCTGTATTTTTCGCAGCGACCTGGTATCAACCACCGCCAGAACCAACAACGCAGCCACCAAGGCGCCAGACGTCAGCAGCAACGATGATATCAATGGGCGTCGATGGCACCACTTCTGCAAGCGCACAAGAGCTGGAGTGCTGCGTGCATGTACTGGTTTGCCCGCCAGATAGCGATCGAGGTCGTCTGCAAACGCCGCTGCAGTGGCGTAGCGTTGTTTCGGCGATTTTTCCAGACACTTCATGCAGATTCGACTGAGGTCACGTCCGATCCCCGGATTGATGAACTCGGGGGATCCAGGAGCATACTCGGCAATTTGCCGAAACGTTTCGGCTGCCGTCGCTGCGACAAATGGCGGCTGTCCAACAATCAGACAATACAGGACCGCGCCGAGCGCATAAATGTCGGCAGCAGGGCTCGCCGGGTGAATCCCGCTCAGCAATTCCGGCGGCATGTAGCGCGGCGTGCCGACCAACTGGCTGGAGACCGTAGAGAGCTCACCGGATTCCATCAGTTTTGCCAGGCCAAAGTCTCCCAGTCGCGGCACATACGGAAATTCGGCATGAATCCCCGAAGCATGCGGAAACAGCAGGACGTTCCCCGGCTTGATGTCACGATGCAGAATGCCGTGATCATGACTGCATTGCACGGCGCTGGCGAGTTGTCGGACGATTTTCGCGGCCAATCCGGGTTGCAAAGGCGACGTTCGCGAAGAGATGAAGCTTTCCAGCGTGGGCCCATCACACCACGCACACGCAATGTAGGGCAAATCCTTGTCCTGGCCAGCTTCGTACACCGGGACGATGTTCGCATGATCCAGCTTCGCGGCCGCCTGGGCCTCAATCACAAACTGTCGTCGCAGATTTGCCTGCATCAACGCATGAGGCCTCGGAACCTTGAGAGCAACCAGCCGATTCAGTAGTGGGTCTGCTGCCAGATAGACGACCGCAAAGCCTCCGGATCCCAGCACTGAACGCAGCTCAAATCGCCCAATTGTTTTAGGTGCCCATGACGGCATCGCGTTCGACCGTCGAGGAATGGCCGCTTCCAACTCGTTCAAAGCCCGCTGGCCCAGCTCAAATTGCTGCAAAAAATCCGTCTCATAGGCGAGCGGCAATGTTTCGCCGGGATTTCCACCTCGTAGTTCTGCATCGTAATGGATCAGTGCCTGTAACAAAGTTTCGTGAGGGTTGTTGTCTGACATGCTTCACGCCGCGACGTGCGAGGAACGAGAATCCGGAGTCTGTATTCGAATGGCCCCTAATCCTTTTCTCTCAGTTTCTTGCCCAGCATCAGGATCGCGCGCCCCCACAGCATTTGCACGTCATCAGGGCTTTGATGCATTCGATCGGCAATCTCCACAAAGCTCAGGTCCATCTGCTGCCGGAGGAGGATCACGGTTTTGCTGTCTTCCGGAAGGGTGTTGACCGCCTTCCACAAAAACTCTCGTGCTTCGCGCCATTTTTTCTTTTTGCCAGGTTCCGCGTCGGCATCGTCTGGCTCCGGCGGAGGTTCATCGGAATCTGAGGGACCAACAGACATTGGAGTTTCCGGCTGCACAGGACAGCCTCAGCCTTTTTGCAAACGCGACGAAACACAGTCTTGACCGCGATCCCCGATGTTGTCAAGCGATGGGAAGCGCCGAAGTACCACATCGTGTCCAACAAGTGGCTCTTGTAAGGAATCGGAACGGACAACACACTTTCCGACCACCAGTCCAGGGCGCTGTGGGAATTGGGTGTTTGCCGAAGTTTGTTCCCGTGCGATTTCGGGCCTGGCGGGTCGTGAGGAGATTGGGAGAGTCTGCCGAACCAGAGTCACGTTGACCGAAGCCCGTTTTATGCCGTACCCTTCCGGCTGCTCGGATGCTGTATTCGCACGTGCAACGGTCTGTCGTATAGGCTCCTCACGGAGCAGGGTCTCCGTGTCAATGGGATCGAATACGATCCAGGGCACGGTGCAGGAGTCGGAGAAAGTTCGTGATATCGAATCTCACTGCCGTTTGTTTCCTGTTGCTGACGGGAATTCAGATCGAAACGGTTCAGCCAGCCGGGACCTCCGACGAAGTCGCACCCATCGAAGTTCGGCCAGGCCATGTGGCATCGTATCCTCGCGTCATCATGGGCAGGATTTCGGATGTCGAGGGCCAACCTGTCGCAGGAGCTCTTGTCGAATGGGGACCGGATCGGGCACTCGATGCGGCTCGTGAGAGTACTGTCTCAGCGGATGATGGAACGTATCGACTGGAACTCAATCACGCTGGCGGCTTTTACAAGCTGGGAATATCTGCGGCTGGGTTTTGCCCAACATCGCGAAGGGGCCTGATTCCCGGTCCGCGTTCTGCACCCACCGAGCTGAATCTTCCATTGCAGCCGGAAACGACGATTGAAGTGACAATCGTCGGGGAGTCCGGCGTGCCGATTCCGTGCCTCAAAGTCACACCGATGACGCCACAATTTGGATTCAATTCCAGTTTCTCGATGGTGCAGCAAACAGAATCCCTCCCAGGACATGACGAGCCGATTCGCTGCAGCCAAAAAGGAGTTTGCCAATTGCATCAATTGTTCCCTCCTCCGCCAGCATTGCAGGTCCGGGCCGATGGAGACACGGACGCTCAGGCAGAATTCAAGGAACGCCAAAATGCAGAAGGCTGGCTCTCGCTGCGGATTCAATTGGAGGGCAACGAGATTCACCGGCATCAGATCACTCGCACCGAGTATTTTCAGTCGGACGGCAAGTTTCGAATCGTGATTCCGGACCACAGCAACCCGCTCATCCGAAAGACGCACAACGGCACCATCTACGCGCAGGTCGTTGACGCGAACGGCAAGCCTGTCTCTCAATACCATGTCGCTGTTCGTTATCGCGCGGAACCATTCCTCGTGAATGATCCGGAGGGACGATTCGCATGGGGACATACAAGAAATCCGGACGACGACTATGAATTGCGGATCTTCGCCAAAGGATACGCTCCGTTTCTGGAGCGCATCGTGCCCAAAGACACGAGTCGTGCTGCCCCGCGTCGAATCAAGCTTCAGCCAGCGCCTTCAGCTGAGTTTCAATTGCTGGATCAGCAAACGCAAAAGCCTCTGGCAAATATCCCTGTCGTCGCCGGTGTCTCAAAAGAATCTGGCTGGAACTACGTGGAATGGAACAGCCTCAGCAGCTACGCCGATGGACACCACGGGCTGGAGACGGTCCTGCATGTGGTATCCGATGCGGATGGGCGAATGACAATTCCGGAAGGTCGCGAGCCGGTGACTTTCATCATTCTGACCGCCGGGTACGGCCGTCGCGTGATCACTCCTGCGCTGCGTCCCGATCCTGACGAAAACGGACTGATTCGCATTCTGCTCGATCCCGCCGCCACGATCCATGCGACGCGAGCTGCCAATTCGCGGATTGCACAGCAAGGTGACAGGATCTATCTGGAGATGCAGTCCACTGATGGATTCCGCCATATGTACCATTCGCCAAAGCTGGATGAAAACGGTGAGTGCCTGATTGATTCACTGGCACCTGGCAAATACTTTGTTGGGCTCATGCATTCTGCAGGATTCAGTTCGACAGCCTGCTGGTTAAAAACGATTGAGTTGAAAGCCGGGCAAAAAGTCGAATTGCCGCTTGGCGAAATGACGGGAGATCTCACAGTGAGTGGCCGAACGACCCCATTCACGGACGTCTCCCTGCGTCCCAAGCCCAATCTTCCAGCTGTGGAAGCAAATCAAGCAGGTATTATGGTGATTGCAACCGTCTCGGACATCGATGGCTACTTCGAACTGAGCGGACTGCACCCGGGCATCTATGACGTTGAACAAGGCCGATTAAACGGCACTGGTCGTACAATGCGGGCCTTTCTTGAGCCAAAACTTAAAGGTCCTGCGGAACTCTTTCTGGCGACGGACACCTTTATCGACTTCATTCTGGGGACCGTCGAGCCACCTGAGCCCTCAGTCAAATCACCAGAACCAGGGAAATGAGCATAGCCAGCGAGCGACATGCGTCAGTTTGCCGGTGCTCTGCGATCCCGCCCTGCCGCCTTAGTTTCTTTAGATGCGCATGAAAAAGTGACGATATCCGTCGGCAGAGAGCTCACCGTTCGCCAATTCCGCAGTGTGAACAGTGAGAATCAAACGAGCGAAAAGCGGGGTCGAGCATTGATTGTGTGGAGCAAAGACGTTAAATTGCCCCACTTCGTTTCGCTGCGGGCCGATAATCTATCGACGCTGTCACCCTTGTCGGCGAAAAAACACTGTGTTTTGCGCAGTTTGTCGTTGGTTTTTGATTCTGAACTCTTGATCAGGCTGTTCGTTCCGACAGCGCGAAGGATGATTGTTCCATGCTGGCAATTGGCAAAACATGGATGGCAAAAAAAGAAGAGAGCGACAACCATGAATGGTATGTCATCGACGCCGACGCCCATATTGTGGGGCGTTTAGCCAGTCGTATCGCCACGGTCCTGATGGGCAAACACAAGCCGAATTACACTGCTCACGTTGATACAGGCGGCTGCGTGATCGTGCTCAATTGCGATCGTATCCGCTTTACCGGCAATTCTGTGCAGCATTCCAAAGTGCCGTACATGACAACCAAGATGGTCAAGAAGAAGTACGATCGGTACACCGGGTTTCCGGGTGGTCTGCGAACTCGAACCGCCGTTGAAACATGGGAAAAACGACCTGATCAGCTGCTGAGCGAAGCCGTTCGCCGCATGTTGCCCAAGAACAAACTGGGCCGCCAGATGCTGACAAAACTCCGAGTTTTTGTCGGTACAGACCATCCCCATCAGGCACAAGCCCCGAAGCCATTTCCAGCCCATCTGGTACCTGATCGCAAGGTCAAGGGCTAGTGTTTTGATTGCGAGGCTCGACATTCGATACTGGATCTGCTTGTCATTGGTCTGCGTCATTTTGATCTCAGGTCGTTTTCAAATGGCCTCGACATGTTCATTGTTTCCTCACTTTTCGCTGTGAATTCTTCTTATGAGTATGGAACCTGTTGTTTCAACGGATGATGATCTGACTGCATCGCAGCCAGAAGTTCCATCGTCGCAGTTGCCAGAACTGACCATTGGAGGCGGTGATGCGTCTGCGGCCGCCGACCTGACGTACCAGCCGGTCATTCGCGGAAAGATCGACCGCTTTGGGGTTGCAATGGGAACCGGCCGCCGCAAGACGTCGGTCGCTCGTGTTCGAATCAAGGAAGGCAGCGGACTTTTCGTTGTCAACGGGCGTGCACTGGAAGAATATCTCTGCGTCGAACGCGACCGTGACAGCGTCATGTTTCCATTGCGAGTCGCAGACAAAGTGGGAAAAGTTGATATCTCAATTCGCGTTCAGGGCGGCGGAACGACTGGCCAGACCGGTGCCATTATTCTGGGGATCGCCCGTGCATTGGAGGGCATGAATCCTGCATGGCACCACGCTCTGGCTGACGCCGGACTATTGACGCGCGACGACCGCATGGTCGAACGCAAGAAATACGGTCTTCGCAAGGCTCGTCGAAGCTACCAGTTCTCAAAACGCTGAATTGCTGCGACCAGGCCGCTGGTCATCTTGGCAATTTCAGTTTGGCGATCAGATCCCTGCCGGAGTTCTTTCCTGCAGGGATTTTTTCATGGGCAGTCTCGGTTCGAGAGGTTTTTCCGATGAAGGACGCCTATCAATCGCTCATTCTCCCCGACGTGCAGCTGATGCTGCAGGAAGGCGACGTCGTCGGCCTGGCGGCGTTCTGCACGGTCGTCCATCCGGCTGCGGTGGCGGAGATTCTTGACGAACTTGACGATGATCAGATCTGGCCGATTCTGGATAAAGCCGAACTGCCGGTTCGTGTGGAGATCTTCGAATATCTGTCGTTGAGACGACAGATCGGGCTGGTTGAACAACTGGATCCGGCAAAGCTGTCCGAACTGTTCGAATGGATGTCGGCCGATGATCGCGTGGACCTGCTGTCCCGAATGCCTCAGGACCGCCGCGAAGACGTGCTGCGCTTGATCGCTCGAGCCGAACGAAACGATATCCGCAAGTTGCTGTCTTACGACGAGGACAGCGCTGGAGCGATCATGACAACGGAGTACGCTTCGTTGCCGGCGAATATTTCCGTCCGGGAAGCCCTGGACCAGCTGCGCCTGCAGGCTCCAAACAGCGAAACGATTTATTACGTATACATCATTAACGAAGATCGCAAGCTGGAAGGTTTCATCTCGCTGCGTGAATTGATTCTGGCAAAACCCGACGCGCGACTTTCGAGTATCATGCAGCGGGACGTGATTCGCTTCAAAGTGAGCGAACAGCGCGAAGTTGTGGCTCAGGAAATGGGGCGATATAACTTCATCGCGTTGCCGATTGTGGATGCAGATGATCGGCTGGTCGGCATCGTGACCCACGACGATGCGATGGACGTTGTGCAGGAAGAAGCGACGGAAGACGCTTATCTGCAGAGTGCCGTTGCTCCGTTGGATGATAAGTACGAAGACACGCCGCTGCTGACAATCTTATGGAAGCGCGGCATCTGGCTGCTGTTTCTGTCGATCGTGGCATTGATGAATGCGCGAGTGATTGGTCATTACCGATCGTCAACCTCCGAAGTGCCGGAGGTTGTCCAGCACGAGACTGGACTTGCCACACTCATTCTGTTGTTTCTGCCGCTTGTGATGGCCAGTGGCGGGAACGCAGGATCGCAGTCAGCCACGTTGTTCATCCGCATGTTTGCATTGCAGCCGACGGATTCCAAGGGCGGAGCGGATGGGCTCATCAATCGCACGCTGATCCTGCGCGAGTTCACCATCGGACTGGCACTTGGCGTCGCGCTGGCGGCTCTCGATTTTTTCGTTGCCTTTGTCTTCTTTGGTTTGAGCTTTGCCGAGGCCGCCGCGATCGCGACGACCGTGGTAATCGTGGTGATTCTGGGTACTTCTGCAGGCACTCTACTGCCACTCGGCCTTCGCCGATCGGGAATGGACCCGGCCATCATGTCCAATCCATTGATCGCCGCGATGATCGACATCCTCGCCGTGGTCATCTTTTACGAAATTGCCAGTCAGTACCTGGCCTGAAGCCGGCGAGCGGCATGCGTGCCGGTACATTGCGATTTGACTGTTTGCGGGCGTACATTTGAGTGCGAGAGTTGGGGCGGGAATCAGTAATGAAACGCTATTTCGCTCGAATCTCGTTTATCGTCGGCGTGCTTCTGTCATTGAGTTGTCCTGGTTGCCTGGACAAAGAAGTGGTGTCACCGTCAGGGTTGACAGACGCGCTGGCAGCTCGAGGATTGCCGTTGAGCCTCCTTCAGGAAGCAACAATCAGCGCAGCTTTTTACTCGGGCGACCACGTTGATTTTGAAAGACGTTACGAGAGTCAGCTTGAAATGTCATTTCTGCAATTCGTTTCGCTGAGTGGCCAGGGGACGGTTGAACCTGGTAAAATATTGCAGAAACTCGACACTGTGAAAAACCGCGATGGCTCTGTCTGTGCCTGCGCATTTGGGATGGACTTTGTGATCAGGATTGAGACCGCCAATCATAAAGTTTTCCATTTGGTAGTTGATCCGGAACACCATCATATTTATCTGTTTGTCGATAGCAAATTGAACTGGATGGATCGCATCACTGAAGGGTCATGGAGCACACTTCGTAAGTTTATTGAGGACAATCGTTCCGAATAACTTTTCTCTGATCGTTGCCTGGACATTGATGCCCACGGAATCTTGGCGACGGCTTCGCTCGCAACCCAGGTGGCAATGGCGTGGACTTAAGGCGAGCGGGGGATGTAAATCCCCTGATTTGTTGCGATTGATGGAGAAATCCGGGCACTTACTGACCCGGCTCGCCGTTGGAATTCCTTAAGTCCACGCCATTGAACCCTGGTGGAGGTGACGGAAAATGGCGAGCCG
>Ga0335394_10006494_pt1 | contig 13194 bp, 9 predicted proteins | sample MAT03_FD_205741 | JGI IMG/M metagenome (GOLD analysis project Ga0335394, IMG submission 205741) | Freshwater microbial communities from Lake Fryxell liftoff mats and glacier meltwater in Antarctica - MAT-03 (spades assembly) (version 2) ...
TTCGGGGGCCGTGGTGGGCACACCGCACTCGATGAGTGTAATCCCCGCGAGGCAGGTGTAGCCGACGGCCCAGCCGCCGCCGGCACCGGCGCCGCTGCCAGGCCCCCAGGAGCCGCCGGGGTTCTGGCTCTTGCGAAGGTAAGCCACGCCCTTATCGATGGCGGTCTTCACCACCTCGGGATCGAGTTGCGGCAGCACGTCCACGGGCTGTGCGAAGGAACACGCTTCCCCCATGACGGTCGCGATTCCCAAGGCCAAAGCGAAAAGGGACGCGAGGCGAGAGAGTTTTGAGCCGAGCATGTTCGAACCTCGGGGATGAAGGCCGTCGACCACTCCACGAGGAGCGCCGAGGCGACGAGGATCAAGTCCATAAGGACTGCGAGTTCAAGACCTGTCGAAACATCAGTGTATCGTTAGAGGCCTCATGGGAACAAGAGAAAACCGACAAGCCATTAGCTGTGATTGACGAGCGGCTTGAGAAACCACCCAGGATCATACCCGACGTTCCCAGCCGCTTGCGACGGAGCGAGGTCACTTGTTATGGCGATGTGAAATAGTGATTTTGTGTTCCTTACCGGGTGACCTCGCTCCGCAACGCTCCGCCGCAAGAGGCTATCCTTCATTCGCAGAAGTGGTACTGAAAATCTCATCGTGAGTCGCTGTGAGCCAGGTAGGTCGTCACAGTCACGAACAGCCGCGAACCCCGTCTCGCGTTAGCTCCCGCTGACCGCGCTGCCCATCTTGAATACGGGCAGGAGCAGGCCCGCGACGACCAGCAGCGTCACGCCGGCCATCACCAGCAGCATGATGGGCTCCAGGAGCTTTACCATCAGTTCAAGCTGGCGGGCGGTGCGCTTCTCCAGACCGTCGGACACGTCGATCAGCACTTTCTCCAGGCTGTTGGCCTCCTCCGCGACGGCGATCATCTCGACGACATCGTTTGGGAAGTAGCCACACTTGCGGAGCGGGTCCGCGAGCTTCTGGCCTGCGGTCACGTTCTCCGCGGACTTCTCGATGGCGAGGGATAGCACGCGGTTGCCCGTGGAGTCCTTGGCGATGCCGAGGGCCCGCAAGATGGGGATGCCATTGTGCAGCATCGTGCCGAGGATTCGCGTGAAGCGGGCCAGCGACAGGTTCAGGAAGATCTTCCCGAATAGAGGCAGCCGGATCTTGTTGCGGTCCGCCCACGTTCGACCCGCCCCGCGGGTCCAGCGCACGAACAGGATGACGACACCCGCGATCACCAACACCGTGAGCCAGCCCATCGGCGTGCGGATGAAGTTGCTGAAGCCCATCAGGTACGTCGTGAGCGCCGGGAGTTCGCCCTTCTCCTCGAGCTTTGAGAAGATCGGCTTGAACTTCGGGACGAAGAAGATCACCAGGATGTTCAGCACCAGGAACCCCGCCACCGCGAGGAACACCGGGTACGCGAGGGCGCCGATGACCTTTGCTTTCAGGTCTTCCTGGTGCTCGACGAAGACAGCGATACGCTTGAGCACATCCTCGAGGAAGCCGCCCTCCTGACCGGCCCGGACCATTGAGACCGCAAGTTCGTTGAAGACCTTGGGATGCTGTGCCATGGCCTGGGCGAGCCCGGTGCCGTCGGCGACCTTGCCACGGACTTCGCGGAGCACCGACTGCATCGTGGGGTGCGTGCTCTGCCGTTCGAGGATGTCCAGCGATCGAAGCAGTGGCACGCCAGAGTGGAGCAGGTCCGCGAGTTGCGAGTAGAACGTGGCGAGGTGGCGACCCTTGACCTTCTTGCCGAACCCCCGGCTACTGGCCTGGGCCTTCGCCATGACGATCCGCACGGGGAAGAGCCCGCGCGCATCCAGTTGCATCGCCGCCTCACGCTCGCTATTGGCGGTGACGGTGCCGGTCGACTTCGAGCCGGTCTTGGCGATCGCTTCGTACGTGAAGTCAGGCATGGGAGGAATTTCGGAATGCGGAATGCGGAATTCGGAATGAAGAAAGATTATCTGTCATAAGCCGTCCTCCCGACGATCTTCAAGGATCAGTGCGATCGCATCCGCTAGGTTTGCGCGGCATTTCTCGATCGACCGGCCCTGGCCACTGGCACCGTGAATCTCGAGGCAGTAGCCAATGAACCACTCCTCATCACGCTCAATGATGACTGTGAATTCGCTCTGTATCGCGATTTCCCATTCCAGTTGCGAAACGAATTCGGACCGCGTTAGCGATCCGTCAATTATTAAAGGCCCCGGAATGCCGGTTTCCGAAGTTCCCACCACAGCCAGTAACCGAATATCAATTCTACACCGACTGTCATCAGCACCACACGATAGGATCGCGTCAACACCCCCACCGTAGGAACCGCGAGGACGAAAGGAACCGCGAGGACGAAAGGAGCAAAAGAGATCCATCCGATGATATTCGCTGCGAGGAATGCGAATGAGAGAAATCCTGCAAACACCAGCCCAGTCATCGCAACGCAAAGACTGGAGAACCAATCGAAAGATTCTCTCGCGTCAGGATTCGTCGTGCTGTTCCCATCTTCCATTCCGAACTCCCAAATCCGCACTCCGCAATCACGAGATGTCGCCCGCCGTGGCCCGCGTGATCTCGTCCACCGTGGTGATGCCCGCGAGCACCTTGCGCCAGCCGTCCTGACGTAGCGTGATCATACCCGCTTTCAGCGCTTCCAGGCGGATGATGTTCGAGTTCACTCGCTGGGTCACCAGGTCGCGGACGGTGTCGTTGTTCAGCATCAGTTCGTGGATGCCGGTTCGGCCGCGATAGCCGCTCTGCCGACAGGCGCGGCAGCCGACGCCCTTCCAGAGCTTTCCGTCGGCGTGGGTGCCGACGTTCATCATCTCGACCATGCCCTGCTGGATCGCGACATCCGCCGCCGGCTTCAGGCCGCCGCGTTTGGGGAAGTCCATCGGCAAATCGTCCGGGTCGGGCACGAACGTCGTCTTGCAGTCCGGGCAGACGGTTCGCACCAGCCGCTGGGCCAGCACGCCTTCCACGGTGCTCGACACGAGGAACGGCTCCACGCCCATGTCGATGAGCCGGGTGTACGCGCTGGGCGAGTCGTTCGTGTGCAGCGTGCTGAAGACCATGTGGCCCGTCAGCGACGCCTGAATCGCCATCTCGGCGGTCTCCTTGTCGCGAATTTCGCCGACGAGGATGACATCCGGGTCGTGACGCAGGATCGATCGCAACGCGCTGCCGAAGGTCAGGCCGATCTTCGTGTGCGTCTGAATCTGGCTGATGCCGGGCTGCATGAATTCGACCGGGTCCTCGACCGTGATGATCTTGGTGACCTCGTCCTTGATCTCGTTGAGGGCCGAGTAAAGCGTGGTGGACTTACCCGAACCAGTAGGGCCGGTGGCAAGCACGATGCCGTGGGGCCGGTCGATGAGTTGCTTGAACTTGTGATAGACGTCCGGCAGCATGCCACAGCTTTTCAGGTCGAAGGACATGCGGCCCTTGTCAAGCAGACGCATGACGATGCCTTCGCCGTGCACCATGGGGATGATCGAAACGCGGACGTCGATCTCCCGCTTCTGCACCTTCATCTTGATGCGGCCGTCCTGCGGCAGGCGCTTCTCGGCGATGTTGAGCCTGGCCATGATCTTGATGCGGCTGATGATCGCGGCCTGGAAGCGGTTGATCTCCTGGGGCAGATTCTGATTCTGAAGCAGACCGTCGATGCGGTAGCGGATGCGAAGGCCGTGCTCCTCGGGCTCGATGTGGATGTCCGAGGCGCGTTCGTTGGCCGCCTCGATGAGGATCTGGTTCACGAGTCGAACGACCGAGGCTTCCTGGGCCTGCTTGGCCATCTCGGAGTCGTCAGCCTCGATGTCCTCGAGAAGCTCGATGTCGTCGCGATCCAGAGCTTCCTCGGCAAGGGCGGCCACGGTGTCGCCACCGACGCCGAAGTGCGTCTTGATGAGCCTGGCGATCTCGCGGGCCGGCGCCAGCACCGGCATCACGTGCAGGCCGGTGAGCGTCTGAAGTTCGTCGAGGGCGTAAGCGTCGTACGGGTCCCCCGTGGCGACGATGAGCGTGCCGTTGTTCCGGCCCACGGGCATGAGATTCTTGCGGTGGACGAGCTTCAGCGGCATCGCAATCAGCACGTCCGGCTCGATCTTCGCCTGCGAAAGATCGACGAGTTCCAGCCCGAACTCTTCCGCGAGGACGGGAAGCAGCACCTCTTCCTTGACGAAGCCTTTGTCGATGAGGATCTGGTGCGGCGGGAAGTCCGGAGCCGCGTTGATGGCGTCCGTCGCCCGCTGGCGGTCCGCCTCCGTGAGCAACCCGCGTTTGATGAGTGAGGTCAGCAGTTGCATGGATCGCCTGTGCGGGCGGAGGAAGAGCCAATGGTCGGAATCAAACTACTGATCGGATTTTAACGCCGACTCCATGAGAATCTACTGAAGGCCGTCCCCGTGTGAGCTTGACGACACGGCAAAGTGCACGGGTGGTGCGGGTTGGTGGGTACCCCGAGCGGCGACACGGGATGGTAAGAATCTACAACGGGCGATAGGCTGGACGGGACAACGGGAGAGAAACCAATGGCCAAGGTTTTGTCCGAGACCTTTCAGCTTGACATCCCTCGCTGGGTGAAAGATCTCGATTCGTTCCGTCGCTGGGCTCATTCGGACGGGTTCCCCCACGAGGGCCGAATCTGCTTCATGAATGGCGAAGTCTGGGCGGATATGAGCATGGAAGAACTCATCTCGCACAATCAGGTCAAGCTGGCGCTCGATTTGGGGCTCGGAGGTTACATCGAAGAGAACGAGCTTGGCCTCTATATGCCCGATGGGATGTTGATGACCAACGACGAGGCCAAGATTGGCAACGAGCCTGATGCCATGATCGCACTCAACGAGACCCTGGCTGCGAAACGAGTCCGGTTCCGAGCGGGCAAGAAGCGTCGAGCCAAGGCCACAGAACTGGTGGGGTCGCCGGACATCGTTGTCGAGATCGTGAGTGCCGGTTCCGTGGAGAAAGACACAGACTGGTTGAAAGAACTCTATTGGAGATCCGGAGTGCCGGAGTACTGGCTCATCGATGCTCGCGATGAAGCACTGAAGTTCAACATTCTGAAGCGATCTGTCACAGGGTATGTCTCCAGTCGGAAGACTCAGGACTGGGTCAAATCGACCGTTTTGAACATATCCGTTCGTCTCCTTCGACGCGAGAAATCTCACGGACTTCACGGCTACAAGCTCGAGCTTCGCTGAGCGGTCAATTCCTATCTTGACTCACCATCGATCCACGATCGCTAATACAGATAGTCGAACCAGGCGACGAGTTGCTGCCAGGCTCGCGCGAGATCGCTGATCGGGTGATCGGGATTCGCGTAGATCGTGGCGGTGACCGTGCTGCCCACTCGAAGCGGTATGTCCGCCGGAACCTCCGGTCGAATGCGAATCTGGAATCGCTGGGCCGGCCGCAGCCAGGAACGCTGGCCCGGCACCGTGGGGAGATCGCCGGAAGGGACGCCCTGACCTTCCTCGACGCCCCAGCCGATGGTGTCCACTTCACCGGGGAAGACACGGCCCGGATAGGTGTTGAAAGTCAGCCCCGCACGCTGCCCGGAGCGGACGTTTTCCAGGCCGTTCTCGCGAAGGTTCGCGACGATCCACCAGCGATCGCGATCGATGCAGGTCATCAATGGCTTCCCCGTGTGGGCGTAAGCGCCGGGACGTAGCATCACGTTGGTGACGTAGCCGTTCACCGGCGCTGCGATCGTGGTCCACTCCAGGTTCAACTTCGCATCCCTCAAGAGAGCGGACGCCTCGGCGATGAGGGCGTGCTCACTGCCCAGGCGGGCCGCGAGCGCTTCCTCGGCCTTCTGCACGATCGCCCGGTGTCGTTCCCGGGCCGCGGAGGCCACCTTGCGTTTCTGGATCGCATCCTGATAACGACGCTCGGTCGTGGCCTCGCCCTTGAAGATCGCCGCTTCCTGCTGAAACACCTGCTCCGCGAAGATGTCCTCGGCCGTGACGCGCTCGACCTCGGCCTTCGTCGCTGCGAGTTCGCTCTCGAGTTGTGTCACCTGCGAACGGGCCAGCACGAGCCTGGCTTCGAGCACCGCCACCTTGTGTTCAAAGGGCCGAGGATCGATGCGGAACAGCGGCTGACCCGCGGTAACACTCTGATTCTCCGCGACGAGCACTTCCGTGACCTGCCCTTCGACGCGAGCCGCCACCTGGATCACGTAAGCCTGGACGTACGCATCGGAGGTATAAGGTGCATGGCGATTCGAGACGGCGAAATAGGTGACCATCAGGATGACGAACAGGACGATCACCAGCGCCACGCCGCGAGCGGAGATGAAGAGGCGCCCCAGCCATCGAAGAATCGCAAGGGGAATCCGAACGAGGCGACGGCCCAGCGCTAACAGGAATCGGAGAATGCGTGACATGACACGGCCTCGGGGATAGCTACTTCAGTTCCTGGGGTGCCGGCAGCGGTTCCGGCGCCGCCTCGGCAGGGGGCAGAAACACTTCCGGACCTTCACCCGTGGCGTAACCCAGGCGAGCCAGTGCCGCCAGATATTCGTACGCGGCGGAGTGATAGCGATCCTCCGCCCGGGTGGCGGTCGCTTCCGCATCGGCGATGTCCGCGGGGGTGGCGGTGCCGTTCTTGTACTTCACCAGCGTCAGCCGCAGATACTCACGCGCCTGATCGACCGCCGGCCGGGCCAGCTTGGAACGCTCGGCAGCCGTCGTCGCGTCCTGGTAAGCCAGGTGGACTTGAAGCGCGACATCATCGAAGACTCGTTTCGCATCCGCCCCGGCCACGGCGATGGCGGCCTCGGCGGCGTGAAGCTCGCTGCGACGCAGGCCGCCCTCGTACAGCGGCACGTTGAAGTGAATCCCGGAGCCGCCCATCAAGCCGGTCACGACATTCTCGCCTTCCACGACTCCGCCCGATGCCATGGCGTAAATCCTGGGGCGAAAGGCGCCGACCTTCGCTTCTCGTGCCGCCACCGCTGCGGCGAGGTTATCACGCGAGATCGCGACTTCCGGACGCTGCCGGGCCGCGATCTCAAGACATTCCGCAAGCGGTCGCTCGAGCGGCGGAAGTTCACTCAGCGGAGCAACGCGAACGGGCAGCCCGGGATTGCGGCCCAGGGCGTTGTTGAGTTCCGCGGCGGCGTTCGCCACCTGCCGTCGAGCCTCCGCCAGTCGATCCTGCTCACTCGCCACGAGCACCTCCGCACGCAGGTCGTCGTTGCGATCCGCGGTGCCGGCCTTGCGTCGAACCCTCGCATCCGCGAGGAAGATCTCCGCCCAGCGAAGCGCGTTCCGCTGGGTGCGTTCGTCCGCCTGCGCCAGCAGCACTGACAGGTACGCCGTCACCGCGTCGAGGCCGACGCTCTGCTCCGAGCGGCGAAGCCTGGCGGTCTCGGCGCGTTCACGAGCCGCCGCCTCCCCCACGCGCCCCGCGGTGCGGCCGAAGTCGATCAGCGTCCACTGCAACTCGAGTTCGCTCTGGACGAAGCTATTGACGCCGACGGTCTTCTTGCTGAGCACGACCCCCGTCAGGCCGGGAGCGCCGGCCCCCTGCGAGGCGGAGGTGATGATGTATCGCGAGAGCAGGTTGACGTGCGGAAGCAGGGGGCTGCCGGCCGCATCGACGTTCGCCCCCGCACGATCCACTTCCGCACGCGCCGCGGCCAGGCGGGGGTTGTGCTTCAACGCGAAGGCGACGGCCTCCGCTGGCGTCAGTGTTTGTGGTTCGGGGGGTGTGGGCTCGGGCACGAACAGCGACTCAGCAGGCGTCGGCAGCGGCACTCGTTGAAGAAGCGCGGGATCCAGTGGCTCAACGGGGCGAGTCTCGGGGCGCAACGAAGCACAGCCGGCGAACCAGGCCCACAAAAGCCCGGCCGCCAGTCGAAGCGGTCGCAATCGCGAGCCCGCCGACGCTGGCATGATCAAAGTCCCCCGCGGCCGACCATAGCGACCCCGGGGGCAATCAACCAGACCGAACTTCACTCACTTCGCTTCGACGACATCCACCACATCCATCTGCACGAACTGCCCATTGAACGGCTTCGGCGACGGCTTGAGGCCATCCACGGTGAGCTTGAGGAAGTTCGAGATGAGTCGCCCGTTCTGACCGTCGCCAAGCAGGGTGATCTTCGCTCCGCCGTCGATTTCGATCGTCTTGGTGTAGTCCATCGTGAAGATGCGGTGGCCGACCTTGTCCTGGCGATTCAGGAAGTAGTGGGACTCTGGGGAGGAGATGCCAATCTTGTAAACGTTGTAAGTGCCGTTGTTGGGGACGCCGCCGATGTAGAAGTGATCGCCATCCTGCTTGCCGTCCTTGTACATCATCGGTTCCACGACGCCGCGGAAGCGGAGGGTGACCTTGTAACGCTTGCCCTTCTCGCCGCCGAAGGTCTTCTCGACCTTGAAGTTGTCGGTGGTCTTCGGATCGCCCGTAACGAGGCCGGAGTTGCAGTCGGCACCCGCCTTGGGGTTATCCGGCATGGCGTCCTTGCAAGGGAACTCCCAGCGGTAGCCGTCGAGTTCCTTGGCGACCGTCTTGAGATCGCCATCCGCGGCCAAGGTTGAAGTGGCGAGGAGGAAAGCACCAAGCATCAGCAAGCGGGTCATCGTGCACCTGGGGTGGGAGGAAATTACCGTGGACGCGACGCGGAGTCTTCGGACCGGAGCGATCGTGACAGATCGTGGCAGATGACGTTCTGTGGACTCCGTGTCGCGGCCAACAGTCTATCAGATTCACCCCTCGAAATCCTTCGCGAATGCCGAGGCACTCAGTTCCTCGCCCGTCGCGTGCTTCGTCAGTTCCTTCCAGGTCAGCGATCGGCCAGGGGCGAAAACCTTCTCCTTCATGAAGTCGCCGACCTTCTTGTCGCCGACATAGATCACAAGCGAAGGATCGGTGCTATACACATCACGACTGATCGCATGGTGAACCTGCGAGGCGAACAACTGCCCCATCATGTAATTGTGGTAATACACCGGGGCACTCACGATGTGGATCTTCGAGGCGTAGTCCGGTGCCTTGCGATTGGCGGGCCGCTTCACCATCTGGTATTGTTCAACGAGATCCCACCAGAGCTTGCTCAGGTCTTGTTCCGGGTTCTCGTACATGCCCTTCTCGAAGCGCAACATCACCTGGCACCAGCGTGAGAAGATGAGCAGGCGGTTCCGCTCCGTTCGCCTGGCGGCGTCGTCGAAAGCCTTCGGGTCCGGCAGGTTCACGCCCATCTTCAGGAGCCAGTTCTTCGACTTCGAGAAGCGCTCGAACTGCATCGCCACGCCCTCGGTGGTGAGGATGTGCGCCTCGCCGCGAAGCACGTAAGGCAGGGCGGCCGGGATGTTCAGGCTGCTGTAAACGGAGTGGCCGAGCTCGTGGAGCATCGTGCCCATCCAGTACTCGTTGTTCACGATGTTGGCGAGCACGCGGACATCCCCTTCACGGTCGATATCCGTGCAGAAGGCATGAGGGCTTTTCCCCTTCTTCTCGTAGAGATCGCTCTTCGCAATCACGCGATCGATCGGCAAGCCGATCCCTGCGTAGAACTCCCGGCAGAGCTTCAGGAGATCCGCACGGGCGTAAGGTGCGTCGAGATTCGTCTCGTAGACCGCGGGTGATTCCTGGAAGAACGGATCGTGATAGTGCCAGGCCTGGAGGGCCGCGGGGTCCACCATATACTTCTTCGCGAGCAGGGCATCGATCTCGCCCTTGGCCTTCGCGAAGGGCTCGCGCGTCAGCTTGTCCAGGTCGTCGAAGAGCTTGATGATCTCGTCGCCGTTCTGCTCGTTCAGCGTGAGCATCATCTCCTGGTAGTTCTTGAAGCCAAGCTGCGTCGCGGCCTGGTTCCGCAGCTTCACAAGTTCCCTGAGATCCTCTGCCACCGCGGCGCCGACGGTCTTGCTCGCTTCCCACACCTTCTGGCGATATGCGGAGTCGGTCGAATCCTTGAGGGCCTTGCGAACCTGGCTGTCGGTCATCTCCTTGCCATCCACGGTGGCCCGGGAGACGTTGAAGGCCTGCTCGACCGCATTCGCCTTGGACGTGATCTTGCGGAGAATCTCCGGATCGACCTGCTTTTCCAGGTATTGCAGATAAAGCACATGGATCGCACGAGCGATGAGCTTATCGTCGATCTCGCCCTTGTCGGCGGCGGCCTTGAGTGCCTTCAGGTCGGCGAAGGTCGCCTTGTCCGCGAGGGCGGCGTCGATCTTGTTCTGCGAGTCTTCCTTCTTCTTGAAGTCTTCGTCCTTCCCGGAGATGTTCGCGTTCCACCAGGCGATGCCCGCGGCCACGTCGAGCGGCTTGATGCGAGCCTCGTGGTCGGCGACGAACTTCTTGGCCTTGTCCGTGAGGTCAGGGCTCGCCTCCAAACGTTGCGCCTGGGACAGTGCCGCCACAGTGAGGCCTCCATTCACGAGAAACTGCCGTCGCGAGAGTGGCATGAAGAATTCTCCTGGTTTCAAGCCGTGAGGTGAGCGGAAGGAAGAAATTTACCACAGAGTCACAGAGGACACAGAGTGAGAAAAGGGCAGGGTGCAGAACACGGATCTCTCAGCGATCTGGCGTCATTCAATGGCGTTATCCTTTTCAAACGCACCACCCTGTTTTTGTCTTCCTCCCTCCGATCTCTGTGACTCTCTGGTCAATCTCTTCTTGCCTGTGGTCCAAGTCGCAAACAGGTCACGTCGAGTAGACCCATTTTCCCAGTAGCAGGGCTGGGGGCAACAACAAAAGAATCGCGAGCCCCGGTAATCCGACAAAGGCCGTCGCCAGTACCGCGTCCAGGGCCACAAGGCCCAGCACGCAACGCTTGATCGCGGTCTGAACTTGCTTCGGCCCCGGGTTCTGTACGGCTCTCGCCAGCGGCAGGCCCACAAAAAAGCCGAAACCCACGAGCAGATACGGGAAGAGCATCGTACCGGAATCCGCCGGAAGCCGTGATCGCAGTACCAGGGCCAGGGCCAGAGCCAATGCCATGACGCCAGAGGCCCAGATAAGTTGACGACGATTGCTCTCGGCTTCCTCCGTGCGGGCGAACCAGGTCACGCCAATGATGTAAGTCCCCGTGACGGCGGGCAGCAGCCATAGCGTCTCGTTCGTGAGGGAACTCGGAGAGGCGGAGAGCCCCAGCAGCACGTTGAGGGCTCGGCACAGCCCCATCGCCACGGGGCCGAGTGGCGTACGCTTCAGGCCGCCGTCGTAAAGCAGAATGGCCAGCATGAGCAAACCCGCAACGAACGGCGGAGCAAGCCATCCTTCCATAGAACCGCGGGGATCGTACGTAAGGGCGGCAAGCCAACCACCCAGGATGAAAAGGCCGATGCCGAGCACCACTGCGGTGGAGGTGCGGACCTGCCCCGAGGGAATCGGCCGAAACGCCTGCGAGATCGCATCTTCACGGCGATCGAAGACGTCGTTCCACACCATCCCCGCCAGATACAGGCTGCCGGAGGCAAGACACAGGAGCAAGATGGTGAGAGGTTCCTCGACAATGAACCCCGTGGCACAGCCTGCAAGGGCGATGTCCGCGAACGCGGTGAAGACGTTGGGCAGCCTCAGAAGGCGTGCGAAGGAAAGGACGCGCGATGGCATGCAGCCATGATATGCCCCGAACCGCCCGAATCCCATGTCGCACTTGAGAGCACGTTCACAACTGGCGTCGTGCGATCACCACCACTCGTCTTTTCTTCCAGGCATTTCCCGGTTACGCTGTCTTCCGCCAGATTCTCCCAAACGAATAGGCTCCCTGCGTCGTCTAAATTCCAGACGCTGCTGCGAACCTGGCACTGGCGAGGTTTCTCCCTCTTCTGGCGGGCTGTATCATGAAACGCTCTCATCGCCTCTCCGCCCTGGTGTGCTCCGCTTTCGCGATCACCCTGGGCCTCACTCTCCTGGCCACCAACATGGCTGCGCAGACCGACCGCCCGGATCAGTGGAAGAAGGTCGAGAAGGCCATCCAAAAGGGGCTGCCCAAGTCCGCCATCGAGGCGCTCGATCCCATCATCGCCTCGGCCATTCAGGACAAAGCCTATCCCGAGGCGATCAAGGCCCTGGCCCAGAAGATTCAGCTCGAAGGCACCATCCAGGGAAACAAGCCCGAAGAGAAGGTGACGCGCCTCGCCGCCGAGATCGCCAAGGCCCCGGCCGAGATGAAGCCGGTGCTGCAAGCCATCCTGGCGCACTCGTACTGGCAGTACTTCCAGCAGAATCGCTGGCGATTCGTCCAGCGAACGCAGACCGGCGAGGCCCCCGGCAGCGACTTCACCACGTGGGATCTCCCCCGAATCTTCCTCGAGATTGACAAGCACTTCACTGACGCCCTGAGCCATGAGAAGGAACTGAAGGCGATCCCGATCGCCACGTACAACGCTCTGCTCGAAAAGGGAGCGATGCCGGACGCGTACCGCCCCACGCTGTTCGACTTCCTGGCGTTCGATGCCCTTGCCTTTTACACCTCGCCCGAACAGGCCGGCGCCAAGGTCGAGGATGAGTTCACGATCCCCGCCGCCACCAGCCCCATCTTCGCCCCGGCGGCCGAGTTCCTCGCCTGGAAGCCGCAGACCACGGATGCGACGAGTCGGACGCTCCAGGCGGTCCGCCTGTTTCAGAAGTTGCTCGACTTCCACAAAGAGGACAAGGAACGCTCCGCCTTTTTGGATGCGGACCTGCATCGCCTGCAATTCGGGTACAACACCGCCGTGGGCGACGAGAAGGCGGCGAAGTACAAGGCCGCCCTCGCGAAGTTCGCGGATGAGAATGGCGACCACGCCCTTTCCGCGAGGGCTCGCTTCCACCAGGCCACGGTGCTCAATGGCGAGGGCGACAAGGTCGAAGCCCGCAAGATCGCGATGCGAGCCGTCGAGGCTCACCGCGAATCCCCCGGCGGCAAGCTCTGTGCGAACCTCATCCTGGAGATCGAACAGAAACAGATGCAGGTGGCCACCGAGCGAGTCTGGGCCGAGCCGATGCCGGACATCATGGTGACTTACCGCAACCTGTCGAAGGTCCACTTCCGCCTGGTGAAGGCGGACTTCGTCGCCCGGCTCAAAAGCGAACACTGGCGCCCGGATCAGATCACAGATCTCGACCGCAAGAACCTCATCGCCCAGAAGCCGGCCCGCGAGTGGAGCGAGGATCTGCCCGCCACGCCGGACTACAAGGAACGCACCGAGCGACTCGTCGCCCCGAAGGGCGTGCCTGCGGGCT
>Ga0335394_10006500_pt1 | contig 13187 bp, 11 predicted proteins | sample MAT03_FD_205741 | JGI IMG/M metagenome (GOLD analysis project Ga0335394, IMG submission 205741) | Freshwater microbial communities from Lake Fryxell liftoff mats and glacier meltwater in Antarctica - MAT-03 (spades assembly) (version 2) ...
GACCTACCGCTTAGCGGCTACGGTCAACCTGAAAGCGCCGGAAAGCGAATTCCTGCGCAGTGTGTTCAGCACCTTTACACCCACGGATACCATCGACGGCACTTCCCTATTCGGCAAGAGGAGCCTCGGTTTTCTACAAAACATTTACGCCCGCGACAGCGTACTCCGCGCATCCGCATTGTCGGAGCTAAAAAACATCTGGCGTTTATCCTTCGAACCACAAGATTTTCAGCGGATTAAAGCCGTCATCGAACAGCCGGATTTCAGTAAACTCAAATTTCGGGAACGCAAAGACCTGATCCATACGCTCCGCTATTTTCCGACCGAGGAAACAGCGGTTTATCTCCGGAATTTCTATCGGGCCCATTCGGATTCAGTGCGGTATCAATTGCAGGTGCTGGAAACGCTGGCTGCCATGAAAACACAGACCTCTTTTAAAACCCTGCTCGATCTTTGGGTGAAGCAGCCCTTGTATTCCGGGGAAGGTGGCGCCGGCATTTTCAGCGTTTTTATGGATACCCTTGAACTTACAGCCACTGTCCTGCCTAAAATTCAGGGCCTTGCCGATCTGGAAGAGACCCGCGAAGAAACGCTTTCCCTGTTACAAAGTTTGCTTGAGCAAGACCTGATAAAGCCAAAAAATTATGTACGCCTGAAACCGATGCTCCTGCGCGAGGCGTCGTGGATGTTGTCTAAACACCGCTTCCGGGGAGAAACCTCCAGTGAAAAACGCGACAATAACTACTATTCCGATTATGAAATATCGGCTGGCGAACAAGACCTCAAGCGCAATCTGAACCTCCTGGCCCCTTTTCTTCCGAAAGACAAAGCGGTCAAAGACCTGTGCGAACAAACCCTTCGCTTTGGAGACGATGCATTAAAAATATTTGTGTACGGCCTGTACCTCCGGCAGGACATTCCTGTGGATAGCCAACAACTAAAACCTTTTATCGGGCAGGATAAGACCCGCTTCCCCCTGTTTCAGCAATTGGCGAAAGCTGGCAAAACCCGTGACTATGCAGGGTGGTTTAGCGACACAAGCGCCCTGATTCAATCGTACCTTATCGCCTCCAAAGCGAGGGATTATGGCCTCCGCAGCATCGATTCCATCCGGTTCCTGAGCCGCCACAAGTATTCCCTGTACAAAAAACCTGCATTTATCTATTTCTTCGAGGTCAAACAAAAGGACGACAAGGAATGGGGCCTGGCACAGGTGGTGGTTTTGCAAAGCCTGCAATTCTTCAAGGATTCCAAAAGCGATACACATAAAAAACGGGTCAAGACACTTGTTGAAGGTCAGGACGAAGATTTTTGGAATCGGCCGCAAGTGAAGGTAATGGCCAGGATGACCGAAAAAGAAAAAGAAACTTACATAAAGAAAAAAATTGCCGAGATTCGTTTTACCAACCGTGAACGCTATAACAATCGAGCTGATGACGGCGGGAACTATTATCAGGCATTTGAACGCTAACTTTTTGATAATCAAAACATACCCGAAATGAAACAATTCTTTACCAAACCGATTTTGATTTGTTTGACCCTGCTGGCGCTCGCTGATATGCTGCAAGCACAGGACCCGCGGTTCTCCCAGTATTATGCATCCCCGTGGAACCTCAATCCGGCCCTGACGGGGGTATTCAACGGTCGCTGGCGCGTTACGGGCAATTACCGCGACCAATGGAACAGTTTTCTGACGCCCGTTCCTTTCCGCACGTATTCCGCCGCCTTCGATATGCGTTTCAACGTTGGCAACGACGATTATGCCTCTTTTGGAATCGGCGCGATGCACGATGAAGCCGGCACATCCCGGTATTCACAAAATAAAGTCCAACTGGGCGGCGCTTTTTTGAAAAAGCTGTCCGGTGGACGCAACAGGGCCGATCATTACCTCTCGGCGGGCGCCCAACTGGGTATGGGGCAAAATTCGATCGACTGGAGCCGACTTTGGTTTAGCCGGCAGTTTGATTCCACTGCGGAGCAGCCTGATTTCGGCGCTGCCAGCGGCGAGCCGAATGCCAACTCCAGTACCGGCGTGTACGCTGATTTTAATGCCGGTTTGCTCTGGTACACCGTCTTTGAAAACGATGGTTTCTTTTATCTGGGCGGCGCCATGCACCACCTGAACGCTCCCGTGATTTCCCTGATCGAGGATAAAAAGGAAACGCTGTATTCGCGCTGGACGGGCCATATCGGCGGGCAATTTCCCCTCAATGACAACCTGGCCATTTTACCCGCTGCCTTAGTCATGCAACAGGGTCCCGCTTTTGAAACCGACCTTGGGATTAACTTCCGTTATTCCAACAACGACCTGAACGAGCTGGCCCTGCGTGCGGGTGTTTGGAGCCGCCTGGGCAATAAGCTCGACCGCGGCCTCCAATCGGATGCGGTGACGATCGTGGGGATGGTCGAATACAACCGCTGGATCGTTGGCTTGAGCTACGATATCACCGTCTCGAAACTGACGCAGGCCAATAATTCACGGGGTGCGTTTGAGTTATCCGTGACGTATATTCATCCGGAATACCGGCGATCCAGAGTGGTGTGCCCGACGTTCTAGTTAGGCGGGAATATTTTTAGCAAGTAGAGGTCGTAAAAAACGGTTTTAAAAACCGTTTTTTACGACCTCTATTTGCTAAAAATATTTACAAAAAAAGTGAGGTGGGGTGTGGTTTGAAATTCGTTCGGATGCAAAGAAATGGGGATAAGATTTGGTTTTTTTATTGATTATCAATAATTTAACCTCATGCCAAACATTTTCCATTCACGTACTTCGTCAGGCTTTTCGGCAACCAATAACAGCAATCCAGGCGGAACCGTCTGACTTTTCTAAATTACCTGAACTTTGACAACATTATTTTCCATCGATATGAAAAAACGATTCCTTTTTCTCGCCATATTCTGCTGCGGCAGCGTCTTTCTGGGCGCCCAAAACAACTGGAAAAACCTCACCATCACACCGGCTCACCCCAAACCCGGTGAAACCGTGCGCGTAGAATACGACTGGCAAAACAGCCCTTTACGCAACGCCGATGCCATCGACATAACCGTGCTGGAGTACGTGGAGAAAACCCCTGAAGCGCGCGAAGTGCTGCTGGAACATGACGGGAACAAATTGGTTGGCACTTTCACCACCGGCGCGAAGGCCCTGGTGGTGCTCGTAGGTTTTCAGGCCGGCGAAAGCTGGGACAACAACGGTGACGAAGGGTATTTTATCTCCATGCACGATGCGGCGGGTAAGCCTATGGCCGAAAGCAAAGCCGCCCAGGCTGTATTGTACCGCGTGTACGGCAACTACCAGGAACTCAACGGGAAGCCCGCTACGGCCCACGAATGGTTCGAAGAAGCCTTTTCGGCGCAGCCGGCTATTCGTTTGAAATACTTGGCCGAATACACGTCCAACTGGATGAACTATAAGCGAGGCGAAACAGGAAAACCCCGTGCCCTGGAACTCCTGAAAGAACTGGAAAATGCGCCCCAGATCACGGAAAAGGACCTGATGAGCGCCGTGCGGCTGTACGAATACCTACAGGCCATGGACCAGGCCAAAACCCTGAAAGACAAGATCCGCGCGACCTATCCGAAAGGCGTTTTTGTACAAAAAGAACGCCGGCAGACCATCAATTCCGAACCGGATATCGTGGTTCGGGCGGGGCTTATCCAACGGTATGTCAAGGATTTTCCGCCCCAATCCGAAGCGGATCACCAGAATGTTTCCAAGTTGAATGCCGGCCTGGCCCACCGGGCGGCAGAACAAAACGACTGGGAAAAATTCAGGGAACTGGCCGCCAAAGCCGGCGGCGCCGACCGCGCTGATCTCTACAATAACTTTGCCTGGGAAATGGCCGAAAAAGGCGCAGAGATGAAGTTCGCCCGGCAGTTCGCCCAAGAGGCGACTACCTGGGCCCGCGCGGAAATCGTGGCGCCTTCTGCTCCAAAACCACAGGCCATCACCCACAAAAACTGGGAAATTCAGCGCCGGCAAACCTTCGCGTCGTACGCTGATACTTACGCTTACGTGCTGGATAAACTCGGCGAACCCGGCGAAGCCCTCGATTGGCAGTCCCAGGCCGTCGCCATCCGGGATCAGGAAGACGATGAAATGAACGAACGCTACACCGGCTACCTCGAGCGCGCCGCCTCGCCCGAGCTGCGCTACCGGCTCGAAGGCTTCATCCTGCATGGGCACGCTACACCGAACATGAAAGCGCAGTTCACGCGCTTGTATGCCGTAGAGGATCGCACGGAGGCGGGCGCTACAGCCTACCTGGCCAATTTGGAGAAAGTGGCCCGGCAAACGGCTAAAAAAGCCTTAGCCGGTAAAATGATCGAGCAGGATGCACCGCCGTTTAGCCTTCAAAACCTGAAGGGCGAAACCGTTAGCCTCGAAAGCCTGAAGGGCAAGGTGGTGGTGGTGGATTTTTGGGCCACCTGGTGCGGTCCCTGCAAAGCGTCTTTCCCCGGCATGCAGGACGCTCAGAACAAATACAAGGACGACAAAACGGTCGCGTTTGTGTTCGTAGATACCTTGGAACGTGTGCCTGCGGATCAAAAAGCCAAAACGGCGGGCGATTTCATTACCGGGAAAAATTATTCCTTCAACGTCCTGCTCGATCTGGACGATGCCGTGGTGAATTCCTTCGGCGTCAAAGGCATCCCCACCAAATTTATCGTGGACAAAAACGGCAAGATCCGCTTCAAAGCCGTGGGGTACGGTGGCAACAACGAGGCTTTGGTGGCGGAGTTGTCGGATATGATCGAACTGGCGAAGGGGCAGCCTTAGCGGTTAACAATGAGACGACCTCTTGATAACATTAAACATGCGTGAATACGATGACCGAATTTAAACGACCCGTTTCCCTGCGTTGGGCCGATCTCGATCCCAATTTTCACCTTCGCCACTCCGTCTACTACGACTTCGGCGCTACGGCCAGGATGGAGTTCCTGGCGGCCAACGGCCTGTCGATCGGGGTGATGGAGCAGCACCACGTCGGTCCGATCCTGTTTCGGGAGGAGGCGGTTTTTAGACGGGAAATTCGCTACGGAGATGCGTTGTTTATCAACTTGCTGGTGACCAAACTGCGGCGCGATTACAGCCGGTTTTCTTTTCGGCATGACATCACGCTGGCGGATGGAACGCTGTGTGCGGTGATGCAGGTGGACGGGGCTTGGATTGATACGAAGTTGCGGAAGTTGACGGTACCGCCGGCGGTGGCGGTGGAGATGTTTGACGGCGCGGTGAGGGCTGGGGATTTTGAGTGGGTGTAACACCGGGCGCAGCCCGGCGCGAGCAGGGGCCTTGCTTGGGGGGTATCAAATAAAGACATACGGGCCTATCGCTTTCAACTGGAGTTGTTAAAAATCTATTCCTTTCATCCCACAGAAGAGGAGCTTCGGGAATTTAAAAACCTGCCGGCACAATTTCGATCATGAATAAAATCGAAAGCGGAAATTCCGAGTTTAATAGCAGTTTCGATAATAGACATAAATGCATCTCTGAGTTGGGTGCCCCAATCAGAGCAGGTATGCAGGCAGATATCTCTTTTTCTGACAACCCTACGGGCGGCCAGTTCGGCTGCGTTATTGTGCAGCGTTAGAGCAGGGAAATCCAAAACCCGCATGAGTTCTGCTTTATTGGCTTTTGTTCGTTCGATAGCCAGGTTGAGGGCAATGCCCTTAACTAAAGGCCTCGGAGAGGCCCAACGTTTGTAGAAATCATTGGTAGCCATTATTTCCAGACCTCGGAGATGTCTAACATTTGTTTGGCAACCTGTCATATTATTTAACCTTAGGCCTCTCCGAGGCCAAATAACTGTTGCACGGATTGGCACACCAAACCTTAGGCCTCTCCGAGGCCAAAATTCTTAATACTACTTTGCCACGTAAGCCTACGACGAACCCCAGCTTCCCCCTCACCTTCGAGACGACTACTTTTGTCCCCCCGCTTCACTCTACTTGTTCATTACGTGCCACTGGCATTTTCTCCGGCGCAGGTTTCCAGTATTGCGGCATAAGTTCTTCCAGTCGACTGACTTTGTGGTCGTTGATTCTGTTGAGTACATCGTTCAGCCATTTTTCCGGATCAATGCCGTACTGTTTACAGGCGGCGAAGAAGGTATAGAGCATGGCGGTACGCTGGGCGGATTCATGGCTGCCGGCGAAGAGGTAATTTTTGCGTCCGATAGCCGCCGGGCGAATCATGTTTTCCACCAGGTTATTATCAATTTCAATATGTCCATTGGCAAAAAACAAGGTCATATTCTTCCAGCGGTTGAGGGCGTATTTAATGGCTTTTCCGATGGCGCTTGCCGGCGTGGTCTTATCGTATTCTGTCTGGAGCCATTGGCCAAGGGTGTCAAAGACGGGTTTTGACTCTTTGAGTCTCAGTTCGAGGCATTGTTCGGCGGGAGGCCCATATTCCGGGCCTTTTGTTCCACGTGGTACAGGATTTTGATGAGCGTCAGGGCGGTGGCGGCCCGATCGAGGTCATTGCTTTGGGCATCGAAGAATTCACGGCGGATGTGCGACATGCAATTCATCAGCGCCAGGTCGTCGAGTTTGGTATTCAGCGTTTCATACACGCTGAAGCCATCGCATTGCAGTACGCCGGCAAAACGTTCCAGTAATTTTTTCGGACCCCGGTGGTCGCGCCCTGTTTGATAAAAAAGAAGGGTAGTTTGTTTACAGGGTCGAATACCGCCCACAGATACCCCAGATGCGCCTTGCCTTTTCCGTCCTCCAGTACCTTGAGTGTTGTTTCGTCCATTTGCAGGTAAAAAGACTCAAAAACGATCTTTTTGTAGGCTTCATACAGGATCAGCAGCGGATCAGCCCCTGTTTTAACCCACTGGCCTATGGTGGCCGGCGGGATTTTCAAACCGCCCCGGGCGAAGCGGGCGATGAGCCGGTGCAGCGGAAGGTGTTCAACATACTTGGACATGAGGATATGCGCCACCAGGCTAACCCCGGCTTTTGAACGCCCCAGGGGCATCTCCTTTGCTGGCGCCTGTACAATTTGGCCACCTGCGGCTTCTTCATTGTCTTCCCTGCGGGCATATTTAGGCCGAACGATGCGACGTACCCAAACCCGGCCCGCCTCGTATTCCACCGGCGGCAACACCCCAAATCGTAACGATATGCCACCGGACAACTCTACTATTACACCCCCTGTTGGCTTTGACACAAGTTCTATAGGACTGAATAGGGTTTTCGCCGTTTCTTTGTTCTCATCCAAACGTTTGCGCCATTGATAAAAAGAGGCCGCGCTAATACCTCGGGACAAACAATAGTCTTTTATGCTAAGGTCACTGGACTCATAGCCTTCCAACAACAGAGCCCAAGTGGCAGCATCCAGACGAGTGCGGACAACTGCGGTGGTCATTCCTTTTTTCATATCTTTGTTTTGGGCAAAATTCCGGGGTAGAGGCGAGGTGGGCTGGGGTTCGTGGGAGGCTTACGCTGAAAGCGGAAGGTGAACGCTTGCTGCAAGCAGGGGCCTATGCGCCAGCGGGGTTGTCAGGACAGCCTCTGCTCCAGCGGGTTTTAATACGATCATTTTGGTCGATGCTATATTTTCCTGTATTTTTGCATAGATTCTTTTAGCCCTTATTAGGCTCACAGTCAAATAGAATAAGAAATGCCATCTGCAACAGAGCAAACCGCGACCAGACTAAATCAGGTACAATTGCACCTGATCGAACTTTTTTCCCGTCCGATGACCGAGCAGGAACTCCTCGACATTAAGGAATTGCTTGTACAATATTATGCGCAGAAAGTCGATCTTGAACTGGACGAGTTTTGGAAAAAAAAGGGGTTTACACCCGAATCTTTTCGCAAAAGCACAAAAAACCTGCATCTCCGGGCGAAAAAAAGCGCTAATCCTTGAAGATTGTTCTCGACACCAATTGCTTGATTCAAATTCTTCCCCGTTTGTCCGAACACCGGTGGATGTATGAACTCATATTGCGGGGAGACATTCACTTGGCCGTTACTTCCGAAATTCTGGATGAATATGCTTAAGTGTTAGACACTTTCTACGAAAGTCAAACACTCGGCGAACACATTACCAAGGTAATTCTTGAACTGCCGGGGACTCAAAAAACGACCGTCTATTTTCACTTTGGGTTGATTTCCAGTGATCCCGATGACAATAAGTTTGTAGATTGTGCCATTGCCGCCAACGTGGATTATGTTATTACGAACGACCGGCACTTCCGGGTTTTGAAAGACATTCCCTTCCCAAAAGTTGTAACGAAGACGCTTGCTCAATTTCAGCGTTTTTGGCATACACGGATTTTATAGCCGCCAGCCTAAACTGCAACTTGAGGGTAGCGTCGCAGGCGCTCGTTTTGGGATTTGAACACTTGCCGTTAGCATGGATCGTTCGTAGGGGCGGGCAAAGCCCGCTAAATAGTTTCGCACGCTACACAGCAGCGCGCGAGCGGTTGCGGTTTTTTAATGATGGAGAGCCTGTGCGCCAGCGGGAAAATTGGTAGGGATTTTAGGTCGGAATCGCGTAGCGATGGCATTTTAATGTCACCGCTACGCGGTTTTTACGCAAATCAACACAAATTTTCTACCAGAATGCCACCGTTCCTATGCTAAATAGGTACACATTTTTTATTAATTATTTTAGCCCTACTCGTCTGGCTTTTCGGAATACGCCCCATTTTTTAAAGTGGTTTCTGGTTTCCACTTTTTTTCTTTTCTGTCACCGTGGGTGGTCAACCCTTTGGCTTTCGCAGACCGGCTTTTGTTGTTTTAAACTTGCGCATAACGCAGACTGTGAAAAAAAGCGCCTTTCCAAGATTCAGGCCGCGCACCCCATCCCCTTCCCCCCACATCGCCACGACACACTAAAATTTTCAAATTCAAAATTCCGGCTTGGGCGCTTCATCCGGAGCCACAGTGCATTATTTCATGGGTTATGCCCGGCGGCGGTAATGCTTTAAAGATAGTTCGATTTTGTGGACGGGCAAGTATGGGAGGAGATTTTTTCACAATCTGACGGTTGGCTTGCTGCCGTGCCGCCGTGCGTTGGGTTTGCGGGCTGGCTGTTCGGCGGCATGGATATCAATCCGGGGTTATATCCAGTGCTTTTATGTTAGTTGTTGGCGGTTTAAAAATACAAATTCGTCAAATGATTTAGGTTCGTGACCGGTCAGAATTTTTACCCATTTAGTCGTTTTAGGTGTTTTCTGAAACCTGGGAAAATAATGCAACATAATCATTACAAGAATTAGCATTGTTGACATATTCTCTTGACGTTTGGAGAAATAGAAGTGTAGCAAATTGGGTGAAAAATAATTTATTTTCTTGCTTAGTCCTTTGCTTAGTTTATCAGCCATTTCAGTAAAAGTTAACGTTTCATTATTTGTCAATTCGTAGCTTTTATTAATGTGCTGGTGTGGTTCAACTATTATTTTAGCGGTCACAGTCCCAATATCACCCACGTCAATTAAGGTGAATTTCGCTTGTCCTGCCGGCAAAAATATTCTTTGATTGTTTACCAGGTCATTACGCAAAGTTGTAGAAAAGTTTTGCATAAAATATGCGGGTCGTAAGAAAGTATATGGAATCTTACTATCTACGATAAGTCTTTCAATTTTATGATGTGGGATTATTGTACTATTCTCCACCCCTTGCACGGATAGAAATACAATGTGCTTTACCGAAGATTGTTTTACGATATCAATCAATGGAGCAAAATACTTTTTAACGTCTGATATCTGAGGCGGCCTAAGCAGAAAAAGTATATCTGTGTTTAGAATGGCAGGCATAATTGTCTGACTATTCGTAAAGTCAAATTCAACAATCTTGACTTTGAAATCTGCTAATTTTTCATTCCCAAATCCGGTGTCCCTAACACCAGCATATATCTCTAATTGATGGTCAAGTTTATGTAAAGCATTTATTACTTCAATCCCAACATTACCTGTCGCTCCTGTCACTAATACTTTTTTCATATTGTTAAATGTGTGGTCAATTATGGTCGGTTTAGCGTGGTTTAGAAGGGTTTATCGCCCTCCTTCGCCTGAAAAGGCTGCGGCGGGTAAAAGGGTTTAGAATATTGATTGTGAATGTCTTGCAATTCCTTTTCCTTCAAGACCACTTTGCGTCGACTATAGCATCGGATATAACGCACCTGCATGAATTGTAGAATCAGCCATACCGCTTCATTTATTGAAATCAAAATCAAGTTCATTGACGATCTCTGACTATTTCTGTCAAAACTATCCTTTCGTTCATGCAGTGTTCAAACATTCAAACAAAGGTGCTTGTTTTATCGCAAACTGCGTCAATAATTGGCTAAGTAAATCAACAACACAACCTTCACCTATCCTAAATCATTCTAACACAATGCTTCTACACAAGACGACTACTTTAAGTATAGCTTTTTTTATCGCGCTGCTCCACCAGATTGATGCTCAAAATCAAAACACCCAATGGAGATTTGGCCAAAATGGTGCCATCAATTTCAATAACAATCCGCCTGGCTCGCCTGCCGGATGCGCCATTCAAACGCCCGAAGGCAGTGCCTCCATTGCGGACCCAACTACTGGGAATCTCCTTTTTTACACCGATGGAATCACCGTTTGGGATGCCAATGACCAGCCCATGCCCAATGGAAACGGACTTTCGGGTGGTACTCCTATTCTTTTATCCTCCACCAAGGCTGCTGTTATTATCCCCACACCATTTTCGCCCGGCTTGTTTTACCTCGTCACAATCGATGAACAATCCTCCAACAAAGGGATCCGGTATAGTCTCGTGGATATGTCGCTCAATGGCGGCTTAGGTGATGTTGTAGCCACCCAAAAAAACCTGTTCCTATATGCCACTACTTCCGAAAAACTGCACGTAGTGCCTGCCGCAGGCGGCTGCGATTATTGGTTGCTAACACACGATAATCCAGGCAATACCTTTGTGGCTTTTAAACTAACCCAGGACGGATTTCAGGCTTCGACAGTATTAAGCACCCTAGGCGGCGTACAAGGCAATGGAGCGGGGCATTTGAAATAAACCGGCAGTTTAACAAACTTGCTTTGGGCAATTTCTTTGACCAGACGATAGCGTTATTTGATTTCGACCAGGCAACCGGAGTGGTATCCAATCCGGTGACTTGGGATTGGGAATTTCCGAACAGCCTGATATACGGCGTGGAATTTTCGCCCGATGGTTCTAAACTCTACGCTTCCAACCTCGAGAGGGTCATTCAGTACGACATCAACCAAGCCACTCCTGCCGGAATTCAGGCCACGGCGTTCGAAGTGTCACAAAACCTGAGCAACTACCAGCCGGCCACTTTGCAATTAGGCCCCGACAATAAGATCTACATCGCCGCCGGCTCCATAGATGCCATCAATGCTCCGAATAATAGTGGAGCCGCCTGCGCATTTACACAAAATGCGGTCCCAATAAACGGAATAACCAATTACGGCCTGCCCCAGTGGATTTATTACATTGACCAGTCTGCCCAGCCAAACGAAATGGTGGTGCTGGATACCTGTCTGATCGATACCACGCAATTTACTTTGCAAAACCCCAACGGTATTACAAGTGTCACCTGGAATTTTGGCGACCCATCTACTGGCGCTAATAACACTGCTTCTTCGCTAAATCCCAGCCATATCTTCTCCCAAAGCGGCGCATTTTCGGTACAGGCCATTGTGGATTCCGATTGCGGTCTTGACACGATTACTCAAAGCCTCAATATCGTAAATTGTGATTGCAATGTGTACGTTCCGAATGCTTTTACACCCGGTGGAGACGACACCAATGACGAATTTTATCCGATTGCCAATTGCCCTTTTAATCAATTTACCTGTTCGATATTCAGTCGATGGGGTGAATTGTTGTACCAAACCAACAATCCTGTAGACAAATGGAATGGCAAATACCAGGGCAACGATTGTCCCATAGATGTGTACGTGTATTTAATTACGTATCAAATTGGTACCAATCCTTTGAAAACTGTAGCCGGAAACATAACTCTATTGCGGTAATTTCAAATCATCAAGTATTTCAGTCGGGTTTAACAGGATGCCAAACCTATTGGGGCGTATCTGAAAAATATGAAGACGTGCGTAAAGTTTCAAATTCCCACCCGCCAGGCGGCTTTCTGTTTTATCCCACTCCCTCCCACAGCAAGGATGAAATACCTTCCACCATAAAAAACCCACCGTATCCGATAAATTCTTTCCTACCTTTCGTTCCTAAACCCCATCCCGTACACCAACCCTATTCAACATGAACGACGCGCAATACCGCACCCTCTTCCAATGCGTCAAAGGCGGCAAATGTGTCCTGGTCATCGGACCCGACCTGTTCCGGGTCGACGGCCAGCCGCTGAACCGGACCATGACGAAATTCCTGATGGAGCGCAACCCCGACGAGATCGATTTTTTCGATTTCAAAGACGAACTGTTCTATTTCAAAGGAGACGACAAACGGGTCTCGAAAAATGCCGTGTACTACAACCTCCAGGAGTTTTATGAAGGCATCCCGCCCGGAGCATTGCACGAACAGATCGCCCGCATTCCCTTTCCCCTGATCGTGAACTGCGCCCCAGACCTGATGCTGGTCGATGCTTTCGAAAAACACCGCATTGCCCACGAGTTCCGCTTCTACAACAAAAGCCTGAACCCCGACCGCTCCAACGCCTCTTTTTCTCCGGAGGAAGCCGATTTCGACGCCCTGCCGGAATGCCCACTGGTGTATAACTTGCTGGGACACATCAGTTACGAAGAGTCGCTGATCATGTCGTACCCCGACCTGTTCGATTTTCTCTACAACGTGTTCGGGCGCAACAACCTGCCTCAGTCGCTCCGGCAGGTACTCGATATCCAAGACGACCAGGACCGCAAAAATTACCTCTTTTTGGGTTTTCAGTTCAACAAATGGTACCTGCAGATGATCCTGCGGCTGCTCAATACCCAGGCCGGCATGCAGCGCTTCGTGTTCAGCGAAGGCATCGGCGCGCTCGACAATGCCCTGCCCGCCCCCGGCGACGCCGACCGCGGTTTTTTTTACATGAAAAACTATTTCACGCTCAAAGTCTTCGATACGGCGCCGGAGGACATCCTGAAACAACTGTACGCCGACTGCGAAAAAGAAGGCCTGTTGCGCAAAACCGGCACGCTCGACCAGCATAAAAGCCTCGCGCGCTCCGGCGAAACGCCGCTCAGTCT
>Ga0335394_10006504_pt1 | contig 13184 bp, 10 predicted proteins | sample MAT03_FD_205741 | JGI IMG/M metagenome (GOLD analysis project Ga0335394, IMG submission 205741) | Freshwater microbial communities from Lake Fryxell liftoff mats and glacier meltwater in Antarctica - MAT-03 (spades assembly) (version 2) ...
CATGCACGCCATCAACCCGTGGCTGTTCAGCAAGCTGCCCTACGACCCAATCAAGGACTTCGCCTTCATCACGCAGATGGTGCGCATCCCCAACGTCTTGGTGATGAACACCGAGACAGCGCAGCGCCTGAAGATCGCCAACCTGAAGGACTTCCTGGCCTATGTCAAGGTCAACCCGGGCAAGCTCAACTACTCCAGCGGCGGCAATGGCAGCGCCGGCCACCTGGGGGGTGAGATCCTCAAGCAGCGCGCCGGCTTCTTCGCCGTGCACATTCCCTACAACGGCGGCGCGCCCAGCCAGTTGGCGCTGGTGTCGGGCCAAGTCGACTACAGCCTGGACAACCTGGCCAGCGCAGCGGTCAACATCCGCGCCGGCAAGCTGCTGCCGCTGGCCGTCACGTCCTCGCAGCGCAGCCCCTTGTTGCCTGATGTGCCGCCCATCGCCGACACTTTTCCCGGCTTTGAAATCGATACCTGGTGGGGTTTGATCGCACCGGCGGCGACGCCCAAGGACGTGATCGCCAAGCTGAACACGGCCTTTGTCGCCGCGCTGCAGTTGCCCGACACCAAGGCACGTTTCGGCCAGCTGATGACGGAGCCGACACCCAGCACGCCGGAGCAGTTTGCGGCGCTGGTCCAGCGCGAGTTGAAACGCTACGAAAGCGTCGTGAAAGCCAGCGGCGCCAAGGCCGATTGAACGACCTGCCGGAGCCCCACCGTGAAGGACATCGACAAACTACTGGCGCGGGTGATGGAGTCTTACCGCTCGGCCGTGTTCGACAAGGACGCGGCCGCCTTCATGCGGCTGTACGACCCGGGCGTGCGCGTGTTCGACACCTGGGGAGAGTGGTCCTACGAGGGCGCTGCCGCCTGGCAAAGCGTGGTTGAGAGTTGGTTCATGTCGCTGGGCACCGAGCGCGTCAAAGTGAGCTTCAGCGAGACCAAGACCTCGGGCGGGCCAGAGATGGCGCTGCTCAGCGCCATCGTCAGCTATGCCGGCGTCTCCGCGCAGGGTGAGGCGCTGCGCACGATGCACAACCGCATCAGCTGGGTGCTGCGCACGTCAGGGCACGTGCTGCGCATCGTGCACGAGCACACATCGGCGCCGGTGGGCTTTGAGGACATGAAGGCGATCCTGCAGCGCAACGCGTCGGCCTGACAGCGCCCAGCACCCCTTCGGCGCGCGCTCGTCGATGAAGGCTTGCACGGCCTGCCAGGGTGCTGCCCGCCATCCTGTTGCAGGCCATCGTCTTGCTGCGATGCAGCCGCGCTGACGCGCACTTTTTTTTCGCCAATCGCTCAGAATCTCTCTCCATGCCGGTGCCACGGGCGCGACAGTCGCGCTCAGGGGTCTTTTACTGGCGCTTGCGCACCGTGGAGCCCCATGCAGTTCTTGTGGCCGCTGAACCTTTTGTGGATGCTGGTGCTGCCTCTGGTGCCAGTGCTTTACCTTTGGCTGCTGCGTCGTCGCGGCAAACCGGCGGTGCGGCTCTCCAGTTTGAGCGTCGTCCGAGCGGCCGCAGGCCGGCCCTGGCGGCGGTACGTTCCGCCGACGCTGATCTTCGTGGCGCTGTCGCTGCTGCTGCTGGCCGTTGCGCGCCCAACGGCGTCTCTGGCGCTGCCGTGGTCGAAGTCGACGATCTTGCTTGCCATCGACATCTCCCGCAGCATGCGGGTGGAAGACGTCAAGCCCACCCGCATGGTGGCCGCTCAGGAAGCGGCCAAAGCCTTCCTCAGCGAGGCGCCTGAGCACATCGAGGTCGCGCTGGTCACCTTTGCGGGCACCGCCCAGGTGGCCCAGCAAGCCACGCTGGACCGCCCCTCGCTGGTGCACGCCGTGGATGCCATCCAGATGCAGTACGGCACGGCCATCGGCAGCGCCATCGTGGTCAGCCTGGCCGAGTTGTTCCCGGACCAAGGCATCGATGTGGGCGAAATGACCTTCGGCCCGCGCCGCCTGGCACGCAGCCTGAATGAGCGGGCCGCCAAACCGCCTCCGAAACAGATCACGCCGGTCGCGCCTGGCTCCTACACGTCGGCCGCGATCATCCTGCTGAGCGACGGCCGGCGCACGACCGGAGTCGATACGCTGGAAGCCGCGAAGATGGCCGCCGACCGAGGGGTGCGCATCCACGTCGTGGGCCTCGGAACACCCGATGGCCATGCTGCCATGGGCGAGGGCATGGCGATATTTCTGCAACTCGACGAACCGACCCTGCGCCGGGTGGCGCAGATGACCGGCGGTGAGTACCACCACGCCGCCACCGCCGAGGCCCTGCGCAGCGTCTACCAGCAACTCGGTTCGCGCCTGGAGGTGAGCAAGCGCGACACGGAACTCACGGCCCTGGCGGCGCTGCTGGCGGCGATTTTTCTCGTGGCAGGAACGGGGCTGTCGGTGCTGTGGTTCGGGCGCGTGGCTTGAACGTCGGCGCGGTGTGTCGCGGTTTGTCGCGGCTCGGGGCCGCAAACGACCGGCTGCTGCCGCTCAGATTTGGCCCCTGACTGTCTACGGCCACAGATTTGCGAGATCGACGACCGCAAAGCCGACCGCGCAATCGCGGGAGCGTGCCGTGCCCGACCTTTCCGGGCGGCCGATCACGACACTGCACCGACTCCATAGCGCCCAGTGAGCAGTCTGCCGCTGCGAAAGCGCTCCAGCGCGTAGGGCGCCAGCGGCACGTCGGTGGGCAGGCCCAGCGCTTCTTGCGCCAGCACGCGGCCGACGCCCGGCGACAGCTTGAAGCCGTGGCCCGAGAAGCCGTAACCCACCACCAGGCCCTGCATGTCGGGCAGGCGGCCGAGCACCGGGTTCCAGTCGGGCGTGACGTCGTAGACCCCGGTCCACGACGCCGCCAGGCCGGCGCTGTCGAAAGACGGGAAGCGGTCAGCGACCTGCAGGCCCACGTCGACGACGTGGTCCATCGAGATCTCGCCTTGCTCGTTGTCGGGTGCTGGCAGCGTGTGACCGGCGATGCCTTCGCTGACCAGCATCTGCGTGCCGCCGTAGCTGCGGCAGTACAGCATGCCCGGCGAGCCCAGGTCTTTGTAGACCGGCATGCGGTAGGTGTAGGGCTGCGGGCCCTGCAGCGCCAGCACGGTGTGGCGCTCGGCGTTGACAGGCGACGCGATGCCGGTCCAACGCTCGATGTCGCGCGCCCAGATGTTCTGCGTGCTGACGACCACCGGGCTGTCGAAGCGGCCTTGCGAAGTGTCGACGCCAGTCACGCGGCCCTGCTCGTGCAGCAGCTGCTGCACCTCTACCCCCTCGATGATCTTTACGCCCAGGCGCCGTGCAGCGCGGGCGAAACCGGTTGCGGTGAGGTAGGCATCGGCAAAGCCGGCTTCGGGTTCGAAGCCGATCAGCGCGGCATCGTCGAAGCGGGCAATCGGGAGCAGGGCGGTGGCCTGCGCAGCGTCGAGTTCCTGCACCGTGATGCCCATGGCGCGCTGGCCGTCCAGAGCGCTGCGCAGCGCATCAATCTTGGGGCCGTCGGGCGACGCAATCAGGTAGCCGCACTGCACCAGTCCGGCCGAGGCCTCGGGGTCACCCACGTACTCAGCGAAGTGCTTGAACACCTGCCACGAGGACAGCGCGAGCTCGACGTTCTCGATCACCGAGTAGTGTGTGCGCAGGATGCCCGACGACTGCGAGGTCGTGCCCGCGCCGACCTGAGTACGGTCCAGCACCAGCACGCGCCCGGCGCCCAGCCGGGCCAGGTGGAAGGCCACCGAACTGCCGATGACGCCGGCGCCGATGACGATGACGTCGAAGTGGTTCATGAAGACTTTCTCAGGCCGCAGGCTGCGGGTAGACGATGACCGACAGGAACTTGATCGGGAAGCGCACCAGCCGCTCGGGGCCGTGCGGCACGGTGCCGGGAAAGCTCAGCGAGTCGCCGGGCTCCAGCAGATAGAGCTGCTGTGCGCAGCGGTATTCCAACTTGCCCTCGAGCATGTATAAGAACTCGGTACCCGGGTGCTGGAAGGTTGGGTAGCGCTCGGAGTCGTCGTCCATCGAGATCAGGAAGGGCTCGAATAACTTCGTTGGTCCTTGGTCGTACGCCAACAGATGGTAAGTGTGCCCACTCTTGGTGCCGCGGCGCACCACTTCCATGCCATGGCCTCTCTTTATGTGCTGCGCACTGGTACCCGTGGTGTCGTATTTGCTGAAAAGCATGCCCATCGACACCCCAAGCGCTCGCGCGATACGCGCCAAAGTGTCGGTGCCGGCACTGGTCTGGCCGTTCTCGATCTTCGAGAGCATCCCACTGCTCAAGCCGGCCTGCTCCGACACTTGGGCCAGCGTTAGGCCGTGACGCTGGCGCAGTTCGCGAATGGCGACGCCAAGTGATTTTTCCACCGATGGTGTCTGGACTGGCCGTGCGGCAGGCAAGCGGGGCATGACGGCGGGCGTGAAGTCGAGGTGAAAGCCGTGTAGTATCGCAGCGCATAAGTTTCCTGTCGGGCACTTAATTTGCTTAGCAGGAAACACACCACCCACGGACCTGCGATGACCGCTAACCTCACCCACGCCACCGCGAGCGACCTGGCCAAGCCACTGCGCTTTGAGACGCCCGCGGCCGCCCGGGCCCATCTGGCAGCGCAGGGCGTGAATTACGTGCTGGCGCAGTTCGTCGACATCCACGGCGTGGCCAAGGCCAAGTCGGTGCCTCTGGCGCACTTGAATTCCATCCTCACCGATGGCGCGGGCTTCGCCGGCTTTGCGATCTGGGGCGTGGGCATCCAGCCGCACGGCCCCGATTTCATGGCGGTGGGCGACCTGCAGACGATCTCGCTCGTGCCCTGGCAGCCGGGGCTGGCGCGCATCGTCTGCGAAGGCCATGTCGACGGTGCGCCCTGGCCTTATGACAGCCGGGTGATGCTGCGCCGGCAGCTCGACCGGCTCACCGAGCAGAACTGGACGCTCTACACCGGCCTGGAGCCCGAGTTCAGTCTCTTACGGAGAGGCTTGTCGGGCCAATTGGAGCCCTGCGACGCCAGCGACACGCTGGCCAAGCCCTGCTACGACTACAAGGGCCTGTCACGCACGCGGGTCTTCCTTGAAAAGCTGTCTGCTGCGATGCGCGCCACCGGCATCGACGTCTACCAGATCGACCACGAAGACGCCAATGGTCAGTTCGAGATGAACTACACCTACACCGACGCGCTGACCTCGTGCGACCACTTCGTGTTCTTCAAAATGGCGGCCGGCGAGATCGCCCACGAATTGGGCCTCATTTGCTCCTTCATGCCCAAGCCGTTCTCTAATCTGCCGGGCAACGGCATGCACATGCACCTGTCGATCGGTGAGATGGTCGAAGGCGTGCGGCGCAATTTGTTCGAAGACAAGACCGACCGCCGCGGCCTGCAGCTGTCGCGTCTGGCGTATCACTTTTTGGGCGGCATCCTGGAGCACGCGCCGGCCCTCGCGGCCCTGTGCGCCCCCACCGTCAACAGCTACAAGCGGCTGGTAGTGGGCCGCTCGCTCACCGGCAGCACTTGGGCGCCGGCATACATCAGCTATGGCGACAACAACCGCTCGGCGATGGTGCGCGTGCCCAAGGGCCGACTCGAACTGCGGCTGCCCGACGGCGCCTGCAACCCCTACCTGGCCACTGCGGTGGTGATTGCTGCGGGTCTGGACGGCGTGGAGCGCGAACTCGACCCCGGCGATCCGCGCAACGTAAACCTGTACGACTGGCCCGAGGCGCAATTGCGCGAAGCCGGCATCGGCCTGCTGCCACAGAACCTCAATGCTGCGCTCGACGCGCTGGAGGCCGACTCCGTGTTGTGCCAAGCGCTGGGGCCGCTAGCGGCCGAGTTCCTGTCGCTCAAGCGCATGGAATGGGTCGAATACATGCGCCATGTCTCCGATTGGGAGATCAAGACCTACCTCGAGTTCTTCTGAACCCGGCCGATTAGGAGCACGTAGCATGTGTGGAATCGTGGGGTTGCTACTGAAGCGCCCTGAACTGCAAAGTCAGCTGGGTGAGCTGATGGTGCCGATGCTGATCGGCATGTCCGACCGCGGTCCCGACTCTGCCGGCATGGCGGTGTTCACGCCGCCGCTGCCCGAGGGCCGGCGCAAGCTCAGCCTGTATGCGGGCCCGACTGAACAAAGCGCCGCCTACGACTGGGTCGCACTGGTGGCTGCGCTGAATGCAGCGCTGCCGGTCGTCGCTACCGCCGTGACCAGCAGCAACCACGCCATCCTTGGCTTCGACGGTGACGTCGCTCCGGTCAAGGCTTGGGTGCAAGCTCACGCGCCGGCACTGCACGTGCTGTCGGCAGGCCGCCGCATCGACCTCTACAAGGACATCGGCGGCCCGGCCCAGGTGGCGGCCCGCTACGGCTTTGCTCAGCTCAAGGGCAGCCACCTGGTGGGCCACACGCGCATGGCCACCGAGTCGGCCGTAACGCCCGACCGCGCCCATCCCTTCACGGCTGGCGAAGACTTTTGCCTAGTCCACAACGGCAGCCTGTCCAACCCCAACGCCGTGCGCCGCATGCTGAAGCCGCGCGGCATCCACTTCGACACCGACAACGACACCGAAGCCGCCTGCCGCTTCCTGGAATGGCGGCTGCGCGAAGGCGACGATCTGCCTGCGGCGCTGGGCCGCGCCCTTGAGGAGCTGGACGGCTTCTACACCTTTCTGATGGGCACGCCCACCGCGCTGGCGCTGATCCGTGACCCCTTCGCCTGCAAGCCTGCGGTGGTGGCCGAGACCGACGACTTTGTGGCTATCGCCAGCGAGTTCCGCTCGCTCGCGCACCTGCCGGGCATCAAGCAGGCACATGTTTTCGAGCCCGCGCCCGAGAAGATATACGTATGGAATCTTTGAACTTCGACCTGGCCGCCGGCAGCACCGTGCGCGCGCTCAACCAGCACCTGCACGGCCCGGCCGACAGGCTGGCCGGCAAGCAGGTACACGTGCTCAACACCGACGGTGCGCACAACTTGGCCGTGGGGTTGAACGCGCCTGTGCACGTCACGCTGCACGGCCACGCCGGCTATTACGCAGCAGGCATGAACCAGCACGCCACCGTGGTGATTGAGGGCAGTGCCAGCACCGGCGTGGCCGAGAACATGATGAGCGGCCGTGTGCACGTGCAGGGTTTTGCCTCCAACGGCGCCGGCGCCTCGGCGCATGGCGGGCTACTGGTCATTGACGGGGATGCCGGGCTTCGCTGCGGCATCTCGCTGAAAGGCGGCGACATCGTCGTCGGCGGTTCGGTGGGCAGCTTCACCGGCTTCATGGCGCAGGCCGGCCGCATCGTGGTGTGCGGCGATGCGGGTGATGCGCTGGGTGACTCGCTGTATGAGGCTGTGATCTACGTGAAGGGCCGGGTTGCGTCGCTCGGCGCCGACGCGCAGGTCGAGCAGATGGGCGCTGACGACGTGACGGCACTCACCGCGTTACTGGCCGCAGCCGGCTTGAAGCACGAAGCGCGGGACTTCAAGCGCGTGGCCTCGGCACGCGCCCTGTACCACTGGAACGTCGACGACAACCAAGAGTACTGAGAGCAAACCTGAGCATGGCCCAACATGACACTCCGAACTTCGCTCTCGGCGAAGAGTCCGCGACTTTCGACCGTAGCGTGCTCGACTACATCCATCGCGCGTCCGCCACCGGCCTGTACGAGATTCGCGGCCTGGGCGCCAAGCGCCGGCTGCCGCACTTCGACGACCTGTTGTTCCTTGCGGCGTCGCTCAGCCGCTACCCGCTGGAAGGCTACCGCGAACGCTGTCTGACCAAGACCGTGCTGGGCACGCGCTACGCGAAGAAGCCCATCGAGCTTGCCATTCCCATCACCATCGCCGGCATGAGCTTCGGCTCGCTGTCGGCCCGCGTCAAGCAGGCCATCGGCCGCGCGGCCAGCGAGATGGGCACCAGCACCACCACCGGCGATGGCGGCATGACGGGTGAAGAACGGGAAGCCTCCACGACCTTGGTCTACCAGTGCCTGCCCTCGCGCTACGGCTTCAACCCCGACGATCTGCGCCGCGCGGACGCCATCGAGGTCGTGATCGGCCAGGGCGCCAAGCCAGGCGGCGGCGGCATGTTGCTGGGACAGAAGGTCAACTCGCGTGTGGCGGCGATGCGCACGCTGCCCCAAGGCATCGACCAGCGCAGCGCCTGCCGCCACCCCGACTGGACCGGGCCCGATGACCTGACGATCAAGATCCAAGAACTGCGAGAGATCACCGACTGGCAGAAGCCCATTTACGTGAAGGTGGGCGCCACCCGTGTCTTCCATGACGTGAAGTTGGCGGTGCACGCCGGCGCCGATGTCATCGTGGTCGACGGCATGCAGGGTGGCACGGCCGCCACGCAGACCTGCTTCATCGAGCACGTGGGCATTCCCACACTGGCGGCGGTGCGCCAGGCCGTGCACGCGTTGGAAGACCTGAACATGAAGGACCAGGTGCAGCTCATCGTGTCGGGTGGCATCCGCACTGGGGCCGACGTGGCCAAGGCGATCGCCATGGGTGCTGATGCGGTTTCCATCGGCCAGGGCACGCTGATGGCGCTGGGCTGCAACCGCGACAGTTGGTTCGACGGCGCACAAGCGGTCAGCGCTGCGGCCGACTATGCTGCCCTGGGCACCCGCGCTGGTGCTTGCCACCACTGCCACACCGGCCGCTGCCCGGTGGGCATCACCACGCAGGACGCGGTGCTCGAGCAACGCCTGCAGCCCGACTGGGGCGCGCGCCATCTGAAGAACTACCTGAAGACGATGACCATGGAACTCACCACGCTGGCCCGCGCCTGCGGCAAGCAAGACGTGCACCATCTAGAGCGCGAAGACCTAGTGGCGCTGACGGTGGAGGCTGCTGCGATGGCCGGCGTGCCGCTGGCAGGCACTAGCTGGATTCCCGGGCAGACAGGCATATGAATCGCGCGTTGCAACACACTGTGTCAGGTCGGCAATGAAAGCCAGGGTTCGTGTCGCTTCTGATGTAGGCGGAACCTTCACTGACAACATCGCCTATGACGAGGCGACCCGCCGTATCACAGTCTCGAAGGTGTCGACCACGCCGGACAACCGCGCGCTCGGTACGGTGGCGGGCCTCAAGCGTGCACTGGCGCTGCAAGGCAAGATCGGTGCGGATGTCGCATATGTGGGCCACGGCATGACGACCGCCACCAACGCTGTGATTCAGCGAACAGGCGCGATCACCGCATTGGTCACCAATGCCGGCTTTCGCGATTTGTTGCTGATCGGCCGGCAGGATCGGCCCAGCCTGTACGACATATCCGTAGTGCGTGCACCGCAACTGGTGGCGCGCGAACACTGCTACACGGTGGCCGGCCGGATCGACGCCGCCGGTCGCGAAGTCACGCCTCTTTCGCTGCCCGATCTGGAGCTTGCCGCAAACGCGATCCGTGCGGCCAGCATCGAAGCGGTGGCGATCACCCTCCTGCATGCTTATGCCAATCCGTCGCACGAGCGTGCGGCGCGCGATTTTCTCGCTGCGCACCTGCCTGGCGTGGTGATTTGCGCATCGACGGACATCCTGTCGGAGTTTCGCGAATACGAGCGCGCCAGCACCACGGTGCTCAATGCCTTCCTGATGCCGGTGATGGACCGTTACCTCGGTTCGCTGGTGCGCCTGCTGGAAGACCCGGCCACGGGCTTGGGCCTGGAGCATGGCAAACCGGTGATGGTGATGGAGGCCGCCGGCGGCCTGATGACGGTTGAATCTGCGCGGGCCCGTCCGGTGCACACCGTATTGTCCGGCCCGGCCGGCGGCGTGGTCGGCAGCGCGCATGTGGCGGCACTGGCCGGCATCGGCGACATCATCACGATGGATATCGGTGGCACCAGCACCGACATCAGCCTGATTCGTGGCGGCCGCCCCGAGGTCACGCGCCAGGCCGCCCTGGAACGTATTCCGATCCGCCTGCCGGTGATTGACATCAACGCGATCGGGGCCGGCGGCGGTTCGATCGCCTGGATCGACGATGGCGGTGCATTGCGGGTCGGCCCGCTGAGCGCCGAGGCTGTACCCGGCCCGGCCTGCTATCGGCGCGGTGGCCAGCGCCCGACCGTCACGGACGCCAACGTGGTGCTCGGGCGATTCTCCGTGCACAGCCGGCTGGGCGACGAGATGACGCTCGATATCGAAGCGGCACACCGGGTGATCGAACAGCATGTGGCCAAGCCGCTCGGGCTGGACGTGACTGCCGCTGCCGCCGGCATCTTGCGCGTGGCGCATTCGAACATCGTGCGCGGCATCCGCGTCGTGTCGGTCGAGCGCGGCTACGATCCGCGCGATTTCGCCCTGGTGCCCTTCGGCGGTGCAGGCCCCATGCATGGCACGCCGGTGGCACGCGATCTGTCCATGCAGCTGATCCTGATTCCGCCCACGCCCGGCATCCTGTGCGCATTGGGTCAGCTGGTGTCCGACCTGCGCCACGACCTGCTGGAAACCCATATCGGCGCGCTCGCCGACTTTTCGGTCAAGCGGGCGGTGACCATCATCCATGCCCTGCGTGAGCGCGGCCAAGCCCTTCTTGATGCGGATGGCGTCGCGCCCGAGAGGCGCCGAATCGAGATCCGCGCCGACCTGCGCTATATCGGCCAGAGCTTCGAATTGCCGTTGCCACTGGCTGACGACGCGGCCTGGGGTGGGATCGAAGCGGCCTTCCACGCGGCCCACTCCCAGCGTTTCGGCCATGCCGACCCGCATGCCGCCGTCGAGGTAGTGGGGTTCGCTGCGGTGGCGATCGGCATGATCGATACGCCGGAGTTGCCGCAGCTGGAAGAGGGCGGCGCCACCCCTGCGTCGGTCGCGGATGCCGGAGCCCGAAAGGTGTTCTTCGAATCCGATCGCGGCGGGGCCTGGGGCGAGGCGCGCGTGTGGATGCGCGAAAAGCTGCTCGCGGGCAATTGCATTGCCGGCCCGGCAATCATTGAAGAAGTATCGGCCACCAGCGTGCTTTATCCGGGCGATTCTGCGGTAGTGCATGCGAGCGGCAGCCTGATCGTGGAGGTGGGAGCATGAGTGCAGCCAAGCCGGTGTTCGATGCGATCACCCTGGAAGTGCTGAAGAACGGACTGGAAGCCACCGCGCAGGAAATGGGCGCGGTGTTGAAGCTGACCTCGTTTTCGCCCAACATCAAGGAGCGCATGGACGCGTCCTGCGCGATCTTCGACGCGCGCGCACAATTGATTGCCCAGGCCGAGCACGTGCCAGTGCATCTGGGTTCGATGCTGCGCGCGGTCGGCCCCACCGTCGCGGCGGTCGGTACGCTCGATCCTGGTGACGTGGTGGTGGTAAATGACCCGTTCATCGGCGGCGCCCACTTGCCTGACATCACGCTGCTTGCGGCGGTACATGTGGGCGGCCTGCACATCGGCTATGTCGCCACCCGCGCCCACCATTCGGACGTGGGCGGCATGGAGCCCGGCTCGATGCCAGGCAAATCGGGGGAGATTTTCCAGGAAGGCCTGGTAATTCCGCCGGTGCGGCTGTATCGCGGCGGCACCTTGCAGGAAGACATTTTGCGCTTGATCCTGGCCAACGTGCGCACCCCGCTGGAACGGCGTGGCGACCTCAATGCGCAACTCGCGGCGCTGCGCATCGGCGAACGGCGGTTGCTGGAACTGGCTGCGCGCCATGGCGCCGAGACGCTGGCGGCCGGATTCGACGCCATCCTCGACTACACCGAGCGGCGCATGTTAAAGCGCATCGCCGAACTGCGCCCCGGCCGCTACGAATCGGTCGATCAGCTTGATGAGGATGGCGCCGTCGACGGTCCGGTGATGATCCGCCTGGCGGTCGACATTACGCCCACCGGCATCACGCTCGATTTCGCTGGGTCGGCCGTGCAGCGTAGTGGCAACATCAATGCTGTACTGCCCATGACGCACTCGGCAGTGTTTTTCGCTGTCAAGATACTCACCGACCCGACCATTCCGGTCAATGCCGGCACCTTCCGGCCGGTCACCATCCACGCGCCAAAGGGATCGTTTCTCAACGCGGTGCACCCGGCCGCGGTCTGCGCCGGCAATACCGAGACCACCCAGCGCGTGTGCGACACGGTGCTCAAGGCGTTTGCACTGGTGGCGCCGGAGCGCATTCCCGCCGCCAGCCAAGGCACCATGAACCTGATCGGCATCGGCGGTGTCGATCCGCGCAACGGCCGCGCTTACACCTACATCGAGACCATCGCCGGCGGCCAGGGCGGCCGTCCGATGGGACCCGGCCAGGACGGCGTCCAATGCAACATGACCAACACCATGAACACGCCGATCGAGGCGCTCGAAATCACCTATCCGCTGTGCGTAGAGCGCTACGAGTTGCGTGAAGGGTCGGCCGGGCCGGGGAAGCATCGCGGTGGGCTTGGAGTGGTTCGCAGCCTGCGTGTGATCGATCATCAGGCACGGATCTCCATACAGTCGGATAGGCGCCTATATGGTCCGTACGGCCTCCATGGCGGCGGCGACGGAATGCCCGGCCGCAACAGCCGGATCGACATCAACGGCGTCGAAACGGCCTGTCCGGGCAAGGCATCGCTGACGCTCCAGGCCGGCGAGGTCATCATGGTCGAGACGCCCGGCGGTGGCGGTTGGGGCACTTGAGGTTTTATTCACGGCAGTTTTATTACAGGAGATCATCATGAGAGCGAATTGGAAAAATGGATTGGCAATCGCGCTGCTGGCGCTGACGGCGGTTTCAGTGCAGGCGCAGACCTGGCGCATGGCCAGCAAGATGCCGGCAGACAGTCCGGAAGGAAAAGTGTTCCAAAGGTTCGCTGACCTGACCAAGGAGTACACCGGCGGCAAGCTGACCGTGCAGGTTTTTCCCTCCGAGCAGCTCGGCAAAGAGGCGTCGGTACTCGAACAAACGCAGTTGGGCACTATCCACATCATTGTCGATTCCGCATTCTTCATGCAGCGCTGGGTCCCGGACATCAAATGGATCGCTGCAAGTTTTTTGTTTGACGATCGCGAGCACTGGGTGCGCTTTATGGGCTCGCCGCTGGTCCGCAGCTGGTTCGATAAGGTGGAGAAGGAGGCCGGCATCCTGACCCTGGGCAACGTGACCGACGTAGTACGCGGGCCCTACCGGGTGCTGGTGACCAAGAGGCCGGTCAATAGCGTCGACGACCTGCGTGGCCTGAAGCTGCGCATGTACCCGGACCAGCTGGCCACGGCAGTGTGGACCAACCTCG
>Ga0335394_10006505_pt1 | contig 13182 bp, 11 predicted proteins | sample MAT03_FD_205741 | JGI IMG/M metagenome (GOLD analysis project Ga0335394, IMG submission 205741) | Freshwater microbial communities from Lake Fryxell liftoff mats and glacier meltwater in Antarctica - MAT-03 (spades assembly) (version 2) ...
GCGTGGGCAACTGCATCTTCTCGAGCGCCCCGATGCCCAAGGACAAGGAGGATGAATTTAAGGTCGCCTCGTCGTTCAAGGCCGGCGACGACATCTATGTGCGCTGCTACTTCGGCAAGACGGTCAAGGAGATGTCGCTCGACGGCAAGCTCACGAACTCTCTGCGCGGCCCGGTGACCTCGGACATCGGCTCCTCGCGCGACGTCCCCGCCTGGTACGCGGCCATCGTCTGGGGCGATGACAAGGCGAACTGGTGGTACAAAAACACCATGGTCTATACCGAGTCGACGCAAGGCACCTGGCTCCAGCAGCGCTTCGATCAGCCCTTCGGCGGCACGAAGGAGACCTGTGACTGGAAAATGGCCAAGTTCGACCAGCCAGACAACTGCGTCGACATCGAGAAAGAGACGCGCAACCTCGGTGCCAAGCTCAACAAGACAGGCACCTACACGCCGGAGATCTGCATCGACATCTACTATGAGAAGGTCGACAAAACCAAGATTACGACCGGCCTGAAGGAGGTCGAGGTGGTCGAGAGCATGCAGATGGCCAAGGGCTGCTTCAACTACACCGTCGAGCTCTGACCAACGCTACACTGGAGGCGCCTCGAGCTCGTCCGCCGCGAACGCGGTGGGTCGCGAGCTTGGGGCGCCTTCCGGGACCCGCTGAGTGTTCTCCTGGGCACAAACCGCTTCGCAACGTCCGAGGCGACGACGCCCCGCTTCAGGTCGGCTGCTCCACATCGGCCGACTTCGATAGACGTTTGTCGAAGCTCCCGAGCGCAACCTGCCCTTGCGCTCGCGCTGCGGCAAGGACAAGGCAGTCTGAGAAGCCAACGCTCCAAGAGCTGGCGAATTCTCTGAGCGCATCTCCCATGACGTTGGGTGACTCGAGCACCAGGCGGTCATGTTCGAGCAGCAACTCGACGACCCGCGGAGATAGCGGGGCGTCCGAGCTGATAGGCGCGCTCGAGAACCCAGACGCACTCCCGCACGACCAACAGCGAAACCCATGCACCCGATTTCACAAAGTCCTCGTCCGCAGCGACCTGCCTGAGATCATCGCGGGTGATGAGGCGGACGACAATACGGGTGTCAACGGCGCGCATGTTTCTCGACCCGGTGGGTCGCTACCGCAGCATCCATGTCGTCAATCGATCGAGACTGGAGCCGGTGGCTTGTCCCCGAACACGGCGCGATGGATGTCGATGGAACTATACTTTCCGAGCCTGCGCACGACGATCTCCTCACCAACGATCTCCCATTCGATAACAGCTCCAGGCACGAGCCCGAGCCTCCGCCGAAACTCTGCCGGAACCGAGGTCTGGCCTTGCTGGGTGATGCGAGATGTCGCGAGCTTCATGCCTTCGAGTAACCAGGCAATGATCGAGCCGGGTCAAAGGCGTGAGGCAGCGCGGGGTGTGATCGAAATTGAGGGGGATGGCCCTGGGAGCGGGTCGGACCTGGCAGCCGATGGGGCGAGGTAGGGTTTGCGATGGCAGTGGATCACGGCGGGCCCCACTTCCTCAAGTTCTTCGGCTCTCTTCTGCTGCCGACCGCATGCTGGGTTGAGTCAAGTCCCCCTCACCTCGAATCACACCCGGGATGATGAACCACGGAGACACTGAGAACACGGAGATTTCAAGCTGAGGCATGAGGACGTCTGCGGGCGCGTCATCGGCGTGGCCGTCGGGGTTTATTGTGTCGGGCACGCCAACGACCGCCAGGCGCTGGCTTCCGGCTCCGCCTACGTGATCCCCGTGTCTCCGTGGTTCGTCCGTTGTCGGATCGCGCCCGAGCCATTTGCCCCTCATCTTGAATCACACCCCGGGGTGCGCAACCGCCGGGTCGCTGTTGACCCCGTGCGTCCTGTGAAGCCAACGAGGCGCGCAACTCTCAATCGATCGCCTTTGGAAGACGAAGACCGGGGGTCGGGAGGAAAGCAGGACCCGTCACGACCTGCTTCCCACCCTCACCCCAGACTGGACTCCCAGTCTCACCACATTACGGTGTAGCCCAGGTTCAGGCCATACCCGAAGCTCACCTGGAGCAGCGCTCCGGAGTCGGTCTGGATCGCAGAATGGGTCGAGTACTGGGCATACAGTGCCGGGCTCAGGATGCCCGAGCGGCCGACCATCACGTTGACGCCGAGCCGCGGCTGGATCGCGAAGCCGGCACCCACCGAGTCGGCATAGGAGAGACCCATGCCCAGACCGAAGAAGCCGAACACGCTCTGCGTGAACGGGATGTGGACGCTCGGCTCAGCGAGCAGGGTGAAGAACGTCTGCGAAGCGGTTTCTTCGACGCCAGCCGGGTTCTTCTCGGTGATGCTGACGTAGGAGAGACCGACGAGCGCGGAGAGCTGGATGTTGTCCATGAAAAAGTAGCCGATCGACGGGAGCACGGCGACGCGCACGTAGTCGGAGGCGGCCTGCAGCGAGGCCGAACCGCCGAGCTCGACCACGCCCGTTCGACCGTAGGCCGTCACACCACCGATACCCGCCTGCTCCACAACGCCACCCGAGGGACCCATCGGCGCGGCAACCTTCGGCTTGGGATCGTCGTCGGATTGGGACGGGGGAAGTGCGGCGGGGGGTGTGCCTTCGCCAATCATCTTGCGATCCGAGGGATCCGGGTCTGCCGCCCGGGTGGCCTGTGAGAGCGAAGGGGCAAGAGCCAACGAAGAGAAAATGACGAGAGCGAGCTTCATGATGGACTCCAGAGAAGAAGTTCAGTGGTGCCATCGACCGAAGGGCCGATGTCACCAGCGAGAACTCGCATGTCCGCGAACGGCCATGCGCGAGAAGAGTGACGGATGCCTCGCCGCACCCGCCCTTCTGGCGGGATGTGGGGAACTGCTCGAGGCGCTGCGACTTTGACTAGGTACGCCCGCAGTTCTGCGCACGCAAGGGCACGCTGCAAATAACCCTGGAAAGTCATAAATCGCTGATCATAAAAGGTATTTTGTCATGGGATAGTGGGGCAATCCGGACCGCCGGGGCAATAGGGACGGGGCAATGCGGGGCACTCTCATTGAGGAGATCGAGGAGTGGTGGCATTATGGGTGATATGGCGCAGACGGGGGGTGTGCCACAAGCCACCACGGGCATCACTCGCCCTATCGGCGTGGCACCGGCGATGAGCTGGCGTCTATCGCCGGGTCGATCGCTGTTCGGATGAGTAGTCACTCACCGCAGCGCGGCCGCGCTGCGCCGGGCATGTCCCTTCGCGAGCGAACTCCGACGATGCACCCCGCCTCAGCTAAACGGATGACCTCTGCTCGCGCTGCAGCAGGCCCGAGCCCGAGCCTCCGCCGGACCTCCGCCGGAACCGAAATCTGACCTTATTGAGTGATGCGAGACGTCGCGATCTTCATGCCTTCGAGTACCAAGCATTGGAGCCGGGTCCAGAGGCAGCGCTTCGGCTGCGGTCAGCGGCCGTCCTCGTCGAGGAAGAAGCGGACCTTGAAGGCTCGAAGCTGGACCGCGACCGGCTCGCTGCCGCGGGTGCCGGGCTTGAAGCGGCAGCGGGAGAGCGTTGCGATGGCGGCTTCGTCAAGGCCGTGGCCGAGGCCTTTGATGACTTTGATGGCGCTCGTGCGGCCGTCAGCGCCGACGATCAGATCGAGCACGACCGTGCCTTCGATGCCTTCGGCGCGCGCGGCGTCAGTGTATTTGCCGCGGCAATCTCCCTGCATGGTCGGCATCTTCGATACTTCATAGGTGGGCGCGGGCGTCTGGGCGGGAGGCAGGGTTTGTGGCGTGCCGGGCCGTGGATCCGATGACGCTGGGGTCGGCACATGGGTATTACCGGTAGGCAACGCCGGGCCCGTGCCGGTCGTCGAGGTCGACTCGAGCGTCAGGCCCTTGATGGGCATCGCGGTCGTCGCCGCGGTCGGCGGCGGCTCCCGGTTCGGGGGCGGCGTCTCGGTCACCGCGGCCGGGGTCGGCGTGCGTTGGGTGCGTGCCTTCGGGGTCTCGGACCTGGGTGCGGGGGGAACGTCGGGCGGGGGCGGCGCGGGCGCGGGCACGACGACCGGTTCGGGCAGCGGCTCGGGGATCGGCTCGGGCTCGGGTGTGACGACCGCGGCCAGCGGCTCTGGCGGGCGCTCGTGGGTCGTCATCGTCACGCGGGTCGGATGCGGCTTCGGCGGCGGGCGCGGCGGCAGACTCGAAAGTGCCAGATCCGAGGCCCAGTGCAATAGCAGCGATAGTGCCAGACAGAGAACGATGCGAAACACGGTCCGGGACGCGGGCGTGCCGGCAACGGCAGCCGAAGGCGATACGGCGGGGGTGGGCGCGCGGCTCATGGCACCCGCCCCGGATCGGTCGGCGCGACCAGCTGCGCAGGATCGATCTCGATCGCGAACGCCGCCATGCCGAGCGACTTCACGAGGTCGATGACCCATACCACGCGACCATGCGCGGTCTGCTTGTCGGCGGCTATCACCGCCTGCGCCTTTGGATTCTTCGTCAGCGTCGCGCGCACGGCGGCCCGCAACATGGCCTCGTTGGCCGGCTCGCCATCGACTAACAGCGCGCCCTCACGCGTGAGCGTCACCGCCAGCGGCGGCGCCTCCAACGTCGCCGCGTCGGCGGCTCGCGGCAGGTCGACTTCGATCGCTTTGCGGCGCGAGATGACATTGGCCGTGAGCATGAACACGATGAGCAGCACCAGCATGATGTCGACCAGCGGCGTCACGTTGATCTCGGTAATCATGCCCGAGCGCTTCCGACTCGTGCCGCTGCTCGCCATCACGCGCCGCCTTTGGGACCGGCCCCGCGCTCGCTCTTGAGGTAGCCGAGCAACGTATGCCCGAGCCCCTCGGCGCCCGAGGTGACGCGCTCCACGTGGCGGGCGCAGGCGTTGTAGACGGCCACCGCCGGAAGTGCCACGGCGAGACCGATGCAGGTCGTGACGAGCGCTTCGGCGATGCCCTCCATCACCGCCTGACCACTGCCGCTCGTGTCACCCGCCAGGTCGCTCAGCGCGCGAATGATGCCGAGCACGGTGCCGAAGAGGCCGATGAACGGGGCGTTATTGCCGAGCGTGCCGAGGAACGCGAGACCTCGTTCGTAGCGGCCACGCTCATGTTCGATCGTCGCCAACATGTGCTCTTCCACCGAGGCGACCCCGGCCGGCGCATGCTCGATGCAGCTGCGCACGACCGCCGCGCCTATCGACTTCTGCCCGGCGAGCGCCGCGCTCGCGCGGGCATGGTCACCGTCGCGTATCGCCGCCAACGCGCGCTGCAACGCCGCCGACGGGCGCCGTTCCTGCAGATAGAAGAGCAGCCGCTCGATAGCGAGCGCCACCGCGAGGATGCTCAGGCCCAGCAGCAACCACAAGACCCACTCCGAGCCCATGCGCAAGAGCATGTCGAAGAGGTCGTGCTGCACGCTGTCGCCGCCGAGCTTCGCCATGCCCGCCGGCTCCGCCGTCGCCATCAATCCAATCATCATGCAGGTCACCCGTCTTCCTCCTTCATTCATTCACACGCGACTAGATTAGATTAGATTAGATTAGATTCGATTAGAAACGTCCGCGCACGCCGAGCGTGGGCAGTACGTATCTCAGGGGTTCGCCGGTCCCGATGTCTTCGGGGAAGACGGCAATATTGATGAGATCGATATAGAAGTCGAGGAGCCAGTCATTCCAGACCGCGTGCTTGTCGATGCGTACGTCGATGCGCGTAAAGCCCGCGCCGCGCACCGCATTGTAGCCAAGGTTGGTGGTGACAGGCTTGCCGCTCTGGAATTGCAGCCGCATGCTCAATGACCAGTTGCGCGGCAATGATACCGCGCCGACCGCGCTCACGAGGTGGGTGCGGTCGAAGTCGAACGCGACCCATTCACCGTCGCGCCGCCGCTGCGATAAGGACAGCGTGTAGGCGAGCCAACCGTGAAGCCCCTTGCCCGTGTCGCGCTTACGCAACATCACCTCGAGACCCATCGCGCGCCCGACCTGGCGGGACAGGAACCGGTCGAGCAGGTTGTCGCCGTCGAGGAACCCGTCGCCCTCCTCCGGGTTCACGTCGCCGGGCTCGGCGTTGATGCTCAGGTCGAACACCACCGGGTCCATCGCGTTGTAGTAGGTCTCGGCCTCGATGCGCCACGCGCGCGCAAGCGGAATCTCGACCCCGAGGCTGCCCTGGATGGCCGCGAGCTGCCCGTAACGCAAGGGCAATTCATCGACGCCCGGGATCGGCGCGAAGAGGCGCGGCGGCTGGTGATAGAGGCCGATGCTGCCCTTCAGCCAGACGGCGTCGTCGTCGCTGGGCTCGACGTCGTCAGGAAGTGCCAGGTATCCCAATCGATAGCGCAGCGACAGGCGCGGGTCGACCGTCGGCGCGAACGTCTCGCTGTCCCAACGCAGGTCGGTGCGCAGGCCCGGGCGCACGAGCAGCTCGGGCACGGGGCGCCACAACGCCTCGACGTAGGCGCCGCCGTGGAGCCGCGTCGGCCCGGGCGAGAACGCTTCCATCGCCTCGTCGTCGCTGTCCACGGGCACGATGCCGAGGTCGTGAACGTCGCGAAAGCTGCCTTCGAGGCCGGCGCGCAGCTCGAGGCAGCCCGAGGCTGGAAAGCGCCAGGACAGGCGCGGCTCGATGCTGAGCGTGCGCACGGACGTGGTCGCGCCGGTGATCGACTCGTCGTAGCCGAGCACGGCGCGGTAGACGCCGCTGACCGCGCCAGTGCTCTGATAGAAGCGCAGGTCGATGCGGTGGAAGCGTAGGGTCACGACCGGTTCCAGCGGTGGGTCCTTCGTCTCGAAGGCGGGGTCGATGATGCCATTGTTGTCGAGGTCGTCGTCGCCGGGGCCTTCGAGCGTGTCGCTCGCGCCGAAGGCGAAGACCGTGTAGCCGTGGCGCAACGTGCCACCGTCGAGCCGGACCTGGTAGTCCCAGTAGGAAAGCGAGGCCTGGCCGTCGGAGGCGAGCTCGAGCAGCGGGCCCGGATAGCCGTAGCGACCGGCGACCGTCAGGGTCTGGCCGAGGATCGGCTGGCGCACGAGCACGCCGGCCTGGGTGAGGTTGATGTCGATGTCGACCAGCGCCTCGTCGGGGCGGGCGCGGTGCGTGAGGCCGTCGACGATGCCGGCGGTGTAGCCGCCATAGGAGGCCGGAAAGCCGCCTGGGTAGAACGAGACCTCTTCGATGAACTCGGGGTGGATGACGGCGGGGCCGGCCATGAGGTGATAGAGGAGCGGCACCGTGACGCCGTCGAGGAGAAATCCGGTCGAGCCGGGGCTTGCTCCGCGCACGATCGGCAACGGCAGGAGCGAGACCACCGAGGCGACGCCGGGCAGGCTCTGGATGACGCGAAACGGGTCGCCGAAGGTGCCCGGCACCTGCTTGAGCTCGTGTCCGCGAAGGGCCAGGCGTGAGACCTCTTCGCGCGGCCGATCGCCGTGCACGACGATCTCGTAGGGGTCGTAGCGCTCGGCGTCGATGTAGTAGCCGACCGCGAGCTCTTCCTGCGCGGCGAGCGTTTCCTTCTGGAGGAACAAGCGATAGCCGGCGGCGCGCACGCTGATCGACGCTTTGCCGGGCGGCAACGGCAAGCGGAAGCGGCCACTCGGATCGGTCTCGGTGGCCCACGTCTCGCCGTCGATGATGGCCGCCACGGTGGCGCCGACGACCGGCGCGTGGGTGCCGCGCTCGAGCAGGCGACCGCGCAGGAGCGAGTCGAGTGCTGGGCCGTCAGGGACGGGATCGGCCGGCGGTGGCAGGAAGGTGTGGCTGAACTGGATCTCGACCGCGACGGGCACGCCGTCGAACAGCGCAGGAGTGAAGCGGAAGGCCTTCGCGGCGGCGATGACCGCGGCCAGGGCGGCGGGCGGATACGGTGTATCGGCGGGGACTGGGGTCACGCTCGCGACGGTGCCGTCGGTGGCGATCGTGAGGGTGACGAGGAGGGTCGTAGCCTTGCTGAGCGGCGGCGCGTCCGCCGGATAGGTGACGGTCGGGGGCGTGAGCGGGCGCGGTGGAACGAGGCCGGGCGTGGGTGCGGGCGTGGGCGTGGGCGTGGGTGCGGGCGCGGGCGTCGCGCGCGCCGAGCCAGCAGCGACGAGCAGGATCACGACCAGCTGCGACAGGTGCGTCAGCGCCATGCGAACGACAGCCCCAGGTTGGCGCCGAACATCGCCCACCATTGCCGGGCGACGATCGGATCCCCGGTCTCTTCGTCGACCGAGCCGTTCGATTCCTCGCAGGCGATCCAACGCGCGTGGGTCTCGGCGTGCACCGCGAGCGCCCAGATGTCATCGAGCACCAGCGTCCAACCGAGGCGCACGAGCGCGGCTGGTCCCTGCCCGCTGCACGATATCAGTGGATACGCAGTATTGGGCAGCGTCTGCGAGTGCCCCGGGTCGTCGAACACATCGAAGTCGGGGTCGTTGTCCGCCTCCCAGTCGCTCAAGCTCGCGCCGGCGAGCCCGCCGAAGCCGAGCCCGATGGCGGCCTCGAAGCCGTGACCGAGGTGCCACGTCGGGTCGAGCGTCACGAGGTACGACAAGGCACTGAAGCCGCCGGCGGCGAACGCATATTGAAAGCTGCCGAGCACCGACCAGTCGCCATCGATGCGCGCCCCTGCACGGATGAGGATCATGTGCGCGGTCGCCTCGGGCAGCTCTGCAAGGCCGTGCTCCCAGCCGTAGGCATAGCCGAGCTGTAGCCGGAAGCCGGCACTCTGCCAGCCGGCCGTGTCACTCTCGGTCGCGAGTGAGCGCTTGAAGTCGTAGTCCTCCGTGTCGCCCTCGCCGGCGCGCGCGACAGAGGCGCAGGCCAACACGAGGCCCAGGACAACACTCGCCGGCGCGCTCACGGTGCATCCCGGCCGCACGGCCACCACGCCGGCGGGTTGTCGCGATAATCGATAATGGGATCGCTGCAGTACACGTTGGACTCGGCGAGGCCCTTGATGTCGCCGCAGCCCATCGTGCCCAGGCCCAACAGGCACCCGACCAGCGTCGCGATCGCGCACACGCGCATCATGGCGTCCACACGACGGAACCACTCGCGGTCCAGCCCCAGTTGCCGCCGTCGGTCGCGCCGCCGAAATGCAGCGTCGGCCCACCAAAGAGCGCCAGCCCCCAGGCGCCATGGACGTCGAGCACCAGCCCGCCCTCGAGTTCGACCGCCGGAACCGCGGTCCAGGCGCTCTCTTCGAAGTTCACGTTCGAGAGCGCAAGCGAGCCTGCGTTGTGGCGTTCACGCGCCTCGTTCACGACCGTCATGCCGAGCCCGAGCCGCAGGATCCAGGTGCCGCGCCCAGCCGCCGCCCGCACCCCGCCGAGCGCACGAACGCGCAGCTCGGTGTGGTCGAGGCGCCAGCTCGGCGAGAACTCCTCGCCGGTCGAGACGCTCGCCCGCACACCATAGAGGAACGGCCCGTTGCCGACCGTCAACGCGGCCACCCCGCCGAGCGACTGCCCCACCCCGAGGAGCGCTGGCAAGGCGGTCAGCACCCCGAGCTCGAACGTCAGCTCCGGACATGAGCCCTGCGGCGTCGCGACGATGCGCGGCGGCTCGGACCTATCTGGCGACTCGTCCGGCTCGACCGCTCGCGCGTGGTCCAGCGCTGACAGCGCCAGCACCAGGGTCCAGAGAAGTAGCTGGGACGCGCGCGCGCATCCCCGGTCAAACGTCATCGGCTCACTCGTATCGCGCCGCCGCGCCTGGGTCGCGCATCGTCCGCGCGACGCTGACCCGTTGAGAGTCCCCGACTGTAGCCACAAACCGCCACCCGACGGAAGCGCAAGCGTCGGGTGTAGGTCACGGCCCAGACTCCGCGCGAAGCTGTCACAAACGTCGGGGACGCGCGCGACCCGCGCCTTCTGACCTCAAGCCCGCCCGCGGGACGCGCGAAGGGTCGCCGTCACCGCCGAGAAAACCCAGAAAGATTGTATGGTTCGGGCCACCACGGGTGAGCCGCGCGCGCACGTGCACGGTCTCGACGACGAAGCCCGCGTGGCGCATGCGATGCTCGAACTTCTTGTCGTCCCAGGCCGACCACACCGCCAGGATGCCGTCGGGCGCCAGCGCGGCGCGCGCGATGGCGAGGCCTTCGTCGCCATAGAGGCGGGCATTTCCCGCCTGCGCCATCGCGACGGGGCCGTTGTCGACATCGAGCAGCACCGCGTCGAAGCGGCCCCGGCTGCGTTGCAGACAGGCACCGACATCGCCGAGTTCGACCTGGGTGCGCGGGTCGTCGAGGGGTCGGCCGGCCAGCGCGCCGAGAGGCCCGCGGTTCCAGGTGACGACCGCTTCGAGCAGCTCGGCCACGACCACCGCGCCACCCGCCGGCAGTTCATCGAGGGCCGCACGCAACGTGAAGCCCATGCCGAGCCCACCGACCAGCACGATCGGCGCCTCGAGCGCGCGGGCACGGGCGCAACCAAGGCTCGCCAGCGCCTCCTCGGAGCCGTGCTGGTCGCTGCCCATGAGGCCGCGCCCGTCGGCCCGGATGAGGAACGCGCGGCCGCTGCGATGCAGGGACAGGTCGCTGCCTTCAGGCGTCGTCGCGCGCGCGATGAGCTCCCACTCCCTCAATCGTAGGGGTTCGCCTTGAGCTCGCTCACCTTCTCGGGACCCGCGTCCGACGGCGCCTTGCGCACAAGGCGGGCCCGACCGATGCGAGGTGACGTCGCCATCCGATCGTAGGGATTCGCCTTGATGCCTTCGAGCTTGCTGAAGACGGCGATGTCGGCGACCGAGCCGTCGGCTCCGAGGCCGGGCACGATTCGCAATGACGGCTCGGGATCGAGTGGTTCGGGAGCTAGCGCCACGTGGAGCGCCGAGGGACTCGAAGGCCCATCATCGAAGGGGCTGGTCGGATCGGGCGACGCCGCATGCGCCAGTGGCACCGCGGCTATCAAAGCAGCCGCCGCCACACCCTGGACGACGCGCCACGACGCCTGCGAGGTCGCGCCCTTGGAGACCACTTTTACGGCCGCACGCGGCCGCATCGTCACACGTTCGAGCGTGATGGCGCGTTGCTTCTTGAGCGCAGGATTCCGGACCGTCGGTCGACGTGAGGCTTCCACCATGAGCGCAATGGAAGCACAGCCGCGCCGCCCGAGTCCACTCCGGGTCGCGTTGCAACTGTACCCCGTGTTTGACCCGGCGGCCCCACTGTGGCACTTCCCCGCGGCGTTGCGCGGCGTGCGCCACGCCCATCGAAGAGGTAGCGAATGTCGACGCTCGTGTTCCTGCAGACCTCCTCAACGCCTCTGCCACCCCTGGCCGAGGGCGCCGTCGAACCGATCGCTACCGGACCGATCGCTACCGAAGCGATTCAACCGAACTCGCCCGCGGCCCAGACGCGCGACCCGGCCCTGCCGGCCGACTACAAGCTGCACCGCCGCTTCGACCGCATCGGCCGCCTGGTCGGTGACCGCGCGATGGCGAAGCTCGAGCGCTCGCATATCATCGTCATGGGTGTCGGCGGCGTCGGCTCGTTCGCGGCCGAGGCGCTCGTGCGCAGCGGCGTCGGCATTGTCACGCTGGTCGACTTCGACCTCGTCTGCGCGACCAACGCGAACCGCCAGCTCCACACGCTGCAAGGCACCTTCGGCGCGCCGAAGGTCGACGTCATGGCGGAGCGCCTCCGCAAGGTGAACCCGAAGGTGCGCATCATCACGCGCCAGGTCTTCTACAACAAGGAGACCTCCGAGGCGCTCTTGTTCGCGCCCGACGCGCCGCCTATCGACTTCGTCATCGACGCGATCGACAACATGACGGCCAAGTGCCACCTCATCGAGACGTGCAAGAACCACCAGATCCCGCTGGTGGTCGTCATGGGCGCGGCCGGCCGCATGGACCCCACCCGGGTGAAGGTCGTCGACCTGAACCGCACCGAAATGGACCCGTTCGCACGCATGGTGCGCAAGGTCCTGCGCGAGAAGCACGGCTTCCCGTCGCGAGCGCTCACCGGGATCCCGGCGGTTTTCTCGGACGAGCCGAAGATCGACCCGCAGGGGCTCGCGTACGATGGCGGCGACGGCTTCCGCTGCGTGTGCCCGCAGGGTCAGAACGACTTCCATTCGTGCGAGCATCGCAACCAGATCGAAGGCTCGGCCGGCTTCGTCACCGGCACCTTCGGCCTGGCCGCGGCGGCGACCGCGGTGCGCATGTTGATCGGCGACAAGGTGCTCTGAGCCGCTCTTCGCCTATCCCAGCGCTCAGCCCCCGCTCAGCCCCCGCTTAGCCGCTGACCGCGGTGATGATCGTCTCGATCATCCCGGTCAGGCTCTCGCCCGCGATGAGCCCGGCCGCGACGACGATACCGAAGCGCATAAACCAGTTCTGCACCCAGCGCGCCAACGCCCAGCCGAGCAAGCCGCCGATGAAGAACGAGAGCGACGTCGACGCCGAGATGATGAACGCGATGCCAATGGCGGACGCGCTCGGCGCCCACTTGCGCAGGCGCTGTGGCAGCGCTTTCTCGAAGATCGTCAACCCCACCCCGGCGATACCCGCCCACAACATCGCGTCGAGCGCGCCCTTGGGCATCTTGTCGAAGCCGTCGCGGAACAGCTCGGCCACGAGCTTCCACTGGGCGACCGCCGGCGCCGCCCACTCGGGCGTGAGCAGCTTCGGCCCGATGCTCTCGATGAGCAGCAGATAGACCGCCGCGCCGACGAGCGAGCCCGACACAACGCCCACCAACTGGCTCACGGCCTGCGCTTTCGGCGAGCTGCCGATGAGCAGACCGGCCTTGAGATCATGCATCATATCGCCCGCTTGCGACGACGCTCCGCCCGTGACGTTGGCCGCCATGAGGTTCGTCGACACGTTGCCCGGATCGATCGCACCAAACGCGAGCTGCGTGACCTTGCCCATGGGGCCAACCGGCGTGACGTTCGTCTCGCCCGTCACCCGCAGCGCGACGACTGCCAACACGCCTGTGAGCCCCACCGCCGCGAGCCCCACCAGCGGGTGCATCCCGAAGAAGGCATGCCCTGCGACGAGCGTCGCCACGGTCAGCACTGAGACCCCGAGCCACAGGTACTTGGCCGGCACGTCGTGGCTGCGATCATCGGCCGCGCCGCCACTCTGCTTGGCAGGGATCCGATCGCGCAACCAACGTGGCAGAAACCGCCCGAGCCCGAGCGCCAGCGCGAACTGCGGCAACACGAAGAGCAGCGACGCAAGCGACGCGGTCACGAGCAGCGCCACCCC
>Ga0335394_10006507_pt1 | contig 13181 bp, 9 predicted proteins | sample MAT03_FD_205741 | JGI IMG/M metagenome (GOLD analysis project Ga0335394, IMG submission 205741) | Freshwater microbial communities from Lake Fryxell liftoff mats and glacier meltwater in Antarctica - MAT-03 (spades assembly) (version 2) ...
TCGAGGAGCTGCGCGAGCTGGTCGTGAACCCGGGCCAGACCCGGCCGGTGCCGCTGACGGCGGTGGCGGAGCTGACGCTGGGTCGCGGGCCCAACGAGATCCGGCGCATTGGTCAGCAGCGGGTCGGCCTGGTGACGGCGAACCTCGAGGGCGCGGGCCTGGGCAGCGTGGTCACGGCGATCGAGGCGCGGCTCACCGAGCTCGAGCTCCCGGCCGGGGTCAGCTACGCGGTGACTGGCCAGAGCGCCGAGTGGGAGACCTCGTCGCGCTCGCTGTACCTGGCGCTCGGGCTGTCGATCTTCCTGGTCTACGTGATCATGGCGTCGCAGTTCGAGAGCCTGGTCTATCCGCTCATCATCCTGGCGACGATCCCGCTGGCGGCGGTCGGGGTGATCTGGACGCTGCTGCTGATGGGCCTGCCGGTCAGCGTGCTGGTGTTCCTCGGGGCGATCTTGCTGGCGGGCATCGTCGTCAACAACGCGATCGTGCTGGTCGACTACGCCGGGCAGCTCAAGGAGCGCGGCCACAGCACCGACGAGGCGCTGGCGATCGCGGGGCAGGTCCGCCTGCGGCCGATCCTGATGACGACGATGACGACGGTGTTGGGCCTCATCCCGATGGCGCTCGGCCTCGGTGACGGCGCCGAGCTGCGTACGCCGATGGCGATCACGGTGATCGCCGGCCTCGGGTTCTCGACGCTGCTGACTCTGGTCGTGATCCCCACGTTCTACGCCGGCGTCGACCGGCTGTTCGGCGGCGGGGTCGCCGAGCCGCGCGACGTCGCGCTGGCCCGTGAGACGGCTTCCGTGACGGCGGACCAGCTCGCGCCCGAGGCCGAGGTGGTCGCCGCGCAGGCGCCAGGTACCGAACCGCAATAGTGTTTTTGGGAGGTCGCCATGGCCAAGGACAAGCTCCGCGACAACAGCCTCGTTCACCTCTCGCTGGTGCGTCCGGTGACGATGCTGATGGTGCTGCTCAGCTTTATCGTGATCGGGATCGTCGCGCTGGTGAACATCCCGGTCGAGCTGATCCCCTCGGGCTTCTCGCCGCCGTTCATGCAGGTCGAGGTGCCCTACGCGAACGCGACGGCGCAGGACGTCGAGGACCGGATCACGCGGCCGCTCGAGCAGGCGCTGTCGACCACGCCCGGGCTCAACGAGCTGAGCGCGACCTCGCGGGCGGACCGGGCCAGCCTGTCGCTGATCTTCGAGAGCGACATGGACATGAACATCGCGTACCGCGAGGTCCGCGACCGGGTCGCGCGCGCGCGGCCCGATCTTCCGGCGGACGTCGAGAAGGTCCGGATCCGCAAGGAGTCGGGCGCGGGCATCCCGGTGGCCTTTTACGGGATCACCTGGGACGAGACCGTCGAGCTGCCGCGCGACCGCCTGCAAAAGCACCTGGTCCGCGCCATCGAGCGCATCGACGGGGTCGGCCTGGTGAACTTGTGGGGCCAGGAGGACCGCGAGATCCGCATCGAGCTCAACCGGCCGCTCGCGGAGGCGGCGGGCGTCAACATCTTTCAGCTCGCGCAGACGCTGACCAAGGCCAACTTCAACCTCGCCAGCGGCAACATCCGCGACCCCGAGGGCAAGTTCGTGATCCGCTCGCTGGCGACGTATCAGACGATCTCGCAGCTCGAGGACACGATCGTCGGGCAGAAGAGTTTGCGCCTCAAGGACATCGCCGAGGTCGTCTACGACTACCCGGAGAGCGACCGCATCGACCGCTACAACGGGCGCCCGTCGATGGTGCTGTTCGTGCTCAAGGAGTCGCAGGCCAACACGGTCGAGGTGTGCGAGCGCATCCGGGCGGCGGTCGAGGCGGCCCAGCAGACCCCGGGCCTGGCCGGCTTCCAGGTCGAGGACATCTTTAATCAGGGCGACGCGATCGTCTACAGCCTCAACCAGGTGACCAGCTCGGGCCTGCAGGGCGGGGTGCTGGCGATCCTGGTGCTGCTGTTCTTCCTGCGCCGGGTCCGCCTGACGCTGCTCATCGCGGCCTCGATCCCGCTGTCGATCTTCCTGGCGCTGCCGTTCATGTACTTCGCGGATCAGAGCATCAACCTGATCTCGCTGCTCGGCCTGATGATCTGCGTCGGCCTGGTGGTCGACAACTCGGTGGTGGTCGCCGAGAACATCGAGCACTACCGCGGCCGCGGTATGAGGCCGTACGCGGCGGCGCTGCACGGGGCCAGCGAGGTGGCGCTGCCGATCACGCTGGCGACCCTGACGACGATGATCGTGTTCGCCCCGGCGGCGCTGCTGGCGTCCGGACCGACCCAGTTCTTCATGATCCGCATGGTCACGCCGGTGTGCGTGTCGCTGCTCGCGAGCCTGTTCGTGGCGCTCGCGCTGGTGCCGATGGTCAGTGTGTTGGCGTTTCGTGACGCGGCGCCGCTGCTGGCCAGCAGGCGCTGGCTGCGGCCGGTGCTGCTGATCGACCAGACCTGGAAGCGGTGGATGACGGCGGCCTACGAGGCGACGATGGGGCCGCTCAACCGCCTCTACGGCCGCTTGCTGCGCGTGACGTTGCGTCGGCGCATGGACGTGGTGGTGTCGGCGCTGCTGATGCTGGCCGCGACGGTCGCGGTGCCGATGATGTCGGTGCCGTTCTCGGGCGGCGAGAACATGGGCACCCGCAACTTCTTCGCCTATTACTCGATGCCCGGCGACATCACGCGCGCGGAGGCCGACGCGTTCTTCCGCGAGCTCGAGCAGACGATCGAGGCGAACAAGGCGGAGTATCGGATCGCCGCGCAGTACATCGGCTTCGACGGCACGGTCGCGCAGGTGCAGGTGTTCTTCGAGAAGCAGTCGCCGGGCGAGCGGCCGTTCAAGGAGGTGCGCCAGGAGGTCTACGACAAGCTGCCGAATCGGCCCGGGTGGGTGAAGGAGGCCCGCTTCGGCGGCTCGGACGGCACCGAGGACGAGGCCTTCATGGTGACGCTGTACGGCGACGACCACCAGTCGGTGCAGGACGCCAAGGAGGAGCTCGAGCGGGGTCTTCTGGCCCAGCCGGGGGTGCTGGGGGTCTCGAGCCGCGGCGGCGATTCGATGCGCCGCGACGAGCTGGCGCTGTCGATCGATCGCACGATGAGCGAGCGCTTCAAGGTGTCGGCGGGCACGATCGCCAACACGGTGGCATACGCGATCCGCGGCCAGTTGCTGCCGCGGTTCCAGAGCCCCTCGGAGGACCGCGAGATCAACGTAAGGATCCGCTACCGCAAGGAGGACCGCGAGCAGCTCTCGCAACTGCTCGAGTTCAAGGTGCTCAGCGACAGCGGCAAGGTCGTGCCGATCAGCGTGCTGACCGAGACCGGCCTGCGCAAGGGAGAGAACGCGCTGGTGCGCAACGACAAGCGGGTCGCGGCGCTGATCCGCCTCGAGCTGGCGAAGGAGGACCGGCTTGCGACCGAGACGGCGATCAAGGGGTTCCTCGAGCGTTACGAGCTGCCGAGCGGCCTCAGCTTCGACGCCGACCGCAACAGCCGCGAGGCCGACGACCTGGCGACGGACCTGCTGGGCGCGATGGTCCTGTCGACGATCTTCATCTTCCTGCTGATGGGCTTCCTGTTCGAGTCGTTCATCTTGCCGCTGAGCGTGCTGCCGTCGATCCCGCTGTCGTTCATCGGCGTGTGGTGGTTCCTGATGTTCACCGGCTCGCCGATCGACTCGCTCGCGGTGATCGGGATCCTGTTGCTGCTCGGCGTGGTGGTAAATAACGGGATCGTCCTGGTCGACTTCATCAACAGCGCCCGCGTGGCCGGGCTGTCGCGGGAGGCGGCGATCGTGCAAGCCGGCATGCAGCGCTTTCGACCGATCATGATGACCGCGTTGACGACGGTCGGCGGCATGCTCCCGCTGGCGTTCTCGACGCCCACCGGCGAAGGGCTCAACTACGGTCCGTTCGGCAAGACGCTGGTCGGCGGGATGACGACCGCGACGATCCTGACGCTGGTGGTGGTGCCAGTCTCGTACACCTACTTCGACGACCTGCGCATCGCCGCGACCGAGTGGACCCGGCGCATCTTCTGGCGCCGCAAGCGGTGAGTTTGATGGGCGCTACCGGGGGAGGAGCGGGCGTGCTAGCCTCGGGCGATTATGGATCACGTCACGTTTCGCAAGGCCACCAGGGCCGAGCTCGACGCCCTCCCGGAGGATGTGAAGGGGGAGCTGATCGACGGCGTGTTGTATACGCAGCCGCGTCCGCGGGCGTTGCACATGAACATCGAGCTCAGCGTGATGGACGAGCTTCGCGGGCCGTTCCAGCGCCGCCGCAACGGCCCCGGAGGCTGGTGGATCCTCGCGGAGCCAGGCGTCCAGATCCCGCGCGCACCGGAGTTCTCGCCCGACGCCGCGGGCTGGCGATGGGTACACCTCCCCGCGCTGCCGGCCGGCAATGAGCCGATCCGCGTGATCCCGGACTGGGTCTGCGAGGTGCTCTCGCCGAGCAATCGCAACTATGACCTCAAGGTGAAGCGCCGGTTCTACGCGGAGATCGGCGTCGAACACCTGTGGTACATCGACCCCGAGGCGCGCACGCTGGCGGTGAGCCGCTTGCACGAGGGGCGCTGGCTCGAGCTCGGTGTCTACGGCGACAATGACCGCGTGCGCGCCGAGCCCTTCGATGCCATCGAGATCGATCTCGGCGAGTGGTGGTCGGAGCACCCGCCGGGCGGGCTGACGTAGTCAGGTCTCGAGTCTCGATCATGGCCGCTCCAGGGCGCGCTGGAGCTGCTGATAGAGCTCGCGGCGAACGACAGGTGGGATCGCGTGGCCGACCTCGGGGTAGCGCCGGAGCGAGGCCGGCCAGCCGAGCGTCTCGAGGTGCTCGACGGCCTCCTGGGTGGGTAGCAACTTCACGGCGGTGTCGATCTCGCCGTGCAACGCGATGATCTTCGGCAGGGGGCGGTGGGCCGGCAGGGCGGACGGCCACAGCGGCGGCGGCAGCCAGCCGCCGACCGGGATGGCGCCGCCGACCAGCTCGGGGTGGTGTACGGCGAGCTCGAAGGTCAACATGCCGCCCTGCGAGAAGCCGGTGATGACCGGCAGGCCGACGGTGGGCCGCGTCTGTTGCAGGACGATGATCAGCGCGGCGAGGCGGTCACCCGCGGCGGCGATGCCCTTCGAGAGGCCGGCGACGTCGGCGCTGCGCGCTCGCACCGGAAACCATGAGTAGCCGCTCTCGACGGGATCGAGGCCGCGAGGGAGGATGACCCGGGCCGCGACGGGCAGGTCGACGACGAGGTCCTGGAAGTTCTCGGGGCTGTCGCCGAGGCCGTGGATCGCGACCAACATCGGCAGCTTGGCGTCGGGCAACGGCACCTTCTCGGGCGGGGTGCCGCGCGGCACGTGCACGACCTCGAGGTACTCCATGTCCGCGGCGCGGGCGTAGGCGGTCGCGGCGAGGACGGGCGTGGGCGCAGGCGCGGGCGCAGGGACAGGCGCGGGCGCCTTCGCGGGCGCCGCGGGCGGTGGGCTGGCGGCGGCGCGGGGTTCGACGCGGGCGTCACAGGCGAGGCCGACGACTGCGAGGAGGGTGAGTGAGCGGAAGAGCAGGCGCGGGGACGGCATCGGCGGGGCGAGGGTGACATGTCGGCCGCGGCCGGTGCAACCGCGGGACTACTCGCGGACCTCGATGGTGACGAGGTCGGCGGGGTCGGGGGCGTCGAGGTAGTCGCGGGCGGCGGCGTTGCCCCGCAGGTGCAGGTCGAAGAACGCGAGGGTATAGGCGCTGGCGATCCCACGGCCGATCTCGATGTCGAGGTAGATGAAGGCCGTGTCGTCGGTCTGGCGCATGCCCTCGCCGCAGCCGGCGGAGAACCCGGCAGTCAGGCCGCAGATGTCGGTGAAATTCCAGTGGCCGGCGTCGCGGACGCGCAGCAGCCAGGCGGGCGGGTTTTGGGCCGTGAAGTTGGTGCCGATCAGGTTGTTGCCGAGCTTGCCGATGCTGTTGTCCTCCTCGGCGAGGATCGAGAGCATCGGCACGTGAATGTCGGCGACGTGGGTGTTCGGGAACAGCGGGTTCTCGACTGGCGCGGCGATCGGCAGCGCGGCGCGGACCCGCGGGTCCTCCTGCGCGAGGCGGCCGGCCGTCGCTGCGCCGTAGCTGTGACCGTACACGCCGACGCGCGCGGGGTCGGCGAGGCCGCGTAGCGGCGCAGGTACGGCGGTGGCGTTCGCGTCGAGCAGGGCGTCGAGCACGAGGCCGAGGTCGACGCGACGGACCTGCAGGAACGCCTCGCCGATGTCGGCGCTGTCGCCCTTGATCGCGTCGAACAGGGTGCCGCCGGCGTGGTCGGGCGCGGCGACGATGAACCCGTGACTGGCGAGCCGCTCGGCGACGCTAAAGGTCGAGAAGCGCACGCAGTTGAAGCAGTGCGAGAACACGAGCGTGGGCCAGGGTCCGCCGGCCGCGGGCGCGCCGTCGAGGGCCGAGCGAGTCTGGAGGCGCGTGCCGATCTGTCCGGCCGGCGAGAGCCCTGCGAGGAGATCCTCAAAGGCGACGCGATCGGGGCCGTCGGGCACGAAGTCGGCGATCGGGTGGCCCATCGCGGCGAGCTCGGCCGCGCCAGCGTCGGCGGGGTACCACACTTCCACGAGCAGCTCGCGCTCGCCAGCCGGCAGCAGGAAGCGGGCGTTGCCGACCGGGTGCGGACCGGGCAGCGTGTAGTCGATCGCGGGGGCAGCGTCGGTGTCGCCAGTCTCGCTGCCGTTTGTGGTCGCGCCGCTGGTGGTCGGGATGTCGCCGGTCTGGCTGCCAGTGGCGCTGGTGGTCGCGCTGGTGGTGGTGGTGTTCGGACCGGTGGTGCCTGCGGTGTCACTGCCGGTGTCCGGACCACCGCACGCAAACGTGGCGAACGTGGCGAGCGAGACGGCGAGCGCGCGGCGGAGCATGTCGCCATATACGCCGAACCGGCGGCGGCTGTGAAGGGCGGGACCTGCCCTTTGGGTCATGTCCCGGGGGCCAGGCGCCGACGCAGGAAGTCATCGACGGCGGCGCCGATCTCCGCGTGATGTTCGACGAGGCTGGTATGGGTGCCGTAGGGCATGCGCAGCAGCTCGCTCCCGGGGATCTTGCGCTGCATCTCCGCGGCGACGCGGGCCCCCGGGGCGAACACGTCGCGGTCGCCCCCGACCAGCAAGGTGGGCACGGCGATCTGCGGCAGGAGGTCCTCGGCGGAGTGCTCCTGGGCGGCCAGGGCCATCGCGGCGAGGGTCTCGGGATCGATGTCGCGGACGAAGTGATCGATGATGCGCTGGACGTCCGCGCGGCCGGCCTCGCGTCCGAGCAGGCGCAGGCTGCGTCCCAGGCGATACGCGATCGGCGATCCGACCACGCGCTGCAGGCCCCGCAGGCCGATCGTGAAGCTGCGCGTCGACATGCGGGCGATGCCGCCGTGCAGGAGCTTCCCGACCGGTCCCAGGGCGTTGTCGAAGACGCGGCCTGCTCCGCCGAGCAGCAGCACGAGAGCGTCGACGCGATCGGGGGCGAGCCGGTAGGCCTCGAGGCAGATCTGGCAGCCCATCGAGAAGCCGACCAGGGTGGCGCGCTCGCGGCCGGCCGCGTCGAGTACGCGCAGGAGGTCCTCGGCAAGGGCGGGGATCGTGACAGCCGCCGGGTTGCGGGCTGGCGCCGAGCGCCCGTGGCCTTTGAGGTCCCAGTTGATGACAGTGTGGCGACCCTGCCAGCGGCGGTGCAGATACGACCACAGGAAGTTCGAGGTCGTGATCCCGTTGGTCAACACCATCGCGGGGCCCCGGCCCTCGACCCGGTAGGCGATCAGGCTGCCGTCAGGGCCGACGAGGCTGCGGTCGTTGGCCAGCACGCCACCATGCATAACCCAGATCGTCAGGGGCGCGGCGGGGGCATGCCGAGGGCGAGCGATAAGCACCGGGTCGGCCAAGGGGGATACCCTCGAAAATGCGCGGGTGTGTCCCTCCATTTTCCTCGCGGGTCCCTCTCAGGAGGCCTACAGTGCCCGGATGCAGATTCGGATTGGTTTGGGGCGGGGGCCGGGCTTGATCGCGGCGTCACTGGGGCTGGTGCTGTCAGGATGCGGTGACGCGGGCGGGGGTACGGACGCTGGCTCGACGGGTCAGGGCTCGGTGGGGTCGACGACCAGTGCGACGGCGACGACGCCGGCGACCACCGGTGAGCAGCCGACGACGACCACGGACCCGAGTGCGGGTTCAATGTCGGAGGCGATGTCGACCTCGACGGCGCCGACGACCGACCCGACGACGGGGGCGACCTCGTCGACCGATCCGACGACCGCGACCACGGGCGACGCGACCACCGACCCGAGCGCAGGGACCGGTTCGACCTCGGGTGTGGTGCCGGACACCACGACGGGCACCACGGACGGGACGACCGGCGACGGGACGACCGGCGTGGCCGAGACGACGACCGGCGAGCCGCCGCCGCCATGCGAGCCGGGCGACGGCATGGGCATGGGCAAGGTGGAGAAGAGCTTCATCTGGATCTCGAGCTTCAACGTCAATGAGATCTCGAAGGTCGACACGCTGACGATGACGGAGCTGGCGCGCTACAAGACCGGGCCGGGCAATCAGAACCCGTCGCGCACGGCGGTCAGCGCGGACGGTCGCTTCGTGGTCGTCAACAACCGCACGGGCGGTCGGGCGACGATGGTGGCGGCGAACGAGGCGGATTGCATCGACAAGAACGGCAACGGCACGATCGAGACCTCGCAGAACAAGAACAATGTCCTCGCGTGGGACGCCGACGAGTGCGTGCGCTGGTCGGTCCCGCTGCCGTTCGCGGGCAGCGTGCAGTCGGGGCCGCGCGGCGTGACGTGGACGCCCGGCGAGTGGAGCTACGAGGAGTGCAAGTACGTCGAGCCCAAGGTGTGGGTCGGTTATCTGGCGGCCGGCGGGGCCGCCCACTTCGCGCGCCTCGACGGCGAGACCGGCGTGATCGAGGAGACCCAGATCGCGCCGGGGTGGAAGGGCAGCGGCTTCGCGCCGTACGGCGCGGCCCTCGACCCGCAGTTTCGTCCGTGGTTCACGAGCCTGCGCGGCGAGTTTGCGCGCGTGAACACGGATGAGGATCCGATCACGGTGACGCGCATCACCCCGCCGAACAATGTGCAGTCGTATGGCTTCACCGTCGACGAGGACGGCAACCCGTGGTTTGGCGGCTGCAGCGGTCCGGTCACGGTCTACGACCAGAAGGCGCAGACCTTCACCTCGGTCCCGGGCACCAGCGCGTGCCACCGCGGCATGGCGGCCGACAAGAAGTACGTGTGGGTCGCGTCGAACGGGCCCTGCGGGATCGTGCAGATCGACCGTGAGGCGCGCACGCTGATCGCCAAGCACAACACCAACCCGTGCAGCACGGCGATCGGCGTCAGCATCGACGTCGAGAAGAACGTGTGGGTGGTCGACCAGGGCGGCTTCGCGTGGAAGTTCGACCCGGAGAACGTGCCCGGCATGAAGAAGGTCGACGTGCTCGGCAGCCACTACGTCTACTCGGACATGACCGGTGGGCAGCTCCTGAGCATCCTCCCGCAGTGAGCCGGGGGTCGCGTGATCGGCCGGTCGTGCAGACGACCGGCCGATCGTCCGGTTAAGCGGGTGCGCGCAAGTGCGCGTACTTGCGTGGGGTTATTCACCCGCATCGCGGGGGGGGAGACCCCCCATCTCATGTATGATGGCGGCATGACAAATCTTGGTGGGTGGATGGTCAAGCCGGGGCTGGCGACGACGGTGGTGCTCCTCGCGTTGACGGGGTGTGGTGATTCAACTGGCACGAGCGACGCGAGCGCGACGGGCGGGCAGGGCTCCACGGGCGGCACCGTGAGCGGCGCGTCGGTGGGTTCGACCGGCGCCGAGGTGCCGACTGGCACGGAGTCGGCGGGCTCGGCCACGAACGGCATGACGGACGCGACGGCGACCAGCCCGACCACGTCGGTGGGCACGACGAGCGACCCGACGATGACGAGCGACCCGACGGACCCGACGGCGCCGGCGACGTCGACGACGTCGACGACGGGCGTCGACACGGGCGGCACGGGTGAGGGTTCGACGACCTCGGGCGTGGTGCCGGATACGACCACCGGCGTGGGGGAGAGCTCGAGCACGGGTGTCGGCGAGGAGTCGACCGGCGAGCCGCCGCCGTGTGAGCCGGGCGACGGCATGGGCATGGGCAAGGTGGAGAAGAGCTTCATCTGGATCTCGAGCTTCAACCTCAATGAGCTGTCGAAGATCGACACGCTGACGATGACGGAGCTGGCGCGCTACAAGACCGGGCCGGGCAACCAGAACCCGTCGCGCACGGCGGTCAGCGCCGACGGCCGCTTCGTGGTGGTCAACAACCGCGATAGCGGTCGCTCGACGATGGTGGCGGCCAACGAGGCCGACTGCGTCGACAAGAACGGCAACGGCCAGATCGACACGTCGCAGAACAAGAACAACATCCTCGCGTTCGGCGCCGACGAGTGCGTGCGCTGGTCGGTGGTGCTGCCGTTCGCCGGCAACCACCAGTCGGGCCCGCGCGGCGTGACCTGGACGCCCGGCGAGTGGAGCTACGAGGAGTGCAAGTACGTCGAGCCCAAGGTGTGGGTCGGCTACCTGGCGGCCGGCAACGTCGCTCACTTCGCGCGCATCGACGGCGAGACGGGCGTCGTCGAGGAGACGCTGCTGGCGCCCAACTGGCTCGGACAGTCGGGATACGGGCCTTATGGCGCGGCCCTCGACCCGCAGTTTCGGCCGTGGTTCTCGAGCCTGCGCTCCGAGTTTATCCGCGTGAACACGGACCAGGATCCGATCACGCTGACCCGGATCACGCCGCCGGCCAATGTGCAGTCGTACGGCTTCACGATCGACCGCGACGGGGACGCATGGTTCGGCGGCTGGAACGGTCCGGTCACGGTCTACGACCAAAAGGACCAGACCTTCACGACGATCCCGGACACCAGCGGGGCGCACCGCGGGGTCGCGGCCGACGAGAACTTCGTGTGGGCGGCCCACAATAGCCCGTGCCAGCTCATCCAGGTCGACCGCAAGGCCCGCACGCTGATCGCCAAGCACGTCACCAACCCGTGCAGCACGGCGATCGGGCTCAGCATCGACGTCGAGAAGAAGGTCTGGCTGGTCGACCAGGGCGGCTTCGCGTGGAAGTTCGCGCCGGACAACGTCCCGGGGATGATGAAGGTCGACGTGCTCGGCAGCCACTATGTCTATTCGGACATGACCGGCGGCCAGCTCCTGAGCATCCTCCCGCAGTGAAGCCCCAGGATCGATCCCGCTCGACATCGGGTATCGCGCGGGACGTCCGATGGAGGTATGAGCGAGGAGCGGCGCGTGCGGACGGTCCTCTGATAGGATGCCGCGATGGTGATCCATCGTTTTTCCCCCGTGTCGTTCGCTCTGGTGGTCGTGTTGACCGGGTGCGGCAAGGATCCGGCCACCAGCGGCGAGACCAGCTCGACCGGCGGCACAGACACTGGCGCGACGACCACGGGCGTCTCGATGAGCAGTGACCCGTCGGCGAGCAGCGACCCGACGACCGGCGGTAACACCACGAACCCGACGACGAGCACGACCGGCGTGGCGACGGTGACGACGACGACGACCACCACCGCCGGGACGACCAGCGGCGGCACGACGGAGGCGAGCGGCGGCTCGAGCACCGGGGCGGTCGAGTGTCAGATCGAACAGCCGCTGCCGGGGCGCTGCGACGGCGGCAAGCCGTATCGACCCACGCCGTACCTTGGCGGGGCGCTGGCGCCGAAGGCCGGTGGGGCGCAGCCTGGCGTGCTGGTCGACGACGCCGAGGAGGCGTTCGCCTCGACCGGCTGCCAATTCATCTGCGAGCCGGACATGGGCGAGACGGTCGAGTGCGACATCTTCGCCCAGGACTGCGGACCCGGCGAGAAGTGCAACGCGTGGGCCGAGGGCGGCGGCAGCAGTTGGAACGCGACCAAGTGCGTGCCGGTCGACGCTGACCCCGACGGCATCGGCGAGCCATGCACGGTCGAGGGCAGCGGCGTCAGCGGCATCGACTCGTGCGTGAAGGGGGCGATGTGCGTCGGCATCGGCGACGACAACATGGGCACCTGCATCGAGCAGTGCACCTGCTCGGAGGAGAACCCGGTGTGTACCACGCAGAACACGACCTGCTTGATCAGCAACGATGGCGTGCTGGTGTTGTGTCTGCCGATCTGCGATCCGCTCGACGTCGGGGCCTGCGGGGCGGGCGACGCGTGTGTCAGCAGCGGCGAGTTCTTCATCTGCGTCATCGATGCCTCGGGCAGCGAGGGTGAGGTCGGCAGCAATTGCGAGTTCGCCAACGGCTGCGACCCGGGCAACTTCTGCGGCAATAACTCCGGCGTGTTCGCCGACTGCGACGCTTCCGGCTGCTGCACGCCGTTCTGTGATCTCAGCGCGCCGCAGTGCCCGCAGGGCACCGAGTGCGCGCCGTGGTACGAGGAGGGCATGGCGCCCAAGTGCTTCGACGACGTCGGGGCCTGCGTCTGATCGCCGGCGTCGGGCCTGGCGCGCTCATGAGATGGCCGAGATGGCCGAGATGGCCGAGCACGCCAGGCAGGGGGCGGTCACTGCTTCGTGACAGTGATCGTGAAGCTGCCGTTGCTGTTGCCGATGTTGCGCACGACGACGTATAGCAGGCCGGGCTGGGTCATGATCTCGCCGCCCTCGGGCTCGCCGGCGCCGCCGTTGTCGCTGAAGCCGAGCTCGCTGGCGTCGGCGTTATAGAACTCGAGGCGGATGTCGTCGTCCAGGTCCGGGGTGGCGGCGATCAGGTAGGTGCCGGCGACCGCGAACTCGATGTGGAACAGGTCCGCGTCGGTCTTGGTCTGGAACATGCGCTTGACGGTGTCCCCGTCCTGCATGGTGGTGGCGTCGGTGGTGGTGCCGACGTCGGTGGTGGTGGTGCCAGTGCCGGCGTTGGTGGCGGTGCTGGTGTCGTCCGACGTGCCGCAAGCGGCGAGGGCGAGGGCGAGGGTGCAGGGGAGCAAGGAACGCGAGATGGAGGTCATCATGAAGATATCGAGACGTGGGGGGACGGGCGCCGCAGGGGGCCCGCGGCGCGTTCGATCAGGCGCGCACGCAACGCGCAATCTCGCGCTGGTGGGCGCCTTGACCGGCCTGCAGCCCGCTGGTGTGGCTTTAGCCGAGGCGGCCGCGGGCGGGGCG
>Ga0335394_10006512_pt1 | contig 13177 bp, 12 predicted proteins | sample MAT03_FD_205741 | JGI IMG/M metagenome (GOLD analysis project Ga0335394, IMG submission 205741) | Freshwater microbial communities from Lake Fryxell liftoff mats and glacier meltwater in Antarctica - MAT-03 (spades assembly) (version 2) ...
CTACTGCATCACCGACCGACCGAACAAGGACCACGGACGCCGCGACAACGCTCCGTCTACCGCGTCCAGACCCTCGAAAGGTGCGTCGCCGGGAGTCCTCGCAGCCCAGTGTGTGCGACTGTGTGCCCTTCGTACCCGGCGCTGGTGCTTTGTTTTTCCTATACTCGCTAATGCACGCTCGCCATCCGGACGAGGCGGAAGCTGCCGCTTGGCAGGCGCAACAGCGTGTCGGTCCAGACGTCGCCGCCAAAGCGGTAGCGCAGCTGCAGTCCGCGTAGCGCGTCGTCCGCCAGGAAGGCGCGGGCCCGTGCGAGGTCGGCCACCGGGTCAGCCGCGTGGGCTTCCGCAAGGATGGCGAAGCCTCGACTGTGGGACATCGCGTCCTGTTTGATCGTGACCGCGATGAGCTCGGCGTGGTGCTGGATGTCGCGCAGAATCCGCTCGGCGTCCGCGCGGGCGAGCACCGACATGAAGACGTCCGGTAGCGGCGGCGTGTCCTCGCTCATGCGCTGGTCGCGGGCTTTGGAACGAAGCGGATCGCCAGGATCGGTGCCGGGCACACCGCGACGCAGTCACCACACCCAGTGCATAGCGCAGGGTCGATCGTCGGGCGACCGGCCTCGACCCGCACGGCGCCCGGCACCGGGCAGCGCTCGCGGCAGGTCGAACAGCTCGTGCCCTGCCAGGCGAGGCACAAGTGATTCGCGATGGCGAAGAGGCCTGCCTTGGCCGGTCGCATCGGGCCCGGTCTCGGGCGCCCGACGCCTATCCCAGAGGGTTTGCCAGCAACGGCGGCGCCAGCAACGGCAGCCGAAGGCGATACGGTCGGTTGCGGCTCGCTCTCCGAGGGCTCGGCTTTCGACTCTGGCTCGGGATCGACCCGGCCGAGCAGCCGCCCGAAAAGACCGCGTCGGGACAGGTCGGTCATGGGTAGAAGATCTCCTGCGTGAAGCTCGGCGCGGGCGCGTGGCACTGCTCGCAACTCTGCCGCTCGGGGTGGGTCGTGCGTAGACCCGGTGGCCCCAGCGCGCCATGACAGCTCGCGCACGTCTGCCGCATCCAGAGCGGGTGCGGCATCACCGGCGGTGACCCCGGCAGGAAGCGCACGCCCGGCTCTGGCAGGCTGCCGGCGAACGCGTTGTCGCGCGGCGATCCCGCACTCTCGAGCTGCGGCTTCTCGAGGGACACGTGGCATTGCGTGCAATTCTGGAAGACCGGGTGGCTCATGCGTGGGGCGATGCGATCGGCGATCACCACGCCATCTGCGTGGCAGGCGAGACAGGCGCTGGTGCTGCGCTCGTCGATCGCGTGCGGGATGCGCGGCGGCGCGCCATCGTAGGCGCGTCGTTCGGCCCGCGCGGTGAGCGTCGTCGTCAGCCGTTGCTCGCGTCCAGCCGCCACCTCGGGGGCGGGCGGGGGCCCCACGAGCTGCGACAAGTGACTCTTGAAGTTCGCGTTGGGCCCGCGCCGCGCCAGCGGCAGCTCCGACCACTTCACCGCCGCCGCCACCCCATCGACCAGATCGATGCGCCCGCTCGGCTTTGCGTGTGCCCGCTCGATCAGCGTCTGGCGCCGCTCTTCAGCGGTGATGCGCGTGCCGCGCGTGCCGACGAACAGCCCGACCGCGCCGCCGGTTATGACCAGCGCCACCAGCAGGTGCGAAGGCTGGAGCTTCACGGTCCGACCCTTGTCACCCGCACCGCGCACTTCTTGTAGTCGGGCTGCTTCGAAAACGGGTCGTGCGCCTCCAGCGTCACGAGATTCACGAGCTTCGTCTCGTCGAAGAACGGGACGAATACGTGGCCCCGCTCCGGCACGCCGCGCCCGTTCAACCAGGCGCGCAGCTCGAGCCCGCCACGCCGCGACTCGAGCCGCACCCGGTCGCCGTTGCCGATGCCCAGCGCGTGCGCGTCCTCGGGATTGATCTCGATGTAGGCGCCCGGCATCGCGTTGCGCAGCGGCGGGATGCGCATCGTCATGGTGCCGCTGTGCCAGTGTTCGACCACGCGCCCGGTGCAGAGCCACAGCGGGTAGTCGGCGTCCGGCACCTCGGGCGGTGGCTCCCATGGGCGAAACCAGATCTGGGCGCGGTCGTCCTTGCTCGTCGAGTGGTAGAACTGCAGGCCCTTGCCCTTGCCTACATAGCCGTCGTCGAACTCGGAAAAGCGCCAGCGTGTCTCGCGCCACTGTCCGTCCTTTTCGACGACCGGCCAGCGCAGCCCCCGCGTCTTCACATACTCGCTGTAGGGCGCCAGGTCCTTGTGCTTGAAGCGCGAGAACTGACGGTATTCGTCGAACAGGCGCTCGTCGACGTTCACGTCGTAGTAGCGCTCCCACTGCCAGACAGGCACCTCTTTGCCGGCCTTGTCTTTCGTCTCGAACAGGAAGCGGCCGTCGCCATCCTTCATCCCGGGGTGACCGAGCTCCAACAGGCGGTGCGCGACCGCGATCGTCTGCCAGCAGTCGTCGCGCGCGTCGCCCGGTGGCTTCACCATCTTGAACCACTGCTGGGTGCGCCGCTCGGAGTTGCCGAACATGCCGTTCTTCTCGACCCACAGCGCCGAGGGCAACACCAGGTCGGCGAGCTCGGTCGTCGCCGTCGGGTACACGTCCGACACGATCAAGAACTTGTCTTCGAGCTTCTCCTTCGCCCGGAAGAGCTTGTTGAGATTCGGCAACGTCTGACCCGGATTCGTCACCTGCACCCAGATTGTGCCGATAGTGCCGCCACTCTCGGTCGGCGTGCAGAACGACTGCCACATCGCTACAGTGTGCAGCCCGACCGCCGGATTGATGCGTCCGGCCGGCACGCGCCAGATCGCCTCGGCCTCGGCCCGCTGTTCGGGATTGTCGACCCGCAGTCCTCCCGGTAATCCATGCGCAAACGTGCCAACCTCGCGCGCCGTGCCGCAGGCGGATGGCTGTCCGGTGAGCGACGTCGGCGCATTGCCGGGCGTGCCGAAGTGGCCCGACAATAGATGCACCGCATGCACGAGCGAGTTTATCGCCGTGCCGCGCGTGTGCTGGTTCATGCCCATGCACCAGAGGCTGGTAATCTTCTTCGTCGGGTCCGCGAACAGGTCGGCCAGGAGTTCGATATCCTTCGCGGCGACGCCCGAGAGCTCCTCGACATGGGCCGGCGTGTACGGCGCGAGCGCCGCCTTGAAGGTCGCGAAGTCGATCGCCTTGCCGTTCAGGGTCGGCGGGTCCGAGGCCGACCGGAACGCGGCGTACTTCTCGACGAAGGCTTTGTCGTATGAATCGCGCGCGAGCAGGAGGTGCAGGATGCCATTGGCAATCGCCAGATCGCCGTTGGGCTTCATCGCGAGGTAGTGCTGGCAATGTTCGGTCGTGCGGGTGCGGCGCGTGCCGATGTCGAAGATCGTGACATTCTCGCCACGCGAGCGGCGGTCGACGATGCGCGAGAACAAGACCGGATGCATCTCGGCCGGGTTGTTGCCCCAATTGATGATAACATCCGCCACGTCGAGGTCGTCGTAGCAGCCGGCCGGCTCGTCGACGCCATAGACTGACAGGTAGCCGGTCACCGCCGACGCCATGCATAGACGTGCGTTCGGCTCGATGTGGTTATTCGAGAGCCCCGCCTTCATCAGCTTCTGCGCGGCGTAGCCCTCGGGGATGGTCCATTGCCCGCTGCCGTAGAACGCGAAGCGCTCGGGTGCCGCCAGGATGCGCTTGGCGATGATGTCGAGCGCCTCGTCCCAGCCGATCGGCACGAGCTTGCCGTTCTTTCTCAGCTGCGGCGTCGTCAGGCGGTCCTTGCCGTAGAGTGCCAGCCCGACGTGGTAGCCCTTCACGCACAGGAGCCCCTTGTTGACGGCCGCCTCGACGTCGCCCTGGATCGCGACAATGCGCCCGTCCTGTACGCCGACCTTGACGTGGCAGCCGGTGCCGCAGAAGCGGCATGGCGCCTTGTCCCAGGTCGGCCCGCTCGGCTTCTGGGGATCGGCCGCCGCGGTGGCTGTTGGTGCTGCGCCGCGCGCGGGATCACGGTGCAACATGCGCTCAGCGGCGACCGTCGCGGCGGCAAGGGCCGTGGCCTTCAGGAAGTCACGTCGGTCCGGGCTCATGCTGAGTCTCCTTCTTGGGATGGCCGGCGCCGCCCGGGTCGGTCGAGCGGCACATCGGCTTCGGTGGGGTCGACCGAGATCCAGACGAGATCGATCCAGCGCACGCCGGGCTCTGCCCGGAGCCAGGCCCAGGCCGCCTCATCCGCGCTCTGGCTCGGGGTGTCGAGTGCCACCACGAGGCGACCGCCGAGCGTCTCGCCGAGCGTCACGCGCGCGTCGGCTCCAAGCGTCTTGCGCAGCTCGACTTCGCACGCGCCATCGATGGTCAAAAGCAATCCACTAACCGGCATCGGCGACCTCGCTCGGCAGCGGCGTGACACCAGGCGCGTGCTCGCGGCCGGCCAGGATCGGACCCGCTACCTTCAGGGCAATCGTCAGTACCATCAGGCCAAACGCCCAGATTCCCGCCATCACCTTCCACTCGGTGAGGCTCGGCGTGTACTCGACGATCTCGTGCAGCGTGCTCGGGATGAAGCCGGGCACGATGAGGCCCATGCCCTTTTCGATCCACACGCCGACGAACGTCAGCGCGCACGCCGTGAGCAGCACCCGTGGCCGCGCCAGGAGGCGTGGCAGATACAAGAGGACCGCCGCCACCACATTGAGCACCAGCGCCGTCCACACCCACGGCACCAGCGCATGATGACCGTGCAGGCCGGTGAAAAGGTACTCGACAGGGGCCGAGTGGGAGCCACCGGCATAGAGCTCGGTGAACAGCTCGGATGCGAACATGAACAGGTTGATGAGCACCGTGATGCGCATCACGTTGACGAGGGTCTTTATCGGCCCGTCCGCGATGTGGAACAGGTCGAGGCGCCGCAGCACGTAGAGGAGCCCAATGATGAACGCAGGCCCCGACACGAACGCGGTCGCGAGGAAGCGCGGGGCCAGGAGCGCCGAATTCCAGAACGGCCGCCCACCGAGCCCTGCGTAGAGGAACGCGGTCACCGTGTGAATCGAAATTGCCCACACAATCGAGAGCAACACGAATGGCACATACCACTTCGGATTGGGCACCCGTCCGTTGAAGCGGCAATAGAGGATGTAGCCGCAGACGTGCAGGTTCAGGACGAGGTAGCCCGACAATACCAGCATGTCCCAGGTCAACATCGAGCTTGGCCAGTTGAACTTCCCGAGGCCTGGGATCATGTGCCACATGCGGTCGGGCCGGCCGAGGTCGACGATGACGAAGCCAAGCGACATGACGATGGCGGCGATCGCCAATAGCTCGCCGATCATCACGACGTGGTGCATCTGGCGGTCCTTGTAGAGATAGGCCGGGATCACCATCATCACGCCGCCGGCCGCGAGCCCGACCGCGAACGTGAAATTCGCGATGTAGAGCCCCCACGAGACGTGGTCGCTCATGTTGGTGACGATCATGCCGTCGCTCACCTGGTGGGCCCAGGCGTTCACGCCGACCAGCCACACCGCGGTGAGCGCCACCATCCAGACGTAGAAGCGCCACGAGCCGTCGAAGGCGAGCCACAGCATGCGGGCGATGAAGCGGAGGTAAGCCACGTTGCGCCCCCGTCAGACGTCGAAGAAATAGAAGAACGAGGGCTTCGTGCCGAGCTCTTCTTTCAGGACGAAGACGCGCTTGTTCTCGAGGATCCAGCGGATCTCGCTGTTCGGATCGAGCAGATTGCCGAACACCCGCGCCCCGGTCGGGCACGCCTCGAGGCACGCCGGCAGCTTGCCCTCACGCGTCTTGTGCATGCAGAACGTGCACTTCTCCATGACGCCCTGCGGGCGGATGCGATTGGAGAGGTAGCCCTGGTCGGGGTTGACCTCGGCCGCGGGCACGACCGGTGCTGTCCAGTTGAAGCGGCGAGCGTGATACGGGCACGCCGCCTCGCAGTAGCGGCAGCCGATGCACCAGTTGTAGTCGACGACCACGATGCCGTCGGGCTCCTTCCAGGTCGCCTCGACCGGGCATACGTCGACGCACGGCGGTTCGTCGCACTGCTGACACTGGACCGGCAGGTAGTACTTGTCGGGCTGCGGCACCGGCTCGCCGTAGTCGGCGCGCCCGTGCTCGAGATCGATAGTGCCTTTGTCCATCTCGAGCACGCGGATGTAGCTCTGGTAGCCGGCGCGGTCGTGGTTGTTCTCGACGTGGCAGGCCTCGACGCACTTGCGACAGCCGATGCACACCGACAGGTTCAGGGCGTAGCCGAACTTGACGCCCGGCAGCGGCTTCGGGTCGCGGATGGTGACGTCGGCGCCGTAGTCGCGTTGGGTCTCCGCCTCGAGGCGCGTGATGACCTCACGCAGATCGGCCGGCCCGAGCTCGCGGTAGTGATTCTGGAGGAACTCGTCGAGCGATTTCTCGGCCGCGAACGAGAACATCGGGCTCACCGCCTTGCCGAAGGCGGCCGCGCCGAGCGTCAGCCCGGCGAGCTTCAGGAGGCTCCGGCGGGTAGTGCTCGCGGGCGGGGGTGGTGGCGGCAGCTCGAACGGCGGAGCGGACATCACTCACCTCCAAAGTGTTGGGGCACCGGACCGCGGGCTGGAATCATGCCGACGTAGGCGGGCGCGTGCGGGTCGTGACAGGTCGTGCAGGCGTGCCGCTCACGCGGGCCGCGGGTGAGGTCCCAATAGCCGTTCATGCCGCCGTGGCTGCCGCGATCGAAGTCACGCCCCTGCGGGCCGTGGCATTGGCGGCAGAGCGTCTGCACCTCGGTGAAGGGCAGGGTCGTGCCGTCCGCCAGGTGCAGGTTCGCGTAGTCGGGGGCTTCGTGACAGGAACGGCAGGCGAGCGTGCCATGGCGGGTCACGAGCGCCTGATGGAACTGGGTGAGGGTCGCGCCCATCGTGCGCGTGCCATCGCCCAGGCCGAGAGAATGACAGGTCGCGCAGCCGACCGTGACCGGGCGGCCGAGCGCGTCGACGCGATCGGTTGCGACGCGCGGTGAACCGGTTGGCTTGGCGACGTGCACTTCGAAGCGGGAAGCTGTGGGACGCGCTGGTGAGATGCCGTGCGCTGGCTCATCGGAGGCGGCCGTGGTTGTGCGCGCAAGCGTGCCGATGGCCGCCACGAACGCCTGTGTGTCTTGCCCCAGGCCCTGCACCTCGGCGCGCGGCACGCCGTCCGCGTCGAGCAGCAGCAGCACGGACGAGTGGTTGTAGTTGCCGTCGGGCAGGCGTCGATAGGTGATGCCGAGCGCCGCGGCCAGCTCGCGCGTCGCGGCGTCGTCCTTGGCGCGCGCGAACGTCCAGCGATCCGTCGGGGCGCCGTGCGCCTGGGCGAGGCGGGACAGCAGCTCGGGCGTGTCGTGGCCGGGATCGAACGTGACCAGCAGCACGCGGGTCTGGGCGCGCACCGCCGGGTCGAGCGCGCGGTCGACGTTCGCGAGGTCGCGGATGAGCGTCGGGCAGGCGTAGCTGCAGCTCGCATAGAACATCGACACGATGAGCGGGCCACGGTGACGCAGGGTCGCGGTGGAGAGGCGGCGACCGGCCTGATCCTCGAGGTCGAGCTCGAGTCCGAACAGCGAAGGTCCGAGCACCGGCAGCGGGCGTGGGGCGGGCTGGACAACGTCGAGCACGGCCGCGGTGGTCACGTCGGAGGGGGTCTTCCCCTCGGGCCGCGCGTCGGGCACGTCGTTACAGCCAAGGCTCGCGAGCACCGCCATCAGCGCGAAGCGGCCCATCACTGCACCACCTTCGGCAAGAGATCGCGGGCACAACGAAAGCCGAGGCTCTTCGTCGTGAAGCGTGCCCCGAGCGAGCTGCGATAGGCAAAGCGCATGAACGTCGCATAGTCGCTCACATCCTTGGCCGAGATCGCGCCCGCGCCGCAGAACAGGGACTTGTCGACATTACCATTGTCACGGTTGTCGCCTGTCACCATCGTCGAATTCCAGTCCTCGACCCACTCCCAGACGAGCCCGTGCAGGTCGGAGATACCCCAGAAGTTTGCTGGCCCCGAGCCGGCGAGCGGCATCACGGCCGGCGCCGCGCGCGAATACCAGCCGAGGATCTGCGCGACGAAGGCCGGGTCCTGGCCAGCGTCGGCGCGCGTCGTGTCCGCCACCGCCGCCAGCTCCCACTCGCGTTCGCGCGGCAGACGCAAGTCTCGCCAGGCGCAATACGCGCGTGCCGCAAACCAACTCACATGGGTCAGCGGTTGCCCCGGCCGATTGTTCGCCGTCGCTGGGCCGAGCTCGAGCGGACCTGCCCAATGCGCGAGGTAACGCTCGTCGGCGTAGACGCCGGCCACCCGGTCACGCTGCCACTTCGGCAGGGCGCGCACGAACGCGAGCATGTCGGCGTTATTGACCGGGCGCTTGTCGAGGAAGAACGCCGGCACCGTCACCACGTCGGGCTCGCCCGCCACCGGATAGGCGAGGCGCAGCTCACCCGGGCCGACCGAGGCCATGCCGAGTGGCGTTGCCATGGTCGCCGGCAACGCAGCCGGCTCCGCAGCCGCACCCAAAGGAGCGAGCAGCGCCAGCACGAGCCCGGGGTAGAGCAGCAGCATCGTTCAGTCCGCCGCGCCGGCAGGCCGCGGGGTCGACGCACGCACCTTGGCGACCTCCTCGGGCAGGACGCGGGGGCCCTTGTTGCCCATCGTGCTCATTACGTACGTCAGGATGTGTGCGACCTCGTCGTCGTTCAACTGCGAGAGCGGCGCCATCACCGAGTTGTAGTCCTGTCCGTTGACGGTCACGGGCCCGGTCTTGCCGTTGAGCACGATGGCGATCGCGCGCGCTTTGTCGGCGACCAGATAGTCCGAGCTGGCCAGTGGCGGGAAGATGCCGGGCAGCCCGCGCCCGCTCTGCTGGTGACAGGCCGAGCAGGTGCCGCTGTAGAGCACCTTGCCGGCGGCGACCTGGAGGTCGACCGTCAATTTGCCGTCGCGCATCGCGTCGGCCGCCGCGACCACCGCGCCGCTCGGGGCGCCGATCTTGTCGCCGAGATAGACCTCGTCGATCTCCTTGCCCGAGTAGATGTCCTTGTCGGCCGGGCCGTCCACCTTGAGCATGCCGAGCGCGCCCTTGTTGAACGCGCGGAAGATCGCGTGGTCGACGAGGATGTAGGTGCCGGGCACATCGACCTTGAAGTCGACGATCGCCGAGCCGCCGGCCGGCACGACCGTGGTCTGCACGTTCTCCTGGTAGCGCGAGCCGCCCTCCATCCAGACGCGATCGAAGATCTCGCCGATGACGTGGAAGCTCGACGTGAGGTTGGGACCGCCGTTGCCGATGTAGATGCGCACCGTCTCGCCGACCTTCGCAGTGAGCGCCTTGTCGCCGACGAGCGCGCCCTCGGACCCGTTGAACAGCACGTAGGTCGCGTTCTCTTCGATGGCCTTCTGCATGTCGAACGGCTGCACGCCCTTTTCGCGGTATTTACCAACTGTGTAGAAGTCGCCCTGCATCACGTAATATTCGTGGTCGACGGGCGGCAGTCCCTGCTCGGACTCGACCAGGATGAGGCCGTACATGCCGTTGGCGATGTGCATGCCGACCGGCGCGGTGGCGCAGTGGTAGACATAGAGTCCTGCGTTCAAGGCGCGGAAGGTGAACTGCGACGCGTGGCCGGGGGCCGTGAACGAGCTTGCGGCGCCGCCGCCCGGACCGGTGACGGCGTGCAGGTCGATATTGTGCGGCATCTTGTTGTCGGGGTGATTGGCGAGGTGGAACTCGACCGTGTCGCCCGCGCGGATGCGGATGAACTTGCCGGGCACGGTGCCGCCAAAGGTCCAGAACGTGTACTCGACGCCTTCGGAGATCGGCAGCGCGACCTCCTTCACTTCGAGGTGCACGACGACCTTGGCTGGCTTGCCGCGCGCGGTCGGACCCGGCACGAGCGGCGGCGTCGTGAGGTCCGCGTCGAGCACTTCGAGGCTCGCGACGTCGGGGGCCGGCGTGCCCGAACCGGGGCGCGCGCTCGGGCCACCGCCACCGAAGACGCCGCTCGGGTTCGCGGCCTCACGCGGTGGCGCGCTAATGTAGGCGAGCACGTCTTCGAGCTCGGAGTCGCTCATGCCCTGGGGCGGCATCTGCACGTTCTTCCACTTGGCGAGCAGCTCCTGCGCGATCGGATCGCTGCGGGTCATGCCGATTGGATCCTTCATCCAGTGGCGCAGCCAGGCCGGGTCGCGCCGTGCAGCGACGCCGGCGAGGTCGGGCCCGATGCGAGGGCCGCCACCGACCGTGTGGCAGGCGACGCACATGCGGTCGAAGATCATCTTGCCCGAGGCCGAGCGGTCGACGATCACCGCCGGTACGCCGGAGCCTACCGCGTCGAGCAGGGTCTGTTGCGAGGGCGGCCCGTAGGACCCGGAATCGCAGCCGCCCACTGTGGGGATGACAGCAAGGCAGAGGGAGACGGGAAGGAGCAGGCTCGGGCGCATGGGATGCTCGCTTGCGTGGGCGGACGAGGAGGGGAACGGGGGCTTCGCAAGGATGGCGAAGCCTGGACTGCAGGCTTCAGCGCCCAGCGAGGGTCTTCGCAGGGATGGCGAAGCCTGGACTGAGGGCACGCGGGAAGAGCACGTTGTTCTCGAGGTGGATGTGCTCGTGCAGGTCGTGCTCGAGCGCTTCGAGCCCCTGCCAGAGCGCACGCCAGCTGCCGCACGCCTCGTCGGGAAGCGCGTAGTCGTGGGTCAGCTGCCGCAGCTCGCGCAGGATCTCGCCGACGAGCTCGTGCTCTTCGAGCATCACGGTAATCGGCGCGCGCGAGCGCGGGTCCCCTGCGGTCAGGAGCGGGAAGAGCACGCGCTCCTCCTTGTCCATGTGCGGTACGAGTTCCGCCTCGAGCGCGGCGAAGTGGTCGGCGACCGCCAGGTTCACCGGCCCGCCATGCACGCGCGCGACCTTGATCGAGAGCGCGCGCAGGCGCGGCAGCTCCTCGTCGAGCGGCCGGTGATGGCGCTCGACGATGAGGGCGATGAGCGCTTCGGTCGGGAGGTCGGGCGCTACGCTGGGCGGTTCGACCGCGAGGCTCTCGATCTCGTGGACGAGCGCAGCAAGCGGCACGGAGGCGCGTTCGGCCGCTTCGGCAATCGGGCGCTGGCCGCGGCAGCAGAAGTCGATCTTGTGGCGCGCGAAGACACGGGCGGCGCCGGGATGGGTGTCGAGCACGCTCGCGACGGTGTGCTCCGGCGAGATAGACGTGTGTGTCTGTGCGCTGGGCGCGCGCGAAAGCGGGGATTGCATGCTCGGCTCCGGGTTCAGCTCAGCGACGAGCCCGACCCGGGCTCTCTGAGCTGCTCCTGCCAAGGCTTACTGCACGTGCCGGGCCAACGCGCCGTGGCGCCGCCGCACGGGCGAAGCCTGGACGGGAGGCCGTCGCTCACTCCCGGGTTCCGCCCCTCGTGAGTCATTCCCAGAGCTTGAGCTTACGCCAGAGCGTATTGCGCCCGATGCCGAGGACCCGCGCGGCCTCGACCACCGAGCCCGCGCAAACACCGAGCACCCCGAGCACATGCGCCCGTTCCGCGTCGGCCAACGTGCACATGCGCACTTCTGGCGCTTGCCCCGTCGCGCGCGGGCCGAGGTTGTCGGGCAGATGGGCGCGCGCGATGACCGTGCCGGTCGCGAGCGCCGCGCCGTGCCGCAGCACGTTGTCGAGCTCACGCACGTTGCCCGGCCAACTGTGCGCCAGCAGCGCCTCGGCCGCGTCCGGGGCCAGCGTGTGGGGGGACGCGTCGCTCTGGAGGAGCTGCCGCGCGAGCGCCAGGATGTCTTCACGCCGCTCCCGCAGCGGCGGCACCTTCAGCGTCAGCACGCTGATTCTATAGAAGAGGTCCTCGCGGAAGGCGCCGCGCGCGACGAGGTCGCCGAGGTCGCGATGGGTCGCGCAGATGATCCGCACGTCGACGGCGAACGGGCGGGTGTCACCGATGCGCCGGATCTCGCCATCTTGCAGCGCGCGCAGGAGCTTTGCCTGCAGCGCGAGCGGCATCTCGCCTATCTCGTCGAGGAACAGGGCACCGCCGTTGGCCGCCTCGAACAGGCCCTGGTGCGCCGCGTGCGCGCCGGTGAACGCGCCGCGCGCATGCCCGAACAGCTCCGACTCGAGCAGCTCCGCCGGCAACGCCGCGACGTTCACCGCCACGAAGGGCTTGTCCGCGCGCGGGCTCGACGCATGGAGCGCACGCGCGACGACCTCCTTGCCGGTGCCGCTCTCGCCGCTGATGACGACCGGCGCCGCGGCCTGCGCGAAGCGACCTGCCCGGCGCAGCACCTCCTGCATGGCGGAGCTTTCGGCGACGAGCCGTGTCGCGCGCCGCGCGTTGCCGACGACCGGCGTGAGCCCACAGACCTCACACCGCTCGGCCTCCTGGCCGAGTTGGAGACCGGTGCCGCTTGCTGCGCTCGTCTCGGTTGGGCGTTCCACAGGTTCCAATATGGAACCTGCCCGGCCCCGGGCCACGCGTTTCTTTTTGCGTCACAGATTGGGCACGGCGCGTAGACCTAGACCTTAATCAAGCGATAAGCGAGTCGTAAACTCCCGTATCGACTTTTAGTTTTGGCAGATCGTGACTCTGCTTTCCCGGTGGTCCGGGACGGGTTGATCTGATTGTCGTCGATGGTCGGCACCTCGCAGAGTTTGGTTCTGTGGTTCACGGATCCCGCTCGCGCACCGCGCTTCGAGGGGATCTACTCATCGCTACAGGGCATCGAGGGTGCGAAAGAAGAAGGAGAGGTCGGGTCGCCACGCGAGGAATCGATAAATGAGCCTCCGTCCGGAGCGCACGATCTGCGCGGGGATTTGGATGAGTCGCTGAAGGAAGCTCTGGAAATCCATACGGAGGACTCGCTGTCGTTCGGCCTCATGCGGCTCGCGCCAGCGAGGGGTCACGGGCGAGATGAGTGCGAACCACGCCTTGAGAGACCAGGCGAGCGAGGCGATGACCATGTACGCCCAGTTCGCGTCGAGCGTGTTGAGAGGCGCCTTGAGAGCGGACGCGCCGCCCTTGAGCTGAGCGAGGAGGTTCTCCTGATTGCAGCGCTCGTTGGCCTCGTGCACGACCTGCTCGGCGTTCAACGTGCGATCGTTGGTCACGTAGAAGTAGTAGCGATACAGGGTGTCGAGGCAGCGCTGGCCGCGCTCTTCGACGATCGACTTGC
>Ga0335394_10006514_pt1 | contig 13176 bp, 13 predicted proteins | sample MAT03_FD_205741 | JGI IMG/M metagenome (GOLD analysis project Ga0335394, IMG submission 205741) | Freshwater microbial communities from Lake Fryxell liftoff mats and glacier meltwater in Antarctica - MAT-03 (spades assembly) (version 2) ...
AGATGCAATTAAACTTGCGTTAGAAAATAAGGCGACACATGAAATTGAACTTCCGTTAGAAAATAAGGCTGCACATGAAACAGTGAAAATGCTTTGGGATGCCGGTGCTAAGCTTCCTGAAGATGCAATTAAGCTTGCGTTAGAAAATGGGGCTGCACGTGAAACAGTAAAAATGCTTTTGGATGCCGGTATTCGATTCCCTATACGTAATACACCTAGACATAGTGCACCTACAAGTTTTACATTTGAACCTTTAGAAAAAATGTAAGTCCTTAAAAGTTATGGCATTACTATCCATTACGGTTGGAACCCCCAATTGTCGGACTCCACTAGGCTTTGCGGGGGTTGAACAGCGAGCAAATCGCAAGCGGCAGGAAATGAAATTGGAAGCCTGATAGCTTCCAACCACAAACTTGCTCATTGATCAACTATGATCATGTTCGAATAAGTTTTGGAGAGCGATAAATCAGAGCTGGAAATCACGCTCTGAAATGAAGTTTTTGCACAATACTACTACCTGGACTCGTTTGCCTGTAGTATATGCTAAATAAAAAAGCTTGAAATCTTGAAATCCAGCAAGCTGGCTGCATGGTTTACCAGAAAGCCGGATGCATGGATGTTCATAAATACATAAGGTGGTCGAAAGAATTTATTATTAGGTTCCTCTTCTTTAAGCATTTACATAAATGCCAAGCAGAGTGTTTATGCAACAAGTCCTTTCTCATTCAAATTTTTCGGTAACCTCCATACATCTTTTTCAAGAGCCTTAATTTTGCTCTTAAGACTATTGGCTCGATTAGCTTCCTCTAGTCCTTTTATCCCGTTAAGCATTGTATGCCTTCTTTTTCTCATTATTCTTCTAATTTCACAAAGAGCTGTATACTTTTTGCTCAGGTTTGATGATGAAAGTGCAATTTGAATGGCTCTTTCAATTTGATCATTATGTGCATAATACACAATATCGGACAATGTATTTTCTTCAAAAGCTTTAGGATAAAGGCTTTGTAAATGATTGGATTTTTCTAATTCTCCATTTTCTATAAGAAATTCATTATAGTCTTTAATACAGGAAGAGAAAACTTTAAAACTTGAAAATTCTTTTAGCGCTCTCAGCGTAAAATCTAAATCATTAGCTTGTTTTGTATTCCATATAAATAAGCTCAAAGCAGGCGAACTTTCATGATTATTGTCTAAAACACATCTCATTGCTGCTAAGGCTTTTTCAAAGTCACCTTTTCTAAGGTAAATTTTTAAAATACTAAAAGCGATAGCGCCACGAATTGTGCTCGGAATCATGCCGTGCATGATTTCTTCTGCTTTAATAAGGTCATCATTTGAAAGATATTCGTTAGCAAGAGAGAAACACTTATCATAAAAAGATTCGCAATGATATGGAGACAAAGAAGGTGCACTCTTTTCTTCTTCCGTTATTCTAATTGATTTTGAACATTCAAAAGCTCTTTCCAAAGAACTTAATTCCAACTTACTTAAAGTAATATGCGCTTGCAAAGCAGCTTCAGAGCCATTTTCTCTTGTATCCTCGACAAGAGATTTAATTTCTCCCACGACAACTAATTTTGTCGGCATTTTTTCCAGATAAAGGCCCATTCGATTGCTAAAAACTCTCCAAATAGATGGATCTTCAGAGATTAGTTTCAATCTATGGCATGTACTGCCAACCCGTATTAGGTCTTTTACTGGTAAAAAAGTAAAAATATGGAAAATATTTTCAGTAATCAGATGATCTAAGCATACCGATTCTTTTTTAATCTCATCTTTGTTCTCAAAAGCTAAAAAAGATGGAATTGTTTGATTTTGATAATCCCCAAAATTAGCCATTTTGACTCCTTAATGTTTTTTAAGTAAGATTTCGATTTAAAAACCTTGTAAAAGGCTACTATAAGCAATTCGAAAAGTCAATACTGCTTTTTGCAAGACTGTTTTGCTTGCGTCTAAGTTAGAATTTAGCGACCAGCTTGATAGCTATTACTACAAACCCCGTGGCGTTAGTAGTGCTGAGATTGGCGTTAGCATTTCTCCTCCAGGACAAATTTTTCTTGAACATGGGCAAATCAAGTAAATAATTGGTTAGTTCGTCGTCGTCTTTATCACCTTGATGATCTCTAAAATGTCAAACTGAAGATCTTGAAATCCAGCAAGCCGGCTGTATGGTTTACCAGAAAGCTGGTTGCATGGATGTTCATAAATACATAAGGTGGTCTGTTAGACCAGACGGCCTTTACAGTTTCAATCAACCCTTTTTAATTCTTCGTAAAAACAAACTTTTGCGCAATTCACAATCTTTAGTTCTATAGATGCAGCCGCTCGCATAAAGGCGAAGCGGCTACGTCGCTAAATAACGATGCCGTTACCGTTACCGTTGGCTAATATTTTCTATAAACTGTTTAAAATCAAAGTTTTTGCTTTCACACTTAGGGGGGGTTCAGGAGATAGGGTTAGGGGGGCTTCACAGGAAGGGTTTGGGGACCTTAATCTAAAACACATATGCTTTGTCAAAAAACATGAAACTTACCTTGGTAGTCTTTTTTCTTAAAACTATAAAACCAAAAGCCTTATAAAAAAAGTTAGGGGGGCTTAAAAATGATAATATTTAACAGATTTAAAAAATATGAAGACCCTTAAAGATCTTCAAAAAAGGGCCTTAATTGATTTTTTCACTAAGATACTTAAAGCCAACATTTTTGGGTATTTGTTAGGGGGGCTTTAAAACTAAGTACTTTCCATATAGAGGCCTTGAATTAAATCCTTTACGAATTGTTTATACTTAATGAGATATGATTATACGTTAGGGGGGCTTAAAGGATATTCTCTTTTTCTTTAAAGAAGACTTGGATTTGTACATTCATAACATCCTAATGGTTAGGCACATAAATAATAAGCTTAGGGGGGCTTAACTTTTAAATTTTTTCTGTTATTTATTTAAAATATCTTAGGTAAATTTCTGCATAAATCACTAAATAACACGCTTATACATACTCTAGAGTTAGGGGGGCTTAAGTAATAAGAAATGATCTTTTTTATCCTCATTTAAAGATGAATCTGCAATATCTCCCCTAAGTGTTTAAGAATCAGCAGCTATTTTAGACGAATTAGAGAAGTCATAAGTTAAAAAAATGGAATTTTATCCTATTTTGCTTTGCTTTTTTATATTTTACATCTAAATCGTTAACAATTATCTCTAAATGTCTAAGGTTAGGGGGGCTTAAAACATTCTAATATCATTCTAAGCTCACCTTGACATGATTTTTACGTAAGCAACTAAGCCTCAAGCGTAGATGTGTTAGAGTTAGGGGGGCTTAAAAACGTAAAAGGGTAGAACATCTCACAATTGTGGAGAGGCCTTAAGAAGTTTATTGTATAAGTTATTGAGCCTCACTGAGGAATGCTTTAGAGTTAGGGGGGCTTAAATTACCTAAAAGTAACTTCACCTTTCGAATTCTAAAAGACCTTGAGGTGTTTTTATCATAAGTGTTTAAGTATCATTTAATTAAATTGTCGGGTTAGGGGGGCTTAAAACCTAAAAGTCATTTAACTTAGTTGTTTTCGACAAGGCCTTGAACCCGTTTTTGTATAAAGTCCTAAGCGTTATAAAAAAGTGACATAGAGTTAGGGGGGCTTAAAAAACGAAACGCCTCCAAAATTCGCAGTTTTAAAAAAGGCCTTGAGAAGATTTTAGCATAAATTGCTAAGAATCATTGAGGGATACATCAGAGTTAGGGGGGCTTAAAGCTAAAAGGCATTTACAGCAATTTTTGAAAAAGGCTTGAGAAGATTTTTATATAAGCTATTGAGAATCATTGACAGGTGTCCTAGAGTTAGGGGGGCTTAAAATGATCCAACAAAATCAGAAAATTTTATGAGATGGCTAGATTAGATGGTTACAATTATCCGCACGCTTAAAGGTCAAAATTTGTACAAAGCCGATTAGAGTATTTGTTTCTCATTTACAAACTCAAATTCAAATACTTACGAAGAATAATTAAAATTATGTTTTACAGGCTATAACAGAAGATACAACGTAATGTATGTCCACCAATACCAAAATTTCGTTTATAGAAGGCTATTCCTTTGCTTGCTTCCATTCCTTTTAAGACAGAATCAATTAATTCTATTTGAAAATGTTTTTTATTGAGCTTTGATGTGAATATAAATGAACCTTGTTTAGCAGCTACAGTGTTTAATAAACCTTTGAAAGATCGCCATCAGTACTGAATTGCAACGTTCTCGCAGACAAAAGCTTTGGATACGATACTATATTTGTATTGACGGTTGCTGCTTATCAGAAGTAAGTGTATCTTTCGGTGGATTTAATCCCTTAGAAGATACTTGAGCAGTCAGCATAACAATTTTTTTTCCTATTTCTTCTTTATATTGCTTCTGCTTCGAAAAAAGCCCTCCAAAGAAATGAGGTAAAAAAATGAAGCATTCTAGGAAAGAATTTTTCGTTCAGTTTTTTTTTCGCGGATTCATCGAGATTTTCTACGGCCTGTTTAGTCTTAGTCTTACTTAGCTCTTCAGCATTTTTTGCATACTGGGCCTTTTTAGGACTGCTTCCCAAAGATCAGCAACACTTACACTTCCCTCGATACCCTCTTTTATAACCTTTCTTGATCCAATCCAACCAATTTTAAGATATTTAGAATCTACAGTTGCCTTTGTGGCTATTTTTATAATGCAGATTATAAACAAGTCTGGCCAAAAAACGACATCTGGCAGCGCATGGAGCTGTAGAAAATTTTGCAGGATGGTTTTAATGCACTATCTTATGGCATTTTTTGTTGTGCATTAAGCATAATGCACTATATTATAGTGTTTTTATAGTTTATTAAGCATTAATACACTACATAAACTCATTTTTGCTGTACTTTAGACCGTATTACACCACAATCCTTGAGGAAAGAGTCATGCCTAAGCAAATTGCCCAAAATGAACTGGATGTCATTGTAAATATTGTGGCTAGATTTCCCGATGGCGTTTCGTTAGGAAAAATTACGGAAAAATTAAGCATTCCCATTTCCCGCCGTAATGTTCAGCATCGACTTGTTTTTCTCGTAAAAAATGGTCTACTACTTGCTGAGGGAAGAGCCCGTGCCAGGTTGTACAAACTTCCTTCGGAAGGAAAAAAAGAGGGGCAGGTTTCTTTAGAATCTTATAATGCCCATGCCATTTCGTTGTCACCTGAAGCTGAAGTTATTCAAAAGCAAGTAAGCCGACCTATTCAAGCGCGAACTCCTGTTGGGTATAATATCAAATTTCTTGATGAATACCGCCCAAATGTTACCAACTACCTTTCTGAAACCATACGCCGGCGACTTTTTGAAATGGGAAAAACGGATGGGGAGCAACCTGCTGGAACATATGCTAGAAAAATTCTTGGGCGTCTTCTGATTGATTTATCATGGAATTCAAGTCGCTTAGAGGGCAACACCTACTCTCTATTGGAGACTGAGCGCCTGTTTGCATTAAGCGAAACGGCTGATGGAAAGGATCTCCGTGAAGCCTGGATGATTTTAAATCACAAGGATGCTATCGAGTTTTTAATTGATACGGCATCTGATATTGGCATCAATCGTCCAATCATTCTGAATCTACATGCGCTTCTCTCTAATGATTTAATGGTCGATCTTGCGGCTTGTGGTCGTCTGCGCTCAATAGCCGTTGGTATAGGGAAATCTGTTTATCAGCCATTAGCGATGCCACAGAGGATTCAGGAGCTTTTTCAACAAGTTGTAGATACTGCGAATGCAATTAAAAATCCGTTTGAGCAAGCCTTTTTTTTAATGGTGCATTTACCCTATTTACAACCTTTTGAAGATGTGAATAAGCGCGTATCACGTCTAGCAGCAAATATTCCTCTTATTCAAAACAATCTGTGTCCATTATCATTTGTAGATGTCCCACAGCAAACGTATGTCAATGGCCTTTTGGGAATTTACGAACTAAATCGCATAGAACTTTTGCGAGACGTGTTTGTATGGGCATATGAGCGTTCATGTCTTCGCTATTCCATCACGCGAAAAGAGCTTGGTGACCCTGATCCATTTAGAATGCGATATCGAAATGCTATTACTGAGACGGTCGCACGTATTGTACGCGATTGTATGGATAAAACAGCAGCAATTGCCTTTATTAGGGAATATGCACGGCTTTCTATCCCTCCAGAAGATCAAGTACATTTTGTCGAGGCTGTTGAAAGGGATATCATGAGCTTACACGAGGGCAATATTGCGCGACATCGTATCCGCAACGTTGAATATGAGACATGGCACAAAACTTGGCATTGAAGCAATAAAAATGATTAAACAAAGGAGTCAACGATGACGCTCAGCGAAGAGTCAATCTCTTTTTTGGAAGAACATATTGGCCATAGAACAGGGCCAGTATTTATAACTAGATTTGGAAAGCCTGTGATGATTAATCAAGTGGCTGTGACGCTTGCAAAAGCAGGGAAAAAAGCGGGGATCCCATTTAAAATCACCCCACACGTCTTGAGAGCATCTACTGTGACTTATCTTAAACAGCAAGGATTTTAAGACAGCGATATTATGCGCGTCACGGGACATGCGACATCGGAGATGGTCTAAGCTTATGATAAATCCGCTCGTTCAGACAACGCTAGCAAAAAAGTTAATTTAATATCATAGAGGTTATGAATGAACCCAAAAAATATCGCATTAGTATTGTTTGTTGTAAAGGTACTTGTTTTAATTAACTATTGTTGGTTTTGTTTTAGAGTATTTACGTTTAATAAGCCCCTTTTTAATTTCAGCAGATTTATGACCACCCTTTGAGCCTTCAATTCTTTGTTTGCCTTGGTATTCTAGAAAATTAGTTACTAATGAGTACGAAGGGCCAAGAGTATATTCATCGCCTTGTTTTTGCAGAAAAGCTTTTGAGAAAAGATCATCCTCAGTCCACCCTGCTATAATCTTCTCAACATAGCTTTGTGTTAATTTGGCTTGGTCCGCGAGTTCTCTCCATTTATCAATAGGCAACACAATGCTTCCTGAACTGGCAAGTTTATCTGATTGATTTGAAAATTCTTCCAATATCAGAATCTGAAGCATTGCTTGGGCTGCATGGGTATTTTTTGAGCCAATAAGAGGAGGTAGATCAGTAATTGGTACTAAACGTCTTTTCTCCCCTGCTGGCATTAAATGAGTAAAATTAGGAAGAAGCATTTCACCGAGAATAATATTAATTTTTGATGGTTCGCCGTTTCTTGCTTTTTCAATTTCTCTTAAAATTATCATATTCCCCGCCCCGCCCTGAGGAAAATTAAAATGGCCAAATGCTTGAGCGTGTAAAATTGCTTTTACCTCGGAAGGTGTTTTATTACTTCCTCCACAACCGATAAGATTAGCTATTCCTTGATAACCTCCAGAAGTACAAATCAATCGAGGATCATTATTGCCTTCTACCCAATTGCTGAACCCTGTCTGAACTTGCCATCGAAGCAATTTGTGACCACAAAGTGAAGAGAAGGCTTGTAGTCCTTTACAGATAAGATTTACTAGCTTTGGATCAATACAAGGAACTGTTGAAATTATCTTTCCTTCCTCAGAGAAGCATGTGATTATTGAATCTTTTACTTCGATCTTAGTATCTCTTGTAAGAGGCGGTTTAATGGTGGACATTAGGACTCCCTTGGCAATCGCAGGAGTATGTTTTGTTTGTCTTTCCCATTTGGTTTTGACAACGTCTGTCCACAGCACTTCTCCTAGTATTATAAAAGCTGGAGAATGAAAAAAATATGTTTTTTGAGATTTATTAATTGGCTCAAACCAGAAGGAAAGAAAGTTCTTGTTGTTTTCGTAACTCAACTTAGCTGAAAGTTTTTGTGAAAACTCTTTGCCCTTTGCTCCAATCGAAGAAATTAATTTAATATATTCCTTATCCCAATTTAAAAAAGATTCGTTTAAAAAAAGATTTTCAAAATTAGGGCCGCAGTTTTTCACCTCTAAAATTTCAATTAGTTTATCTTTTTTATTTTCTTCTTTAATGGTTTGTAGTTCTACAGGGCATTGGACCAATGCTTTTAATTCTTTACACTTCTCTACAAGCTCCCTCGCGAGGATGTCTACAGCAGTTTTTCCTTTTAAAGCATCTGGTGTCTCATGTTCCAATACTTTTCGCGCAATATCAAAGTGAAACCATGTGGGGTCTTGTGAAGCAACAATCGACATAAAAGCTTCAATTATTTGCCAAGAAGTATGTGGAAGTTGAGGCTTTGCAATTTCTTCTTTCAACAAAGTAAATTTATGAATTGTTTCAAAAAGATCTGTTCCTATAGAACCCTTGTTATCTTCAAGAATTTTTATAAATTCTTCATGATTTGAAAACTGAGTGCTTTCAGCTACAGGGGAAAGAGTATTATGGCTCATAAAATTTCCTTAATTTAGAAATTGCTCGCTTAGAGACATTTTCTTGAACTTTATAACTTCTTCACTTTTTTTGATTTCGCTTTTTACATTTGAAGGTTGAGAAATCGACTCAGGGAAATATCTTTCTAAAAACCCTTCATAGTCTTTTTTAAGATAGATCGGTTCATTAATAGCTGTAAAATTAGATTTCTGAAGGCTTAAAATCATATCGTCTGCATTTAATCCCTTGAAAGCATTCAATTGCCACCTAACACCATCTGTCAATGCTGAAGATCCTCTTGCAGCAGTCTGATCGGTTTTGTTTTCTTGAGTACTTTTTATTGCTGCTTTACTCATATGATGTGCGAAAAGTACCGTTGGATTTCCTGGAAGATCTATTGTCAATTCCTCTAATAATGCTATAAATTGTGTTGCAGATGCATTATCAATTTCAGCATCCGCCCCGAGAAACCTTGAGATGGGGTCTAGGATTATAAGCGACCATCCTTCTTTCGGAGCTTTATCTTCTAACCTCATTTTTAAATGTCGAAAATAATGACTAGGTTTGTTGTTTTCAAGAAATGCTGCTTGCTGTCCGCAAAATGAATAAGCGCAAATGCGTTTACTCGCTGCTTCTAAAGTATTGTCAAACAATATTCCTTGATTTTTCCTAAGGTTTTTAGATGCTTTAAACAATATTCGGTGAATATCGTCTTCCTGGTTTTCTCCTAGTCCTAAGAACACACTTCCTTTTTTTTCTTCCCCACAATGTTGTGTTGTTGAAAAACTCCCTAGCCACTCCCCTCCTGTAGCAATTGAGATAGCAAGTTGAGCTAATAAATGGGTTTTACCTACCCCCCCTGCTCCTACTAACATTGCAACGATGCTTTTTGGTAGAAAACCTTGTGGTTCCCCATTTGATTTTGCAATTTCCAACAGCATGGGTTTTTTAGGAGGCTGCATTAACAAAAAATTAGCATTTCTTTCATTTAGAAATTGGATCGGTATTTTTTCTTTAGCTGATTTATGTCTCTCAACCTGCTTAATCTTTTCTAAAGCATCGATAGCGATAAAGTTAGGATCTTCATTGTCAAAAGCTCGTTTTTCAATTTCTTTTGCTAAATTGATTAATTGTCTTTGACGTGAGAACTTTTTTAGCTGCTCGATATAATATTCAATGTGAACACTAAGTCCTGCCATTTGTGCTAGAGAAGTTAAGTAAGCAACGCCACCAAAGGTCTCCAGTTTTTTGTCATCTTTAAGCTCACTACAGACGAGAAAAATTTCGGCGGGCAATCCCCTGCCATGCAAGGATTTCAAAACATTAAATATAATTTTGTGTTCTGAGTAAAAAAAATCAAAATCCTCCAAAGTTTTCACAGCAATGCTAAAATTGTCATTATTGGTTAGCATAGAACCTATAACAAGCATTTCAGATTCTTTTTCATTTGGAAGATTCTTAATTAGAGACATGATTAATCCTTTATCTAAACTCTCAAAATAAATTTAATGTCGAATTTCAATCGACTTCAATACAGCCTTAGTTTTGATTTTCCATTTTTACTAACCAATCTATAGCTTCACAAATTAGATTCGCTTTTTCAGTTTTCCGACCTTGCAGCATTCTTTGCGCATAAAGATCATTAAATGCCTTGTAAACATTTTCAGGTAAATTAAAGGTCATCTTGTATGTTTGCATTTTCGAGGCTTGGGTTTGGCTGCTAGGGAGATTGACGGGCTGTCGTGTTAAGACTTGATCTATTTCCCTATTAACATGAAATTCTGAAGTTGGATTTTGATTTACCGCATGTTGCAATCTTAAATCGACCTTAGGAATGATGGTATCCTGAAACGTTGTCTGTGTTTGAATTTTTCCTGACTGGATGGATGGTTGGATTTTTTGATTTCCTAATGTATGGCTTGTTGGCTTAATGTTCATATGGATGTCTGTTTGGCTGTTATTCTGGATGTCTTGTTGTTCATTATTCTGGATTCCTGGTTTCCCAACCGGTTGATCTTCATACATTTCATCCATCGAGAGTTTTGCTTTTTTCTTAATCGCATCAATTCCTGACATAACTTAATCTTCCTTGTAATTCTTTTGTAAATTCAGCATATGCAATCGCACTTGTACTTCCTGGAGCATAATCAAAGATCGACTTAGCGGCTTCTTGAGATTCTTTTATTTTGACATTTTCGGGTATGCGAGTATTAAAAACTTTGTCCCCGAAAAGTTCACTGATTGCGTCAAAAATTCGTTTCGAATGCTTTGTGGTCATTTTGAAAAATGTAAACAATACTCCCAAGATTTCAGCCCTATGGTTTACCAACTGTCCTACTTTCTTATTAGTTCTGTTGATTGTATCCATGAAGTTTTGCATTCCTGCGAGATTAAAGTAATCTAACCCCACAGGTAAAATAATGTGATCAGCAGTTAAGACCGCATTTGTGAGTAATGTTCCGAAAGTAGGTGAAGTGTCTATAATCAAGTAATCATATCGTAGGTCTGCCAGTTTTGCTCGTAAGACAAATTCTTTGGCTTGAATTTGAGCTAACTTAATGTCAGCGACGGAAAGAGAGATATCAGATGGTAGGATGTGTAGACCCTCGATATAAGTGTCCTGCACAATATCTTTCACCTCACACTCTTCTTGACACAACAACTCTGCAATGGTTTGCCGATTCTCGGTCGAAACTCCTAAACCTATGGTAGAGTTACCTTGAGGATCTAAATCGACCAACAAAACTTTTTTCCCTTCATAAGCAAGTCCCGCTGCAAGATTTATGCTTGAGGTTGTTTTTCCACAACCTCCCTTTTGATTGCAAATGGCTATTTTAAACATGGTTTGAGACCTTTTGTAGTTTAATGATCTTTGCATAAACCTACTTGACATAGTGCATTTATGTAAATGTTTTTACGGATTTATTGTTGTTTTTTTGTAAATCCATTTGGATGGCTGTATGTACATATAGATGGTTTGCTGGACATCCAGCAAACCATCCGATTAAACTTTAATAACTTATCTCCTGTAGATGAGGGGAGTGACAAACAGATATCACCGGCTTCCTAAATATATGTATGGTTAGCTGTATTTACATTAATCTTGAAAGATTATTTTCAATATATCTTTTTTTCTGGAAAACTGGATTGCTTGTTTTTTAGTCTCAGCACCCTCTCGAACACTTGACATTAGTATCATTATTTGATATCATAAGCTTATGAGAAAAAAACATTCTGACACACTTAATGCCATCTTCCACACGCCTATCCTTTCAAGTGTTAAATGGAGCGACATTGAAGCTTTATTTTTGAGCCTTGGAGGTAAGGTTAGTGAAGGACGAGGCTCACGCGTAAAAATTTATCTAAATGATCGCGTGGCTGTGTTTCATAGACCGCACCCTCAGAAAGAAACGGATAAGGGGGCTTTGGTCTCAGTGCGTCGTTTTTTAGAAGAATCAGGAGTAAAACCATGAAGTATAAAGGATATCACGGACACGTGAATTATGATGAAGAGGCCAAACTATTCCATGGTGAAGTCGTTGGACTAAGGGATGTAATCACTTTCCAAGGAACTTCAGTGGAAGAGCTTGAACAAGCATTTGAAGACTCTATTGATGAATACTTAGACTTTTGCAAAGAGTTGGAAAGAGCGCCCGAAAAGCCTTTTTCAGGAAAGCTAATATTGCGCCTTCCGCCCGAAATTCATGAGAGAGCTGCTAATGAAGCTAAAAGCAATGGACTTAGTTTAAATGCTTGGATTAAACAAGGCATACAGCAGTTACTCAGTTCCTCTTCCGGGCTTAAACCTTCTCGCAAAAAACGTGTTTGAGAATTTTTGTGTTGCTGGTACGAAACCAGCAACAATTCGAGTAAATTAAAGATTTACTTTTGTGGCAATGACGAGATCTTCAATCCTAACTTCATACTCAAGTGTCTTAGACCATACTGATGTGTGTTTCCCTTTTGTTAGCCACAAAATATCGCGCTTATCATCCCTAACAACCTCCCTAACAACCTCCATGACAAGTCTTTTTTTCCCCCGGGGTCTATCTACTTTTTAAAGATTGACTCTGCTAGGTATTGAAATCAAATATCATAGCCCCTGACACATGTTCAACAACAATACAACCTGAATTATAGTGTGCAATATTAGATGTTTTAAGGTAGTCATGTAAAGCCCAACTTATATCGCTAGAAAAAGGTTTTTCAATAATTTCCTTGGTTTTACGAAAAATGATGACAAATTTTTCTTTTCCCAACAAAATCACCACCTGATCATCCCCACATATAAGTCTGCATCCTTCAAGTTTTGGATCGAAATAGGTTTCAATTCCATCATTTTTAGGATCTAAAAATTCCAATTTTTGATTTTCAATTGGCCTTACCAATACCACTTTATTTGAGGTAATAACACAGTCACATCCCTTATGTATAAACTCGCAGTACAATTCTTCGGTTTCTTTTTCCAAATCTGTCTTAAACCATTTATAACCATTGTTGTAAAAACAAGCTTTAGAGGTAATCTTATAGGGCATTATATGGCTTGCATCAGGAATTTCAAATGACTGAACTTTCTGGCCGCTGTTTAAACAATAATTCTCAATAAAATGACGGCGTTCTTTATCTATTCTCACATTGGCAATCTGGTTGTCTAATAGTGTACCCTCACTCTGCCATGACCTGCCTAAATCCATTTTAAAAGATCTAATGAAAGTTCCATCTAAAGCATTAAAAAATTTTATATTTCCAGCAGAATCTTCAATCAAAAGTTCATTACGGTGAAATTTGATC